>JGI24023J19991_10003567_pt1 | contig 10884 bp, 9 predicted proteins | sample Cruoilmetagenom1_FD_19991 | JGI IMG/M metagenome (IMG submission 19991)
ATTTTTTACGTATCAATGCACTCCATTGATAGTAAAAAATAACGCAGGTAGGGCTAAAATTAGCCAAAATCAGGCAATAGATGAAAGATCAACAGCCCCTAGACTAAAGGTGCCCTAAATAGTGATGGCTAATGACCCTGGCAACCTCTTTGATATCGATTTTACTCATATCCTCCTCATCAACGCCTTCCGGTGGTGAAAAGGCCAGACGCCGTTCTGGACTGTTGAGGGTTTGCCAGCGCAGTGACGTGGCCGAGCGTCGGCGAGGGTAAAAGGCCACTGTGGGTCGATCCAGGGTGCCGGCCACATGAATCGGACCGGTTGAGCCGCCAATAAAAAGATCGGCAAACTGGATATGTTTGCCAAACAGTTTGAGCCCCTCACGTGATTCATAGACCACATGTGGGGTATCAGACAGCAAATCGCCAAGCCGGTGGGCATTTTCATATTCACCTGGCCCTGCACTGATAATGATGGTGTGTCCATGTTCTGACGTGAGTTGCCTGGCGAGTTCTGCATATTGCTCTGTAGACAGATTCCGGGCCGAGCCTCCACTACCCGGGTGCACAAAGACCAATGTCTGATCGATGGCAATTGCATGCTGCTTACAAAAGTCTGCTCGCAATTTTAGGACATACTCCGGTTCAAATTGCAGTAATGGTGGATGGGGTACATGGGCCGGTGAAATTTTTTGATCCTGGCAGAAACGACGAACCAGATCACTATTGTATTCATGCTCCGGTTTTTCCGAACGGGAACGACGTTGCACCAGCCGATGGTTATAAAACAATTGTGCCAGTTTGGTGGCCGGGGCAAGACGGTAGGGTATGCGGGCAGTAAAGGCGCAATAGCCGATGCGTGTGGTTGAATATAAAGTAATAATGGCATCGAATCGATATTGCCTGAACAGCTTTAATAGCTGCAGGTTGGCCCACGCGCCTTTGTTTTGCCATTTATCGATCAGCACTTCATCGATCCAGTTACATGCCTCTGCCATATCCCGGGTGTATTCAGGTACCAGGGCATAAATGCGGGCTTCGGGCAGACTGGCCTTCAATAAACCGAGGGCAGGAAAGCTGAGCATGAAATCGCCCAGTTTGTCGTTGCGGACGACGAGAATTTTCTTTGGGTAGCTTGTGGCCATTTATGGGATACAATATATATTGATAAACGCCCAGTATAAATCATTTCACCTCGGTATAAAAAAATGAGGGTGTAAAAACATTGTCAGAGCAGGATTTAACCCGATATTAATATGAAAATAGCAGAACTGTGTACCTCATCTGGCTGGGGTGGTCTGGAACTCTATGCTCTCAATATCAGTGAATGGTTGCAGCAACAGGGGCACGACTGTCTGGTTGTGATGAAATCTGGTAGCTTGATTGCCGAACGCCTGCACAACAGTAAGCTTAAAACCATCAGTCTGCGATCTCGTTTCAAGCAGTTGCCGCTGCTTGCGGCCAGACGGCTGGCGCGTATTATCGATCAACACCAGTGTGAGCTCCTGCATGTCCACTGGACCAAAGACCTGCCCCTGGCTGTGCTCGCCAAGTGCCTGTCCCGTAGCAAACCCAAACTGGTATTTATTCGGCATATGGCCCTGACCCGGCACAAACGGGACCTTTATCACCGTTTTATTTACCGGAATATCGATGCCTATCTGGTGATCACTAAACGACTGCAGGCCGAGGCGGAGCGGTTTTTGCCTCTGGCGAAAGACAAAATACACCTGCTTTACCATGGTGTGGCTGAACTGGAGCAGGCTAATCGATCGTATTGTGAGTCATTTTTGTCAGACAAAAGGATTGATAAAGAGCAATTTCGGATACTTTTGCCCGGACGCATCGAGCATGGCAAGGGGCAGCACATCCTGCTTGAGGCGGTTCATCAGTTACAGCAGCAGGGGCTGGATGTCGAGGTGGCCCTGCTGGGGCATATTATGGATCAGGCCTATTTCGACAACCTGCAGAAAAAGAGTCAGGCCTGGGGCCTGAAGGATCATTTTCACTATCTTGGTTTTATCGATAAACCCACCTATATTTTCGATTGCTTCGATGTCATTGTCCTGACAACCTATGCAGAGACCTTTGGTCTGGTATTGATTGAAGGTATGAAATGCGGGGTGCCGGTAATCGGTTCCAATGCCGGTGGTGTGCCGGAGATCATCGAGCACGGTAAGACGGGTCTGCTATACGAACCGGGGGATGTGGCTGGTCTGGCGGCTTGCCTGCAGCAACTGGCGAGTGAGCCTGGTTTACGCAAAAAACTGGCCAGGGCTGGTCAACTATTTGCCGATGAAGTATTCTCCGAACGACAACACTATACAAAACTAATACAGATATTTACCGCCCTGACCGGTCATTCATAAAAATAAACGACATTGACGACAACATCATGAACCAATATCAAGCTACGCGCCCCTGTATTATTTGCCGTAAACAGGATCAGGTTTCACATTATTGCAGTTTCGACAAACTGGAATATGTCCGTTGCAGCAGTTGTGGTCTGATCTATGTGGACAACTTTGCTGATAACGAGGACATGTACAGGGCCTATACGGGCGGGGGACTCAAATCCTTGCGCCGCAAGCTGTTTGCCCCTTTCCGNAAAATGCGTAGCATCAAGGGATATGCNCACTTTTTGCAAAGGGCGCGAGGAATATTTTCCTTCGCCAAGCAATATATCGAAGCGGGGCAAGACAAAAAATATCTGGATATCGGTTGTAACAAGGGCTTTTTACTGACGGCCGGTATAGAGGAAAAATATGATGTCTATGGCGTAGAATTGGTTACCGTTCTGGTTCGCCCTTTCTGCAATACCTACCCTCAATTCAGTACGCAGGTTTACAGTGACAAGTTTTGTGATGTGGCCCAGCGATTTAATGCGGGTTACTTTGACTTGATCACCGCCATTGATGTGGTTGAACATTTTGAAGACCCGCTGGCAGATTTAAAGGAAGTCCACCGCATACTCAAGGATGGCGGCGTCTTTGTGATCCAGACCCCGGATATCGATTGTGATCAGGCAAAGACACTGGGATGTAACTGGGGCGCGCTGAAACCATTGGAACATTTACATTTGTTTGGCGGGAAAAATTTTATTGACTTTGCCAAACAGGCAGGCTTCAGTGAGGTGACTATCCATGACGCCTTTGAAGAGGCCGATGGCAATTTTGTCGCGGTATTAAAAAAGTAATCTGAACTTAATTATTGGGTTTTATTAAACAAGTATGAAACTTTGGTTTGGAAATGGCGCCTGGGCCTCAGCCAGGGCTATACAACGAGTACAATCCCTCAAACCGGACAATGTACGCAGGGTGGCGGTCATTCGCCATGCCGCGCTGGGTGACATGATTTTAACCCGTCCTTTCCTGAAAGAAGTCCGGCGCTGCTTCCCGAATGCGCATATCACTCTNAGTATTGTTAGCAACTACACTCGTGGCACACCGGATGATCTGGTCGATNCGGTACATGTGGCCTATGGCAAGGACCGCAAGGATGTGTCATTTCGTGAGCAAATAAAAAAGGNTAAAGAGTTGGGCCAACAGGACATTATTTTTGATTTGGCCGCTACCCATCGATCTTTCTGGATCTGTTTGTTGCACCGCTCAGCCATTCGGGTTGGTTTTCCCAATCGTCGTTTGCAACGTAAACTTTTTTATGATGTAACGGTGTATCGTTCGGACCTGAATTTTGAAACGGATTGTTTACTGGATATGTTGAATCTTTTTGGTTTCACCACTACCTATCCGCCTCCGTTTGATTTACCGGGTGAAACAAGAAAGGCAGAACGACCCTATATTGTTTATTTTACCAGTACCTCGACCCCGGTGAGGTGTTGGCCGATGGACAGGTTTGCTGAGCTAATTAAGCAAAGTGCAAAAGAATATGCAGATTTCGATCATTTCGTTCTAAAAGGCAGGGCGGAATGGGAGTCCATTGATGAAATTCTGACGTATAACCAAGCTCAGAACAATGTCGAGGGCCTGGATATTGATTCACTGGATGAAACCATTGCACTGCTTAAAGGCGCCAGTCTGGTGGTCTCCAATGACACCGGTATTCGACACCTGGCGATTGCGGCTGGTGTCCCCAGTGTTGGCATTTTCTTTAGCTCGGAGCGTTTCACCTGCCTGCCGTTTCGTTATTGGCCACGCTACGGGCCACACGAGATCGTGCTGGATAGCGAAGGTGTGCCACCTTCGGTTGAGACAGTTAAACTGGCGATAAACAAATTACTGGGTTAACTGCAACAGATAGTAGATTTTAGTTGAATACAAAAATGAAAATTCTTGCAGTCCGTGTTGGTCGTGCCGGCGATATTCTGATGGTGACAGCTGCGCTGAAGGCCATATTAGACAAATGGCCTGAAGCCGAGTTGCATGTCCTGACCAGCCTTGATGGCAAGCGTGTGCTAAAGGGGTTCCATGAACGCTTGACCAGTCTGATTATTTATCAGCGTAAAGGCTTGAAAGGCCTGCTGGGAAGACGTTGGGTAAAAAAGGCGATCAATAAAACAGTTTATGATCAGATATTCTGTTTCGAATTGAATAAGCGTTTTTTAAAACTGCTGGATAAACAAACTGCACCGATTAGACAAATTACTCAGGAAGACTCAATTACAAAGTATTCTCGACGCTGTCTTAAAATAGTCTGCCAGGGTGATGAACTGAATGATCGNTGGTTGTACCTGCCTGTTACNGAGCAAGGGAGAAAGCTGGCCCGNGAGCAACTNCNGCAACGCGATATTAATGATGATGATTTTGTGATTGGNCTGCATCCCAGTTTCAGTGGATTTCGCAAGCTCTCNTTTCGCAATCGGGATGCCCGNGCCAANAGAGGCTGGCCGGCAGAACATTTTGCAAAACTGGCAAAGATGTTTGCTGAGTATGCNGAANCACAATCCAGAAGAATATTTGTGATTATGGATCTGACANCCGAAGACAGGGAGNTGGGTGAGACTATTGTCAGNTTGAGTGGCGGGCGGGTAATTTCATTTATTCCACCGCTCAATTTTGAGCGCTACAAGGCCCTGTTGCAGCGAATGGATCTGCTGGTTTCACCAAACACGGGACCGATGCACATTGCCGCCGCCGTGGGCACAAATCTGGTCGCCTTGTTTGCAGGGTATGATCCGCGTGATTGTGGACCTTATGTGCCGGATAGTCAGTTCAAGGTGCTTCGGGCCGAAGATATGGCGCAGCCGGAGCTGGGTCTGGCGGCCATTTCGCCTGAAGCGGTATTTGAGGCGTGTAAGGCATTTTTGCCTTAGCGGGCTGTCATGAGCTTGTCGAGCATGGCGATGACATCTTTAAGCGTAATGTGATCCATGGTGCCTTCATCACGTACCCGTGTACCCCAGGGCATTTCTGCCACCGTTTTGCCATACTTGTGCTGCACCGCCTCGGGATAATGATTAACAGTAAAGTCTGCACTCAGATAGGGACGGGCCCGATCCGGGTTGGTGGCGGCATACAGGCCGATTACCGGGGTGCTAACAGCGGTGGCCATGTGGGCCGGTCCGGCATCCGGGGCGATCACCGCCTGGGCCTGCTCAAGGATGGCCAGTAATTGTTTCAAACTGGTTTGACCGATCAGGTTGGTCACGGGATGCTTCACGGCTTGTGTAATATCGTGACCATACTGCCTTTCAATCTCACTCGGGCCACCGGTCAGGATGACCTGCATATTGTATTTTTCTGCGGCATAGTCAGCCACGGCCGCATAGCCGACCGCATGCCAGTTGCGGTAGGCCATGCTGGAGCAGGGACTGATCACCAAGGCGGGCTTGTCGTTTGATATGTGTTGTTGTGCGAGGGCCCTTGCCTCATCCGGGATGGGTATATTCCATTGATACAGGTGTTCCTTTATGCCGAGTGTTTCGCTAAAGCCNAAAAAACTNTCAATGACATGCTGTTTGGGCTGATAGGTAATCTGGTGATTGGTGAATAGCCATTGCATATCCTTGGCGCGTTGCGTGTCGAAGCCGAGTTTGATGGGGGCGGGGATAAGCAGGCTGAGCGCACTGGCGCGTAGCGACATCTGCATATGGAGTAAAATATCAAAGCGCTGTCCGCTGATATGCCGCCTGACATCGCGATAGGCGCCCAGACCTTTGGATTTATCAAAAATGACGAATTCGATGTCAGGGATGTCATACACCAGGCCATGCTCTGTTTTGCCTATAATCCACGTGATTCGGGCCTCTGGGAGATGTGCCTGCAGGGTGCGCACAATGGGCAAGGTATGGCAGATATCGCCGACGGCAGAGAGCCTCAACAGGCAGATATTTTTCAAATTTCGGGAATTTAAAATGTTAGAATTGTTTTTCATCATTCCAATGNCGANATAAGCATAGTCTATGGCGAGAAAGCCAGTAAACCANNTGAGTATTCCAGTATATTTTTTTATGGATTATAGCTCACCAGAATAGCGGCTTGNNTACTGGTTTTCTATATAAAGTTTGGTTATATTTTATTTGTTGTTCAGAGGGTTTCATTATAATGCCGGAAAAGTTTGACAAGAAGTACGACGTCTGTCCCGTCTGTCGTTCAGCTGATATTCACCATTACCATTCAGATTATCGAGATAATGATATCTACAAATGTGATAACTGTCGCGTACAGTTCATGAATCCGGTCTATTCCGATGCTTATCTGGCGGAATATTACGCGGGCTATATTTCGCCTGAGTCTACACAGAAGACCATTGATGAGCAGCATGAGGTTTGTAAACAGAATTTTGCCGCGATTAACCGCTTCATGCCTGACAAGGGTGAAATGCTGGATTTTGGTTTAGGTAATGGGACTTATGCCTTATACGCCAGAGACCTGGGTTGGCAGGTCAGTGGATATGATGTGGATTGCTCCACCACAGAAGAACTGGCGAAAAAAATGAATATGGATATACGTTGTGGTGATTTTGACAAGCTGGACTGGGGTGACCGGAAGTTTGACTTGATTTATGCGCACCATGTTGTAGAACACCTTAAGGATCCGGTGGCGCGACTGAAGAGCTTTCGTGCCATAATGAAAAAAGACAGTTTTTTGTATATTGGTGTGCCGAATATTTCGGCCTGGGGTTCGAAGCTTAAATACTTTCTGGAAAGACTTGGGCTGAAGAAAACCAGGGTGGGTAAGTATTACGACAGCGAACATCATATTTTTTATTACAATCCGGACTCACTCGGCAAACTTTTGCAAATGAATGGCTTTAAGCTTGTCTATAAAAGTAATGCTTCAAAACCCAAACCCTATCAAAATGTCATTACCAAATTTTTAAGACAGAAGGTCAAGGAAAAGCTGGTTGCCGGTGTGGCTTTTTTTGTGATAGCCCAGAAAATAGACTAATAATACAAATCTTTTTTGCTTGAGGAACTGACATTGATTGAATCAAAGACCTATCAGGCCGGTGCCTGCTTTGTGCTGTATAACCCGGCTGTTTCTCAAGATATTAAACTGGAGCAGTTTACCCCCGACTACTGGCTGGCGATGCACAAGGTTACCCAAACCGAACGAGGCCGAGGGGCCAGCTGGTTTGTCGATGCCGATGGTCAGGAATGGGTATTACGGCATTATCGACGTGGCGGTCTGGTTGCCAGGTATATTGAAGAACGCTACCTATGGACGGGGCTGGAACGCACCCGGGCCTGGCTAGAATGGAAGTTGCTGGCGAATATGTATGATAGCGGCTTACCTGTACCGTTACCGGTGGCGGCTCGAGTATGTAAACATGGTCTTGTCTATGGGGCGGATATTATTACCCGGCGCATCCCCGATGCCCTGAGTCTGACCCAACGCCTGTCAGGCGACTCTTATGATGATCGNTGCTGGAAAGAGATTGGTCAAACNCTGGCGCAATTTCATAAGGCAGGTATTTTTCATGCAGACTTGAATGCACACAATATCATGCTTAACAAAGCNGGACAGGTNTTTTTGATTGACTTTGATCGGGGAGAAAAACGGGTGCCTGGCGTATGGCAAAAATCCAATCTTGAACGCNTGCACCANTCACTGACCAAACTGAAACGCCATTACAAGGAATTCTATTTTGCCGAGAATAACTGGCAGGAACTATTGGCCAGTTATCAGACNGCTATGGTTTCCTGAAGGACGGGCACAAGATTTCCAGCTCCTGNATATAGTCATCAATGATATGGNCGTATTGTTCTAATAATTGCGCGCCATTTTTCCCCAGTTCCTGACATCGGTTTCTATCGTTGGCGAGTGAATTGATTAGCCCGCTTAATTCATTGGTGTCTTTGGCCTGTAATCCTGCATCATGCTCGATAAACAGGCTGGCCTCATCATTGAAGTTATTCATGTGGGGACCGAAGATGACTGCCCTGGCCTGTTGTGCGCATTCCAGAATATTTTGTCCACCCAGGGGTACAAATGAGCCGCCCATGATCACAAACTGGGCGCCGGCAATAAACCTGCCCATTTCACCAAAGGTATCGGCGATATAGACCTGGGTTTTATGGTTTACCATTTCATCCCTGCTACGTATGGCGATGTATTCGACTTTAGATCCCAACTGTTGAATGATATGTTCAAGCCGATTCGGGTGCCTTGGAACAATCACCAGCAGTGTCTGGCTGGCAGCAGATGCCAGCCATGCGTCGACAATGCGCCACTCTTCATCGTCGCGTGTGGAGGCCACCAGGATATAGGGGCGGGCGAGGTCGATAGCCTCTGTCTTGCCTGGTTTACTGGCGGCAAATTTGATATTACCCATGACCTTAATCAATTCCGGGTCCGTACCCAAACGGGCAAACCGCTCGGCATCAATGTCACTTCTGGCCAGTACAAAGCGCACGAGTTGGGCGGTAAACAGGTAGAGTCGGCTTACCCAATAAAAACGATTGTTCAGGGTGCGCTCCGAGAGTCGGCCATTGATAATAATGAGTGGAATGTTATTGCGATAAAAATTCCAGTAAAGATTGGGCCAGATTTCGGTTTCCATCACCAACAGGCAGGTGGGTTGCAAATGCCGAATCAGTCTTTGTGAGGCCCAGTTCCAGTCAAGTGGTAAAAAATGTTGCACACAACCGGACGGTAATTTATGGCGTGCCATTTGGCCGCCGGTGGGGGTGGCAGTGGTCAGGGTAATCGGCAAATCAGGAATGCGCTGATGGAGTCGTTCAATCAAGGGCATGATGGCATTGACTTCACCTACCGAGGCCGCGTGCAGGCACAAGCCTTTTGTTGCCTGTTTCGGCAGGCCCAGCCCAAGGCGTTGTAGCAGGTATTGGCGATCCCGGCACTTGAATGCCATCCAGAGGGTAAACAGGATCATTGGCAGGGATAACAACGGCATGAACAGCTTGTATAACTTCAAGGCCTTGTCGGCGCGTGGTGCATAAACCAGCGGCTCACCATAAGGACGGGTCTTGAAACGACGGTGCCCCCACAGGTATTGGGACGGGGTACGGCGGACCTGATCTTCTATGGCCCGATTGATTGCCGTCGCATCTTTTACATCATCGCCTGATGGAAGATCTTCTATGGGTACGTCGATACGCACCAGATAACCTTCTGTCCCCGGCAGACGCTCTGAATACATGGGCAGGATCTTTGCCCCGCTGGTCTTCGCCAGACGGGCGGTCATGCTCAGGGTCGAGGTGGCGACATTCATAAACGGGGCAAATACACTGCCGCGCCGACCAAAATCCTGATCCGGGGCAAACCAGATAACACCGTTTTGTTTCAGATAATTGATGATGTCGCGCATATCGGAACTGGCCAGCAGGCGGCCATGTACGCGCTGTCTTGACGTGGCCATCACTGCATTAAAGAGTTTGTTGTGCGCCCGCTTGAAGGTGGGACACCAGTCGATGTGATAGGCCAGCAGGCGGCCACCGATTTCCAGCGTCGTGTAATGGGCGCCCAACAGGATAATGCCTTTACCTTCGGCCTGCGCTTGCCGCAGGTGTTCCAGTCCTTCGACGCGATGGATGGCCTGCAGTTTTTTATCACGGCCCCACCAGGCCAACGGCGATTCCAGCAGGGCGATGGACGCGTCATAAAAACTTTGTTTGATCAGTTTGTGTTGTTCTTGCTGGCTTAATTCGGGAAAACATAAACGTATATTGGTCCGCGTGATGCGACGACGGCCGGCTAAGAGGTAGAACGAAAACCAGCCGAGCGTTTTGCCTATCGACAGGATCCAGCCATAGGGCAGTATCGCCGTGATACGCATCAGGCCCAGGCCTATCCAGGTCGGAAGGTATTTTGGATTCAGGAAGTCGCGCGGATTAAAGCGGGGTGGGATGCTGGCCATTGGTTAATGATAGAAGAATCCGCTGCGAGATGGTATCTGGAATTATGTGCGCTTGTTTAACGCAAGAGTTGCGAGATAGATTTGAAATGGGGATGTTTGGCGTCCCGCAACCATTCAAACAGCACCGACTCGGTGTTACTGATCACGATACCGGCCTGCCTCATACGTTGCAGAGCATTTTTATGGTTACGTTTTTCCCGTGCACAGATGGCATCATTCACAACAAACACTTCATAACCCTTTGCCTTGAGTTCCATGGCCGTTTGTAACACGCAGACATGCGCTTCCATGCCGCCGAGTATCACCTGCTTACGACCACCCTTGTTCAGGGTCTGTTCGAAACCCTCCGCCCCGCAGCAGGAAAAGCAGGTCTTCTCCAGGCGGGTATCGTTACTGATATGTTGCTGGATGTCATCAAGGGTGTCTCCCAGTCCTTTGGGATACTGTTCTGTCCGCATGACCGGGATGCCCAACATCCCGGCTGCCTTGAGTAATAAACCGGTGTGTTTGATGACCGATTGCAGGGCCTTGTCCGGCATCGCGCTGGCCAGGCGTTGCTGGATATCGATCACCAGCAAGCTACTTTGATCAGCCTGACACAGCA
>JGI24023J19991_10003569_pt1 | contig 10880 bp, 7 predicted proteins | sample Cruoilmetagenom1_FD_19991 | JGI IMG/M metagenome (IMG submission 19991)
CCGCTGCATTACGGCTTCGTCTTCTTCGGCTGGTCGATCCTGGCGCTGGGCGGCATTCTCGTTCAGATCGTCTCTCGCCTCGCCGTCCTGTTCACGCAGGTCTTCGGTCAAGAAGAGATCGAAGAAAACGCCTGACGGGCTATTGAGCTAATGGTTCCTTGCCGGTTGAACGGCCGGCAAGGCGCCCCTCCTCAGACAAATGAGGCTCAGGGCCGTCCCCATGGACAGCCCTGAGCGCCTCCAAAAACACTATGGTTTCGAGACAGACGTTTTAAAGCCTTAAGCAAACAAATTGGCGCCTCCGCGGGCAAGCAAGAACCCGCCAACCACGCAAGCCAAATTATTTGGTTTTGTCGAATTACCGAGCACCAGGGAGAATCTTCAAAATGGCCTTGCTACCTGAACAAACTGCAACCCTGAAGGCGTTGCGGAATCCAAAATCTCAAGCGTCGAGAATGTCGCGCTTGATCGATTTTCTGATCGTGCCGATTGTCGTTTTCGCACTCATCGCGGCCTTTCACGTCCATGCGATGCTGACCATGGGCGATTGGGATTTCTGGACCGACTGGAAGGATCGCCAATTCTGGGTCACTGTTACGCCGATCACTTTGGTGATGTTGCCGGCGGCTGTTGTCGCCATCTTCTGGGATAAATTTCGCCTTCCCATCGGTGGAACGCTGATGGCCATTTGTCTGCTGATCGGCGAATGGGCCAATCGTTATTTCGGCTTTCACCTATGGTCGATGTTCCCGCTGAATTTCGTTTGGCCGTCCCAGGTCATCCCCGGTCTTATGATGATCGATCTGGCGCTCATTCTNACCAGAAACGTGATCTTGACGTCGATCGTCGGCGGCATGTCGATGGGTCTGCTGTTTTACCCCGGCAACTGGCCNATGCTGGCGCCCTTCCATCTCGCGATGGAGCATCAAGGAGCGCTCATTTCCGTCGCCGACATGCAAGGCTTCGTGTTCACGCGCACGGCAACGCCTGAATATCTGCGCATTGTTGAACGCGGCACGCTGCGAACCTTCGGCGGACATTCCGCGCCGATCGCGGCCTTCTTCGCGGCCTTTGTCAGCGTCATCCTATTTTACATCTGGTGGCACATCGGCACATTCATGGCCAATTTGGGTTGGACCAACAACGGGCTGAAGAATTTCATGGGCTACAAAAAGGCCGATAACGTCCAGCAATCAGAAGGTCTGACCGGTTAATCCGGTCGGGAGCGAGTTATCATGAGAAAACAAAACCGACTGGCTGTTGCTCGGCCGAATTGGCTGCTCGCGGCCATGGCCGTTGTGACCTTCACCCTAGCTGCATTGGCCGGGAGCGGACTGGCTTACGCGCACGGCGAGCGCAATCAAGAGCCATTCCTGCGGATGCGCACGACGCATTTCTATGACGTGACGTTTTCCGTGACGGAAAATGCTGTTCTGAACGTCAATGACGAGATGACGATGACGGGCAAGTTTCGCCTGTTCAACTTCTGGCCAGCAAGCGTCGCGGCTCCGGGCAAAGTCTACATGAACGCCGCAACAAACGGCGCTGCCTTCGTCAAGAAGGAGTCCTGGGTCAACCAGGTGCCGGCCATTCAGTCCTTCGACGGTGAGCTGGGACGCGACTACGAATACAAAGTGGTCTTGCAGGCGCGCGCGCCGGGACCCTGGCACGTCCACCCGATGGTGAATATAGAATCGGCGGGCGGCCTGCTTGGCCCCGGCATACTCGTCGAGGTCAAGGGCGACATGGACGACTTCGTGTATCCGGTGACCACCCTCGACGGTACCCAGATCGCCAATCTTGCCACCTACGGCATGACCAACGTTTTAACNTGGCATGCCGTCTGGGTCGTCATTGCGCTGAGTTGGCTTCTCTGGTGGATCAGGCGGCCGTTGTTGATCCCACGCTTTCTGATGAGCCGGACCGACGACCATGAGGACGAGTTGATCACACGGACCGACACGGTGGTTGCGGCGGGCTATGTGGTTCTGGTTATCGGATTGGTGTTTGGCAGCTATTTCTATGCAAACGCTAGTTATCCAGATGCCATTCCGCTGCAAACTGGCACCGCATTCGTTGAACCCCTGCCAGTGCCGGCGACCATTCCGGTCCGGGTCAAGCGCTCCGAATACTATGTGCCGGGCCGCACGATCGTTGCTGATCTCGAAATCACCAACGATTCGAACAGCCCGATTCAAATCGGTGAGTTCAGCTCGGCCAGCCTGCGCTTCGTAAATCTGGCGGTGCCCGCCGCCGTGGCTTCGATCCCCAAGGGTTACCCCAGAGAATACGTGCCGCCCAAGGGCCTCGCCGTCTCTGACAACAGCCCCATCGCGCCGGGAGAAACCCGGGTCGTGAAGATCGACGCCACCGATACCGCTTGGGAGACCGAGAGGCTGATGGGATTGCTTGAAGATCCCGACAGCGCGCTTGGCGGTTTGCTGTTCTTCTACGACGCCAACAACAAGCGTTACATGTCGGAAGTCTATGGTCCGCTGGTGCCCGTTTTTCAGCGGAACACCGCTAACCTGGAGCCGAGGACGCAAACTGCGTCGAATTAAACCGTTCACCAAAGCGCCATCGGCGCTTTGGTGAACATCTTCCCTTGATCCTAAATTGGATTGAAGAAACTCTGCTTGGTCCTGAGGCGCTTTGCCAAAGGAAAAATCCTCGGTCTTCCGGCCGAGGATTTTTTTGTGCCGTGAGAAAAATTACTGAGATCGAGGCGCGGTATTTATGCGCGATCCATCGACTAAAGCACATGGCCGTTCTGTTGCCGCCGATCCCGACACCGGCTTTTGTCGCCGCCTTGGTTGTGTCAGAAATTCACACCCTGGCTGAACGACGACAGGCCTTGTTCGGCCTGGCACGCAATATCAACTGGCGACCTTTTGTTGCCTGTCCTGCCAATAGCTTTCCCGCAGCTTGAATTTTTGCAGCTTTCCGGTCGCAGTCCTCGGCAATTCGGTTAGAAGGTCCACCGACGTCGGACATTTGAAATGAGCAAGATTTTCTTTGCAGAATTGCAGGATTTCCTGCTCGTTTGCCAACTGGCCGTCATGCAGCACTACGAGGGCCTTCGGCGTTTCGCCCCATTTTTCATGAGGCACTCCAATGACCGCGCACTCGGCGATCGCCGGATGCTTGTAAAGCGTGTCCTCAATGTCGACGCTGGAAATATTTTCCCCGCCCGAAATGATGACATCCTTCTTTCGGTCGACGATCTGAATGTTGCCGACCTCATCCCAAACCGCGAGGTCGCCTGTATGAAAGAAGCCATCATAGATGGCGGCATCTGTCTGTTCTTGCTGCTGCCAATATCCCTTGAAGACCATATTGCCGCGGGCACATATCTCGCCGACGCTGGCATCATCCTTGGGCACCGGTTGGCCCTCGTCATCGAGCACCTGAAGCTCGACGCCAAGACCTGGAATTCCAGCCCGCGATCGACGCTGATAGTCGCTCTCATCGGTTTGAAAGTCGGGCACGTGATAGGTGAGCAGCGGCGCGGTCTCGGTCAGCCCGTAGATTTGCACGAAATTCCAGCCCAGCTCGTTTTCGAGACTTTGGATGAAAGAGGCCGGTGGCGGCGCGCCGCCCATGACGATACGCACCTTCTGGTCGATCCTGTATTTGTCCTTGTCTGCAAATTCCATGATCATGCGGAAGACGATGGGCGCCATGCACATGAATGTGACGCCCTCCCGCTCGATCAATTCGAAGATTTCTTTGGCATCGACTTGCCGCAGAACGACGTGCGTGGCGCCGAGCCCGATCAAGGCATAGATCGCGCCCCAGCCATTGCAATGGAACATCGGCAACGTCCACAACTCGACATCGTCGTGGCTCAACTGCAGATGCACGATCATGTTGTAAGCGTTGATGTAGAAATTGCGGTGGGTGAGTTCGACGCCCTTCGGCATGGCCGTTGTGCCGGAGGTGTAATTGATCGAGACGGTATCGTCCTCGTCGCGCTCAATCTGGTGTTGCAGCTCAGAATTCTGCGGCTCTATCCAGCCGTCCAGATTAAGCCAACCATCGGTTTTGGCATCATCGTAACGCGCCTCGATGAAGTGCTCGAGGGCGGACGCCTCGCCACGAATATCGTCGACCAGCTTGCTAAAATCATAGTCGGCGATGATGGCCTTGGCGCCTGAATGCTGCAGGACGAAGAGGATCTCCTGGGCGGTCAGACGAAAATTGATCGGGACCAAAACAAGCCCGACCTGCGCGGTCGCAAAAAAACTCTCGATAAAAAAATGCGAATTGGGTGAAAGAATCGCGACCCTGTCACCCTGTTGCAAGCCGAGCGAATACAGAGCATTCGATAGCTTGTTGGCCCGGCCCTGGAGCTCGCCGTAGGTGAACCGCCTGTCGCGATCGACGATTGCCGTCTTGTCGCGATAAAGCTGCGAAGAGCGGCTCAAAAAATCATCCAACAGCAACGGCACGCGCATTGTACTTCTCCAACCAAAATCTGCAGATGGTGGTATTAGGTCGGTCGATAACGGTTTTGCCTCAACCGCTCTACGGCATTTCACCTCGGAAAAATCGCCTGGCCGACCACAACAAGACAAAAGCTGCGAGGCCGAAAATCAGATAGAACTCAGGGTTCTTTTCTAAAAATCCAGCCCTGCCCTCTCCGACCTTCAACGAGAATTGACTGTGTACTTCATCGTCGTCATCACGCGACACAATTGCAAAATAGGTCCCGGCTTTGTCAAAATTCGGGTGTGTCTGAATAACGCCCTGCGGATAGACGCGCGGGGCTAATTCGAGAAGAACCTTTTTTGTGTCATCGCTTGTCTGTTCAAGAATCTGCAACGACATCGGCACCGTGCGAAGGTCAAAATCGACCAAATCGATCACAAGAAATGCGGGACCGGTTGTGGGGATGCCGGTACAATACTCAGCCTTGTCGTCAACCTGAGGCTGGTAAAGAGCGAAATGGATGAGTGAATGGCTCAGGCGCCGGCTGCACACGTCTTCCTCGACTGCCGCGCCGCCGTGAGCATTTGCCGCCGTTGGAGACAATAAAATCGCGATCAAAAAACATAGTCGAACAACCATCGGAAAATTCATTCCGCTATCCTCGTTCTACCGTTCGCCGCATCAGATAATGTTCGGCAAAGCTTAATCGGTTCACGCTTTTAATTGACCGCTGAGAAAAAATTTTCTCACAAGGTAGCATGCAGGCAATTTGCATAGAAAACACAAATATCTTGTCATTGACTGACCAGACGGTCAACGTAGATTGCAGTGCAATTCAGCCAACAGCCTGGCTGCGGCGAAGTCGTTATTTCTAATTCTTGAACTTGCGAATTATGGATATCAAAGTCGAACAAGCTGGGCCTCATAAGCGAACGCCGCGGGCGTCCGCAGGTCGGCCAAAACCCTCGGCGAGCGCACAAACCACGCCCTTGCGATTTGTGACCGCTGCAAGCCTGTTCGACGGCCACGACGCCTCCATCAACATCATGCGCCGGATCCTGCAAGCAAACGGCGCCGAGGTTATTCACCTGGGTCACAACCGCTCGGTCGAGGACATCGTCACGACCGCAATCCAGGAAGATGCCCACGCCATTGCCGTCTCCTCCTACCAGGGCGGCCATGTCGAATTTTTCAAATACATGGTGCGGCTGCTCAAGGACCGCGGCGCCGGACACATCAAGGTCTTCGGCGGCGGCGGCGGCGTCATTGTGGCTGAAGAGATCGCCGAGCTGCACAAGGCTGGTATGGCCCGGATCTATACGCCCGATGACGGTCAGGCCCTCGGCTTGAAGGGCATGATCGAAGACATGGCCACACGCGCCAAGCAAGATCTGTGCGCCAGCGTGCCCGCGACATTAAAGGCGATGAGGAAAGGCGGCGACGGTGCGCTTGCGCGCGCGATAACCGCCATTGAGGCAAAGCAGGCGCCGCCAGCTTTGTTGGACCAGATTCGCGAGGCGGCAAGCAAGAACCGCGAGACGCCTGTTCTCGGCATCACCGGCACCGGCGGCGCGGGCAAGTCGTCACTGACCGATGAACTGGTGCGGCGCTTCCGCAGCTACTCGGACGATCCCCGCATCGCGGTCATCGCCATCGACCCTTCCAAGCGCAAAACAGGTGGCGCGCTGTTGGGCGACCGCATCCGCATGAACGCGCTCGAGGCGCCGATCACCTATTTTCGCTCGCTCTCGACACGGGGTGTTGGCGGCGAGGTGCCGCCGGCGCTCGCTGACGTCGTCGCGGCCTGCAAGGCGGCCGGCTATCGGNTGGTCATCATCGAGACGCCCGGGATCGGCCAGGGCGATGCGGGCATCGTGCCCTTCTCGGATGTCTCGCTCTANGTCATGACGCCCGAGTTCGGCGCCGCCAGTCAGCTTGAAAAGATCGACATGCTCGACTTCGCCGACGCGGTCGCCATCAACAAGTTCGATCGCCGCGGCGCGGCCGATGCGCTGCGCGACGTCTCCAAGCAGTATCAGCGAAACCATGAGCGCTTTGGCGAGAAGCCGGAGGTGATGCCGGTCTTCGGCACCATTGCCTCGCGCTTTGCCGATCCCGGCGTCACCGCGCTTTATTCGAGGCTGCTTAAGACCTTCGAGGCCAAGGGCTTTGGCCATTGGTCCACCACGGCGCCCGAAATCGCAGACCGCTCGAGCACGCCCGGACAATCGATCATTCCGCCGCGCCGCCAATGGTATCTGGGCGAGATCGCCGATGAGGTCCGCGACTACCACACGACGGTGGCTCACGAGGCGGGCATCGCACGCGAGCGCCAACATTTACGCGAGGCCAAGGCCATATTGAAAGCGGCCGGTGACGATGTCGGCGCGCTCGAGCGCGAACTGAATAGTCGCGAAAAGGCGCTCGATCCGCGCGCCCGGCGCTTGATCGAGACCTGGTCCGATTTGCGCGCCGCCTATGGGGCCGAAGAGCACGTCGTGCAGGTGCGGGGCAAGGACCTGCGGGTGCAGTTAAAACGCGAGACGCTGTCGGGCAGCCGGATCTCGCGCGTGGCGTTACCGGCCTTCGAGGACGAGGGCGAAATCCTCAAATGGCGGCTCAAGGAAAATGTGCCGGGATATTTCCCTTATACGGGCGGCACATTCGCCTTCAAGCGCGATGGCGAAGACCCGACCCGCATGTTCGCTGGCGAAGGCGATGCCTTCCGCACAAACAAACGCTTCAAATATCTCTCCAAGGAGTCGCCGGCGAAACGGCTTTCGACCGCATTCGATTCGGTGACGCTCTATGGCTGGGACCCGGACGAACGCCCGGACATCTACGGCAAGGTCGGCAATTCGGGCGTTTCGATCGCGACGCTGGACGACATGAAGGTGCTTTACGGCGGCTTCGATCTCCTCGACCCATCGACATCGGTGTCGATGACCATCAACGGGCCGGCGCCGACCATCCTCGCCATGTTCTTCAACACCGCAATCGACCAGCAGGTCGAAGCCTTCGAGAAGAAGAAGAAACGCGCCGCAAAACCAGCCGAGTTGGCCAAGATCAAGTCCCACGTCCTCAACACCGTGCGCGGCACCGTGCAGGCCGACATTTTGAAGGAGGATCAGGGACAGAACACCTGCATTTTCTCGACCGAGTTCGCGCTTCGCATGATGGCCGACATCCAGGATTATTTCGTCGCCCACGACGTGCGGAATTTCTATTCGGTCTCCATCTCCGGCTACCACATCGCCGAAGCCGGCGCGAACCCGATCTCGCAGCTCGCATTCACGCTCGCCAACGGCTTCACCTATGTGGAGGCTTATCTTGCGCGCGGCATGGCGATAGACGATTTCGCGCCGAACCTGAGCTTCTTCTTTTCCAACGGCATGGACCCGGAATATTCGGTCATGGGCCGGGTCGCCCGGCGCATTTGGGCCGTTGCCATGCGCTTCAAATATGGCGCCAACGAACGCTCGCAGAAACTGAAATATCACACCCAGACAAGTGGGCGCTCGCTGCATGCCCAGGAGATGTCCTTCAACGACATCCGCACCACCTTGCAGGCTTTGATCGCCACCTACGACAACACCAACTCGCTGCACACCAACGCCTATGACGAAGCGGTGACCACGCCGACGCGCGAGTCGGTGCGCCGGGCCATGGCGATCCAGCACATCATCAATCAAGAATGGGGGATGGCGAAAAATGAGAACCCCAACCAGGGTTCCTTCATCATCGAGGAGTTGACCGATCTGGTCGAGGAAGCGGTGCTCAAGGAGTTCGAGGCCATCTCCGAACGCGGCGGCGTGCTGGGCGCAATGGAGACCGGCTATCAGCGCGGCAAGATCCAGGACGAGTCGCTCCACTACGAGTCGATGAAGCATGACGGTTCGCTGCCGATCATCGGCGTCAACACNTTCATCGATCCCGAGGGCGAAGCGNTGCANGACACGCCCGAGCTGGCGCGCTCAAGCGAAAAAGAAAANAAGAGCCAAATCAAGCGGTTGCGCGCCTTCCAGAAGCGCCACTCCAAAGACAGCGCCCGGACGCTCGAGCATCTCAAAAAGACCGCAACCGAAAACGGCAACGTTTTCGGCGCGCTGATGGACGCGGTGCGTTGCTGCTCGCTGGGCGAGATCACCCATGCGCTTTTCGAAGCAGGTGGCGAATACCGGCGGAACGTTTAAGCCGCCATTTGTCGAAGCGACCAAGCCGGCCAGACCGCGTCCGCGCGGACTTCCCCATTGGAAAATAATATCAGCGTCTCAATGGTGTTGGGGACCGCTGCGTCCGGCCAACGACCCAATAATGGCGCCAATGGATTTTGCGACCATCGGCGCAATTCCGACACTGAGCCAGAGGACAAGCGTCAGCCAATAGGCGGCCAGATAGAGGCCTTCGGTCAGGGTCATCCGTTGATCGAAGATTGCCGCGTCGTAATAGGGCAAAAACATAAATGGCGCCACGACGGCGACCAGCAGAAACCATCGGACCTCGGTCAACATGCCGGGCAGGTATGTCTTCATATAAAGATAGATCGCGCCACCGATGACGATATATGCCGGGTAGCAAATAAAGACGATCGCTTGGAACGCCGGGGGCAAACGGCTCTCGTCGGGATTTATGCTTTGGTACCAGGGCGCGTCCTGATGGACCAAAACGCCGGCGGATAAAAACACTACGAGCGCCAGCGCCAAGAGCCAAGCCAAGACCACCATGTTGCGCCGAACGTTTTCCTTGGGGCCAACGCTAACGGCGCCTACCGGCCGCGTCTTTCGGTGCCATCCCCAAAGCAACAGCCCGGCCAGGATTTCAAGCGCGCCGATGCTCATGAGAGCAAGGATCCCTTGCGGGATCACGCCGATGGAAAAATTGACCCCGTCCACTTCTCACACCTCATTCATCGTCGCGTTGCCGGCCATGGCCCGCGACGGGAAGCATAAGGTATTGAAAGAACAATCAAAAAATTTAATGGCGCGCCGGGGAGGATTTGAACCCCCGACCCCCAGATTCGTAGTCTGCGATGTGGTGTTGATTTTATTGGGTTTTTTTGCAAACCGGGGCATTTCGAGCTCTAATAAGATCAATGGGTTATGAGCGTTTTGCAAACCAAAACCGGCATGAATTCGAACTTAGGAGAGAGTAGGCGTTCTTGAATTATTGACAAATGTCTGTTATATCTCTGCCAATTGACAGGGATATCAAGATGCCTATTCGACCAAAACTTCCAATGGAATTTGCGGCAGCAAACCTGTCAGACTCTTCCGTTCGCGAATCACTCACCCCCGTTGCAATAAAGGCAGTCTTACGAATTGCTGATGCATGGGGATTGTCGGAATTCGACTTGGGCAAGCTATTGGGTAAATCGGAACGCACTGTGTACCGATACAGAGAGAACCCTGTAAGAACGCTTTCTCAAGACGAGCTCACTCGGATCAGCGCCCTAATCGGCATTTTCAAAGGACTGCGCTTGTTGCTCTCTGAGCCATTGGTCTACGAATGGCCAACGCTCCCTAATTCCAATCCACTGTTTGGAAACGAACGTCCGGTTGATGCAATGATTAGAGGGGGAATTCCAACAATGCTCCGGGTCCGAGGGTACATCGACGCCATACGCGGCGGATCATGATCGGCATTGAAGTCGAAATTGCACAATCCGACACCGTGCGCCTTGTCACGAATGCAGACCTTCGCGAACAATCCCTCCGCCCGCTATACGATGAAGATGAAGAGTATGCAGACTTGGTCAGCCTCGAATATTCCACCCACGGGCGGCTGAGTGCTGAAGCGATTGGACTACCAGACTTAGATGCCGGAGAGCTCGCTCACGGCGTCCCATATTCAAGATTTATCAACGCAACATTTTCTTATCGCCGAAATGGAGGAAACCGATTTAGCAACGAAGAAAGAGGTGCATGGTATTGCGGGTTCGACGTTGCCACGTCATTGGAAGAGGTCAGGTACCACTTAACACGCTTTCTCCAAGAGGCCGGGCGGTTTGACAACACTACAGACTACAGGGAGCTATTCGCTGACTTCATCGGAAAATTCCGCGACCTCTCAGACGTTACACCTCAACCAAAATGCCTCCACCCAGACATTGAGATCGGGTATCCGGCAGGACAGGTTTTAGCGCAAGAGGTTCGACTCAGCACCGATGCAAGCGGAATCGTATATCCCTCCGTTAGGAATGAAGGCGGAAAATGCTTGGCCGCATTACGGCCAGCAGCCGTACAAAATGTGCGTCAGGGTGACCTGTGGAGACTGACATGGTCTGGCTCACCTGAACCGACAATCGAACAAAATCCGACTGCCTAGTGATTGTTCCAATTAGTGCCCAGTACCCACGAAATACCCATCAAATGCTGTCAAATTGGTGCGTTTTGCAAACTAAGCTGCAAACTGCCACAGGGGGTATGGTGCTAAGTCATTGGCGCGCCGGG
>JGI24023J19991_10003570_pt1 | contig 10880 bp, 14 predicted proteins | sample Cruoilmetagenom1_FD_19991 | JGI IMG/M metagenome (IMG submission 19991)
ATTTGCACTATCATTATGCTAACCGTGAGGAGATCATAAGGGTACTGTATGAACAGCTTAGAGATGAAGCAAGTCTAGAAATAGAGGCACTGCCAAAGAACATCAGTACGTTAAACGACCATCATGCCTTACTCATAGAAGTACAGTGGAAGTATAGGTTTTTCTTTAGAGAGTTACTTTTTTTGTTTGCCCGTGATGAGAAGCTTAGAGTGATGTACGTAGAAGACAACATCGCACATAGAATTCGCATAAAGAGGGTGATGCAAAACCTTATAGATAACGGCGAAATGCAAGTACCAAACGAAGAAGCTTTAGATCATTTGGTGGATTCCATACTGATGGCATGGCAGTTTTATATCTCCTATATGTATACACTGGGTCAATGTTTAGATGAAAAAGGCATTAAAGAATTTATAGCATACACCAATCAATCTATGCAAGCATATAGAACAGATAAAACAGAAGGACAAAAATGAAAGCACACAACAAAGCCTCAGCGTGGTTTGATGGTTTATATAAAGAGAACAAAGACAAACACGAAAATATACCTTGGGCTAGACAAGCAGTCAACCCACTGTTAAAAACTTACTTAGAAGAGGAAGTCACACATAAGGGTAAGGCTCTGGTCATCGGGTGTGGGCTGGGGGATGATGCTGTAGCCTTAGAAGCGGCGGGGTATGATGTGACAGCCATAGATGTGTCTAAAACTGCATTAGATCTAGCCAAAGAACGTTTCCCTGACTCCCACATAAAGTTTGAAAAGCAAGATATCTTTGACATGCCTGAGGCATACCACGAGCATTTTGACTTTGTGTTTGAAGCGTTTACGGTGCAGTCGTTGCCTGTGGACTTTAGAGAGAAGATGATAAGCGCTGTGGCAAAAACTGTAGCCAAAGATGGTAAACTACTCCTTGTAGCACATAAACGTGAGGCAATGTTTTCTGGCCCTCCATGGCCACTGGAAGTTGAAGAAGTTGCTTTGTTTAAAAAAGAAGGATTGACTGAACTTACACATGAGATACATAAAGAAGCATCCAAGATCTCAAATACAAGATTTAGAATACTCTACACAAAGGAAATACAATCATGAAAACTTTACTACTTACACTACTAGCGACATTAACGATGTACGCAGAAAGCTTTTTTGTACTTACAAATGTTGGCAATTATGACCCCATCGTGGTCAACATGTCCAGTAAAACACAGAAGTACAATGCAGATATCAAGTCTTTAATGCAAAGTATGTCTAAAGAAATAGGAGTTGATACCAAGGGACACCCGTCACGTGTCTTAGTGTTTCTCATCACAGATATCGCTGTAGGCGACACGGTTGCACTCAAGGTGGACTTACAGCTAGGAGAATATGTACTGAGAGAGGGCATGCCTCAAAGCATCTTTGGTATCACCTATGAAGATACCAAGCTTATAGCTCCAGACTTCAAAGATGAAGAAGATGTAGATGACCAGTTGGCTGATGCGGTAGAAGAGATGTTAGAGAAGTTTAAACTTCAGTATGAAGCAGACAACAAAAAACTCTCAAAAGATAAAAAGTCGGTTACACATGAGACATTTGCTACAGATATGGGCTATGAGACTGACTATGCTACAGCACTGGCTAAAGCAAAAAAGGCAGGTAAGCCTTTGATGTTATTTATGACGACCTCTTACTGCCCATGGTGTAGAAAGTTAGAGAACCGCATACTCTCTCAAAATGACATAGATGCTAAAGTACAAGCAAGGTACATCCCCATTACGCTTAACTTAGATACAGACAAATACCCAGAACAGTTTGCCAAAACGCGGTTTACACCCATACTTTACATCGTAAACTCTGAAACTGAAAAGATAGAGCATAAGTTTGTGGGCTACAGTAGTAGAGATGAATTTTTACATTTGTTGAAATAAATTAGATCAAATCATTAAAGGAAAGTACTATGAAACGCTGTGACTGGGCAAATGCAAATGAACGAGAGACTAAGTACCATGATGAAGAGTGGGGTGTACCTGTGCATGATGATAGGTTACTTTTTGAGATGCTTATCTTAGAGTCTGCGCAAGCGGGGCTTAGTTGGAGTACCATACTTGCTAAAAGGGAAGGGTACCTCAAAGCCTTTGATAACTTTGATGTGCAAAAAGTAGCAAAGTACTCAGAAGATAAGATAGAAACACTCTTACAAAACCCAGACATAGTCCGTAACAAACTTCAAAGTAAATGCCACGGTTATCAATGCTCAAATCATCCTGGAGATACAAGAGGAGTATGGTAGTTTAGATGCTTACATCTGGTCATTTGTGGAGGGTAAGAGCATACAAAATTCTTGGGGAAAAACTTCAGAAGTACCTGCAAGTACAGAACTCTCTGCTGCCATGAGTAAAGCCATGAAAAAAAGAGGTTTTAAATTTGTAGGGACTACTATCTGTTATGCCTACATGCAAGCAGTGGGAATGGTCAATGACCATTTGACTTCTTGTTTTAGATATGAGAAATGTTAACATAGCATCAAAAAGTAAGGGAGAGACACATGAAATATAGATACATAGGTAAAACAGGACTACGGGTAAGCCCGATTTGTTTAGGTACGATGACCTTTGGTACACAAGCGAATAAAAAAGAGGCCTTTAAAATTATGGATAAAGCCTATGAAAGAGGGGTAAACTTCTTTGATACGGCTGAGATTTACCCTGTTCCTCCATCTGGCGAGTTGTTTGGACTTACTGAAGAGATAGTTGGCGAATGGATGCAGACAAAACCTAGAGACTCCATCATACTTGCTTCTAAAGTAGCAGGTGCAGCGAATGGTTGGTTTGTACCTCCTGTACGTCATGGTCTCACTGCTATAGACAGGTTTCACATAGAGCGTGCAGTAGAGGGAAGTCTGAAACGTCTTAAAACAGACTACATCGACCTTTACCAAATGCATTGGCCAGATACTGTTGTGCCCATAGTAGAGTCTTTAGAAGCGTTTGATAGGCTCATAGAAAGTGGAAAGGTACGTTACTTGGGTACCTCAAATGACACAGCATATGGTACAACCAAGGCACTGATGAAGAGTGAACAGCATGGGCTAGCACGGTTTGAGTCTATACAGAACAACTTTTCATTACTCAATCGTCGTTTCTTGGATGAACTTTCAACTGTTTGTGAAAAAGAGCAGATATCACTGCTTCCATACTCGCCTTTAGGTGGAGGTGTACTCAGTGGTAAATACAATGGCGGTTTCCATGCCCCTGGACGTTTTACCACGTACATGAATTCGCCAAATGTTAGACAACAGGCTATGGCCACACGTTTTCTAAATGACAAAACATTGGCCTCTGTAGAAAAGTATGTGGCCATCGCTAAGGAAGCAGGGATGCACCCAGTGACTTTGGCTACAGCGTGGTCCAAGCAGTTTGACTTTGTAGCATCTACCATCATAGGAGCAACGACAGCAGAACAGTTAGACCCAACACTTAAAGCAATGGATTTGACTTTAAGTGATGAGGTGTTAAAAGCATGCAACAAGGTACATGAAGAGATACTCTACCCGATGGGTTAAAAGGACATCACTATGATAAAAAAACTAATCACACTATGCTGCTTCACATCTTTGGCTATGGCAGGTGTAGCGCCTGAAAATATCTTAACCCAAAACTGTCTCAACAGTTATCTCAACACATATAAAAGTCAAAAAGACCATAAAGCGTTTGTGTATGCCAGAGAAGCAGATACAGGAAAAGACAGATGTGGTTGGGGTTATGGGCATGCTACGGTACAAGAGGCTAGAAAAGGAGCGATGAAACAGTGTACAGGATTTCATCTAAACGCAGAGTGTATTATCATAGATGTAGATGGGAAGTACCTTGTAAAAGATGGAGACTTTTCACCTATTAGCCAACCAGATAACACCCCTTTAACAAAAGTAGAAAAAGAGAAACTCATAAAGGAAGCTAAAAGTCTCATACGAGGGAATTGTTTACCTTTTTTTAAAGACTATCTGAAAGATAAAGGTCATAAGGTTTTTGGGTATAGCCTTGATACTGATGGTAAGTATGCTTGTGGAAAAACCTATAAGAATGCTACCTTGGTTGCTGCACAAAAAGGAGCCATCCAAGGATGTAAAGACAATAAAAACAAACGAGGTAAAGAGAAACCAAAAAGTCCATGTAAACTCTATGCCAAAGGTAATAAGATACTACTGACTGAGAAAGATTTTGGCATAGATAAACTGCTAAAATCAGATAGAGTATTGAGTGATGAAGCGTTTAATCTAGCACTTAAAAAAGCTAAAACCATGATAAAAGATGGCCCTTGTTTATTTCAAATGAAGTATTATCTGAGAGGTTCTGAGCATCAGGCTTATTTTCTAGGACAAGATAAAGATGGAAAGCAGGTATGTGGAAGATCAGAAGGAGAATTGTCAATCAATGAGGCACTTAGCAAAGCATTAAAAGCTTGTAATGCAAAGATAAGAGAAGAAAATTTGGAAGCAAAATGTACACTGATTGCGAAGGATTTTGATATTGTTGGTGAAGCAAGTTTTTTTGAAAGAGAAGAAAAAACTGAACCTAAAAAGCATAGTGTGAAAAACAAATCTATAAAAAAGAAACTTGATAGTGCAAAAAAAGTTGAATCCAAAGCAATAACAGCACTCTTTGATACAGTGAAAAAAAAGTCTACTGAAAAGAGTAAAACTACTAAAATAGATATGAACAAACCTCTACCCTTACATCAAACACTAAAAATCACAGCAGAGACACTTAACAAAGATCTGCCAACCATGTTAGATGAAGAATTGCGTTTAGACAAAGTGGATGCAACAGAGAACAAAATGTATTTTGACTACACGCTGGTAAATTTTACACCTGCGACTATGTCTGGAGAAAAGCTCAAGTCACTGATGTATGAAGACATAAAAACACAAGTATGTGCAGACAAAGACTCCATTATGTTGTTAAAAAAGGGGATGTTGGTAGATTATGTCTATCGTGGAAAAGAGAAAAAGACCATTACAACTTTTGCCTTTGATGCTAAGGTGTGTGGTGTGCTTACCAATGTAGAACAGATAAAGAAAAATATCTTAAATCTGATAGAAAAGAAATAACATGATGAAAATGCTCATCTTACTCTGTATATCTTGTCATCTTCTATATGCATCAGATATAGCAGATGTAGCAGGCACATGGATAAAACCATGTTCCTACGACCCCATACCTGGCGAAAAGAAACCCAACTACTCAACGGTTATAGCCACGTTGAAAAACAGGCATATAGACATAGAAGTAAATTTCTTTACAGACAGCGCATGTAAGTCACCATGGAAACTCATGCCTACGTTTTTACAGACGGGTTCATACAGTCTGTCATCTAAGAGTAAAAAGAAGCGTATAGGTGGGAAAGAAACATTTGTTCGTCCTATAAACATACACATCACTCACTATGATAATCATGCTAAGTTTAAATCACCTAGCCGCTTTACTGTTTACTTTGACAACTATTTTAAGATATACCTTCAAAAAGGTAAGAGACTACAAGTGTTTGGTAAAGCTGTGTCTGAACCAAAGGCTAGGGTTGCAAAAGAGGTTTACAAACAGGAAAACAATGTAGAGGTATGTGTATTGAGCCTGAAACTGGGTGCTAGTACTTTTTCCTGGTGTTTAGAAAATGTGAGTTTTCCTAAGAGTAAATTTCGAGCATATTGTGAAGCTGCTAAGCCAGAAGAAAATGGAGCCGTGTCTTATACTCGTAGTTGTCCTACTGAGTTGATGTCCAGTAGCTGTTTATATGGATTACAAGAACTCGGACATAATATTAGGCAGTGGTATAGTAAAGAATCCTTACAGTCAAATCCCTATGCAAAAAAAGGATGTGAAGAACTGCTACGAGGTACTTGGGAAAATTAACATATAGACCATGGATGTACGATCTTTTAGAAAATAAGGCACATACTACCGCTGTTAATACTAGTTTTGTATAATGCCACAAAATTTAAAACAAGAGAAGAAAAATGAAACTATACGCTCCATGGGAAAAAGCCTTTAAGAAAGTTTCAACCCCATTTGAACACTTTTTACATGCACAAATGACTACAGGTGTGGTCTTGATGCTCATGACCATACTCGCACTAATACTTGCCAACTCAGCTTTAACAGAAAACTACGCACACTTTTTTCATACGAAGATAGATTTTACTGTAGGGTCTTGGCAACTTTCTCATACTATCCATCACTGGATCAATGATGGACTGATGGCTATCTTTTTCTTCATTATCGGACTTGAGATCAAACGAGAAGTCTTGGTGGGAGAACTTTCAAATATAAAGGTGGCAGTCTTACCCATTTTAGCAGCCATTGGTGGTATGGCTATCCCTGCTTTGATCTATATGAGTATCAACGCTGGTACGGAAGGGGCAGGAGGATGGGGTATACCTATGGCTACGGACATTGCTTTTGCCATTTCTGCTTTAGTGCTTTTAGGCAAACGTGTACCTCCTGCACTCATTACCTTTCTGGTTGCACTTGCCATCGTAGATGACCTTGGTGCTGTTTTAGTGATAGCACTTTTTTATACAGAACAGATACACACCTTACCTCTTATGTTAGCAGGCGGAGCATTCTTGATCATGGTGGCGTTTAACCGTTTTGGTATTCATATGATCTTGCCTTACTTCATCGTGGGGCTTTTGATGTGGTTTTTTATGTTGGAGTCTGGGGTACATGCTACCATTGCAGGGGTTATAGCGGCACTGGCTATACCTTCTAAACCTAAGCGTTTACCTGCTAGCTTTAGACAAGATGCTAAGGTATTACTAGATGAATACGACAGTTATCCTATAGATGAATCACATGGGATGAATGAGAGACAAAAAGCCATACTTTTAAAGCTTGAAGACAACATTAATGACATTGGTACACCTGCTGCTAGGTTAGAGAATGACTTACATCTTCCTGTAGCACTCATCGTTATCCCTTTGTTTGCACTGGCAAATGCGGGGATCACTATAGACTTTAGTTCTATAGGTACAACGATCATGGAGCCAGTATCACTGGGAATCATCGCGGGTCTCATACTTGGAAAAGTGTTAGGTATCTTTGGTGTGGCATGGTTGGCTATCAAATTAAAATTTGCATCTCTTCCAAAAGGAAGTACCATGAACCAGATCTTTGGTGTGGCATTTTTAGGTGGTATCGGGTTTACGATGTCCATCTTTGTTGCTGACTTAGCGTTTATCAACAGCCCAGAGCTTGTATTTCAAGCTAAAGTAGGGATCTTGGCAGCTTCACTTTTTGCTGGTCTATTTGGGTACTTTTGGTTGAGGTTTGTAGCAAAGTCTGCATAAATTGTGTAAGATAACTGAAATATTTCTGCCAAGAAGATGACTTACATCTCTTGGAAAGTCTTATGATCTATCGTTTGACCATCTTTTCATCAGCTCTAGCCCCATTTCAAAAGGTAGATCTTCATCTAGACTATGTCTCTCTACTTCTTGTTGGAGTTGCATCGTACTCATGGTTGCATAACTATGAAGCTTTGATGATTTGCTAAAGCCTAGTATATCTGTGGCATAGACGATGCTGGCGGTTACGAGTAAAAACAGTATGATTTTTGCTATGGTTGGTTGAGTTGTCATTTTCATTTTTAATCCTTTCTAAATATGTAAGATAATAACCAAGAGTGACAACAAATTTATAACATTCTGTGGTAAGATGCTAGGAACTATTTAAAGATAAAGAGTAGAAGGATAAAGATGAGCGAAAAAGAACAAGAGTATGCTAAAACAACGTTTGCAGAGGTGGCAAGAAAATATGATGAGGTAGAATTTTTTAAAACCTCTGCGAGACATGTAGTAGAGCTCATTAAGAAGCATACGCGTAACAAGCCTAACTTAGCGGTACTAGATGTTGCCTGTGGTACGGGTAACGTGGTGTTAGAGTGTGCTTCGCTTTTGGATAATGCTGTATGTGATGCGGTAGATATCTCTGAAGGGATGTTAGCAAAAGCTAAAGAGAATGCTTCTAGCAAAAATTTAGACAATATAGACTTTCATCTACAAGACATAACTAAACTAGAGTTAACGAAAAAATACAATGTCATCACGTGTTCCTATACATTGTTCTTCTTGCCTGATGCCACAAAGGTATTGGCACGTTTATATGCTATGTTAAAACCTAGAGGGATAGTCGTCTTTACAAGTTTTACAAATGAAGCTTTCAGCCCTTCAGATCAAATACTTTTACCATTACTTAGAAAATATGGTTCAAAGTCTGCTATAGAACACGATATGGACAAATGGGAAAACCTCAAACAAAAAAAAGATATAGAGCGTCTTTGTATGATGTCACGCGTTAATGATATGGAGATGTACACCGAAGAGATTCGTTACGGTATGAGTGTAGATGAGTGGTGGGAACTACTCAATAACACGGGGCAAAAAGGTATGCTTATGGAGCTCAGTGAAGAGAATTATGAACGTGTCAAAAATGAATACTATGAAGCGATGTATACACATGCAGATATGGATGGGGAAGTGGAGTTGATCGCTGATAGCTATTTTGTAGTGGTAAAGTAATGTCTTTAGAAGTGAAACGCATTGACTATAGTGACGAAACAGATGCGCGATCACTGGTCTACCTACTTGATGCTTATGCGCAAGACCCTATGGGTGGTGGGCATGCTCTTGGTACAGAGGTAAAAGAGAACTTGGCACATGAGCTACTGAAGCTTCCACATGCATTTTCTATCATTGCCTATGTAGACAGCAAACCTGTGGGGCTCATCAACTGTTTTGAGGCATTTTCTACCTTTGCTTGTAAGCCTCTTGTCAACATACATGATCTGATGGTATTAGAAGAGTACAGAGGTCAAGGCATTAGTCAAAAAATGCTTATAAAAGTAGAAGAGATAGCACGAGAAAAACAGTGTTGTAAAATAACCATAGAAGTACTTAGTAAAAATGAGAATGCTAAAGCCTCGTATAGTAAATACGGTTTTTCAAATTATCAACTCGATACTAAAATGGGACATGCATTGTTTTGGGAAAAAGAGATTGTATGAAGATAGAGCCCTTGTCACTATCTTATAAGTCTGAACTCTGTGATGCCCATACGCGATGGTGAGTTAAAATATAATTTAGTTATACTATTTTTAAACATAAATGATAAAGGAATACTATGAAGACAATGACATGTAAACAACTCGGAGGCGCTTGTGACATAAAGTTTCAAGCAAATACTTTTGGAGAGATGGCAGAAATGAGTATGCAACATGGTATAGAGATGATGCAACAGAATGACGAAGCACATCTAAAAGCCATAGGTAACATGAAAGAGATCATGCAAAATCCAATGACGATGAACGCATGGTTTGAAGAACGAAAAGCGGAGTTTGATGCTTTAGCTGAGGATTAGTCTTTATAAATATTACTATATGTCAGTGTAAAATCAATTTGGACTTGTTCCCATCATTTTTAGGGGAGCGAGTAAAATCTTTAATAATATGTCAATATGACATGTTTCTCGCCATTATCTCAAATAACAGTTACTATTTTCCTAACAGTCTAAAATGAGGGAAAACTATGAACATGGTAACTATTGACAAACTGTATCTTTTAGGATACACTAGTCATGTATAAGATTAAGAAAAGTAGGCATTTTGATAAGTGGATGAACTCACTTAAAGACTTGAAAGGCAAGATTGCTATAGCACGGCGTATAGAGAGAATGTGCCATGGTAATTTTGGCGATGTGAAGTCTGTAGGTGATAATGTCTCAGAATTGAGGATAAAAGTTGGTCCAGGATATAGAGTCTACTTTACAAAACTTGAAGATAAGTTGGTAGTTCTACTGGTGGGTGAAGACAAATCAACCCAATCAAAAGATATAAGCAAAGCTAAGACATTACTAGAGGAGTTAAAAGATGAAAAATAATACATTAACAGATTTTGACATAGCCGATTATTTGGACAGTAAAGAGGCTGTGAGTGAGTACTTGACGCAAGTACTCGCAGATGGAGATACTGATGAGCTACTTGTAGCCCTTGGGCATATAGCAAGAGCGAAAGGTATGACTGAAATAGCTAAAAAAGCTGGCTTAGGTAGAGAGAGCCTTTATAAAACTTTTCAGGCAGGCACAAAGCCTAAGTTTGAGACTATTGTTAAGGTTTTGGATGCGTTTGGGGTTAAGTTGAAGGTAGTGTAATTGTTTTAATTTCTACAATCCATTCTGGTGGAATTGTATCAAGGAATACCATGCCACAGTCAATACATAAGTCACTAGATTGAAAATTTGAATTAACTATTCGACAACTCCATGCCTTTATGAATTGATTAACAAGATTTGGAACTTCTCCATTCTGTATCTTTTGTTCTAGGCTCCCAATAGGATGTGCTGCTTTCAATGCTAAATTACCAGGAATAGAAAATTTAATTACTTTAGATATGCCATCTTTCGCAAGTAAATCTTTCCCTTCTTCTCCTAATAATTCAACTACAACACGTTGGTCAAATTCTGATCCATAACTGATATAATGGTTAAACCAATTGGTTAAACTAGACTTTGAAAGTGTTAGGTGGGCTTGTCCCTCTCTCCTCCCTGAGTAGTTTCCTTTCCCATGGGACTGAATAGTATCATTAAGTTTATTTTTAATGTCATCCCATTCAGGATGAGATGATAAAACTCTAGTTAATCTCGATACTCGATCAATAGCATTGAGTGACAGCAAGCCATTCTTTCTTATTGAGTCAATTTCTACTTTAGTGATTCGTGTTCCATGATAACCTACAATTTTGTTTGAACAAATCCACTCTATAACAGCATTAATAATTTGATCTCGATTTGTTAATTTAAATAATAAATCTTGTGAATCTTCTATATATTTAAATTTAGATTCTCTAATTTTTTT
>JGI24023J19991_10003575_pt1 | contig 10875 bp, 18 predicted proteins | sample Cruoilmetagenom1_FD_19991 | JGI IMG/M metagenome (IMG submission 19991)
CTTTAGACAATGGCTTAAAGATCGTGGTGAAGATGACATAATCAAAGTTAAATATAACATGGCAAAGATGAGTGGCTCTGCTTCAGGTGCACTTGCAGATTACCTTGTGAACAATGACTATGACTATGACATTGATGAGTCAATACATGCACAAACTAAAAAGAAATACTTTAAAGAACTTATAAAAGAGATTAGTCAGGAAGAACTACCTGAATGGGTAACAATCTACAATATAAGAAAGGCTACAGTGAAATAGTCCCTTGTATGAGGAACTAAAAATAAATGTCGGCATAACGACACAGGAGGCCAGCAAATGGCTAAATCACAAATGGATTTCATCAAAGACGCAGAAGACACTATGGAAGGATTTGGAGACTTAAACTCTTCAACAATGGCAATACCTTTCTTGAAACTTGCACAGGACTTAACACCACAGACCAAGAAAACTAAACCAGAGTACATTGAAGGTTTAGAAGTAGGACAATTCTTCAACTCAGTAACCAATGAAATATATGGCGAACACCTTGAAGTAATCATTGTTAAGTTTGAAAGAGTGTACATTGAATGGTTACCGAATAGAGGTGGCTTTGTAGGCTATCACTCACCAGAGGTTGCTGAGAAAATGGCAGATGACTTAACCTTTGGCAAGTGGAAAACAACAGAGGGCAATGAATTAGTAGAGTACTATGCTTACTATGTGTTACTTAATGGACATGAACAAGAAGGGCCAATTATTATGTCACTTACATCAACTGCAATCAAAGCTGCAAAGGCTTTAAACAGGGCAATGAGCACACACATCATGGACAATGGCAAAAGAGCAATGCCTTTCTATTTGATCTATAATGTTGATTCTGTGCTTCAGACTAAAGGTGTTAATGACTTCTTTGGTTACAAGTTTTCTTTTAAAGATTATATCAATGAAGAACAATACAAACTTGTAAGTACTGAAAGACTCGCACTTCCAGATAAACCAGTTGACTATGCACAAATTGAAAATAAGTCTGCTGGCAATGATCACAGTGAAGAGGACTTTTAAGCTTTGTTGTGGCTTTAAAAATAAATTGTTTGAGATAGCAACAGGTAGCGTGCTTAGAGGCTGATAAAAAGGTTAGAGAGGAGCATTTCCTTTCCACGCTGTAAGTTAAATAAATATTGGAGGGGATAAAATGAAAAAAGAATGGCTAACAATTGGAGCTGAAGTAACTGTCTTTTTTGAATATGCTAATAGTGTGGATGGTGAAATAATTGATATTTCCCAAGAGGAAGGTTGCCAAGCAGAATATTTAATTAAAAGTAAAGATGGTACTATCAATCAAATAATGAACTACTCCCATATGAAAGGATATAATAAAAAAGAAACTACGGAGAAAACAAAATGACATTAGAAGCAATGGTTAAAGCAGTTAATGAAGGGAAGACGGTTATTAATGAATTAGGTTCAAAAGTTTTTATGGACTTAAAACATAAATATGCACCTTATATTTTTCAAAATCTTGGTGGAACTTGTGACATGGTAAAAGGAATATGGCAACGTCATGATGATTTTGAAATTTTCGAAGAACCTAAACAAGAGCAAATCACAGATCGTTATGAACTTATGGAGTTATGTAGAAAATGGGATAGAGAAGGTAAACTGTTTTTGGTTAGATATATGGGAGACTACTTTAGATTACCTGCATATTTTAGTTATACTGATAGAATTGAAAGTTACAAATGGACAGCCCTCGATGAAACTGGACATCCTACCGGTGAGCCTCAGAAGTTTATGAGGAAAGTTGAAGATGATTAAATAATTTGATCATATTTGTAATTATTGTGGGGACACAAAACAGGGATTGAAGGAACTTATAAAATGACTACAAGTAGAACTGATGGCAAATCAATATGTGAAGATTGTATTTTTAAAAGTTATGATGGACACTGTATAATAAATAGATATAAAAATACTGATGTACTAATTACAAATTGCCAAGATTATGTGACAAAAAAAGATAGAGATGATAAAATAATAAAGGAGAAAGACTAATGGCATTACTAATGACACCTACATTGTGGGATTCTATTGATTGGTTGCACAAAGCGCCAAGTTCAAAGAAAAAAGGAACAGACATTACATGGAAAGAGGACGCATACATCAATTTACTTGGTATGCTTAACAGAGAATGGCACCCGACACCAGCTATAGAAAGAGGTATTAAGTTCGAAAAGCAAGTGTGCTATGGAACAAAACCAAAGGTAGCACCAGACCTAGTTGATAAGTTTAACAATGCTTATGACTTAATACATGCTGATGGTGGAGATTTTCAAAGTAAGTGTAAAAAGTTTTATGAGTATGAGGGTACAGAGTTCATACTTTATGGCAAACAAGATGTGCACTTTGACAATTTAATAATTGATATTAAAACAACTGGAAATTACAGAGGCAAAAGTTCGTATCTTGATAAGTGGCAACATAAGTGTTATACATTATTGGATAGAATACCAAAGTTCAAATATATCGTTTATGAGTTTGACAATAAATCTGGTATGATAGTTGACATACATACTATTGACTATGTTAATGAAGATTTTGGTGCTATGGATAAGGTAGTTGAAAAAAAGCTTGCAGAAGTAGTAAAGTTTCTTAGAGCAAATCCAGAACTTAAAAAGGCTTATTTGAGTAAGTTTAATATGTATAACTAGAAGGTAGATAATGGCTTTGAGTCAATTACAAATAAATAATTTTAGAGATATATTTACAGGTAACATACATAATTATGGTCAGCATACTTATAACTTTAGCGAAAAAGGTGAAAAAGAAAAAGGTGATAATAAAACAATAACTAATACTTTACTAACTTCTTTGCAGTATAAGGATCATTTAAATGGTAAGACTGGGTTAGGTATTATACCTATAAATGAAGAAAGTAAATGTAAGTTTGCTGTTATTGATATTGATGTATACAATCAAAGTTTTAAACCTTATTTAGAAGCTATAGAAAGGCATGATTTTCCTTTAATACCTTTCTATAGCAAATCTGGTGGTTTACATATTTATGTATTTTTTAAAACACCAGTTAAGGCTAAAAGTGCAATTGATAGAATTACTGCAATATCTAAAATATTAGGTATAACCTTATTTGTTAAACAACATAAAAATGAAACGCTTGAAATATTCCCCAAACAGGTAAAACTTTCTAAAGGTCAAGTAGGAAATTGGATTAACTTGCCTTACTTCGGTGTAGACAAAGCAAAACAAGTTTTAGTTAAAGAAGGTAAAGCTTTAAACTTTAATGATGCTTTAATGCATATTAAAAATAAAATGACTTCAATTGAAGAGTTAGATGAACTTTTAGAAGATCTTCCTTACAGTGATGCACCTCCATGTATTCAAACTTTATTTTTACTTAATATGCTAGGTAAGAATAGTGGACGTAACAATTATTTATTTTCATTTGGTGTTTACTTAAAAAAGAAAGATGAAAATTATTTTGAGCAAGCAGTAATGGAAATAAATAATGGTCTTGAAGAACCTTTGCCAGTTAAAGAAGTTGAACAAACAGTATTGAGTTCACTAAGAAAAAAAGATTATACTTATAAATGTACTGCTTCACCATGTTTAGATTTTTGTGATAAGAAAATATGTCAAGCAAGAAAATATGGCATAGGTAAGGATGGAGGTTACTTTACTAATTTAATATTTGGTAATTTAATACAGTATCAATCTTCTTCACCTTATTATGAATGGGAAGTAAAAAGTCAAGATGTTGGAGAGTTTCATGATCTTAGATTTAAAAATGAAGATGAAATAATTAAGCAAGATGTATTTCTTAGACTTTGTTTTAGGGAATTACATTTTTTGCCATTTAAGATGAAGCAAGCGGAATGGTTTAAATTAGTTAATCAAGCACTTAATGAAATAGTACTCGTCAAAATTGGTGAAGATGATGATACATCACCACTTGTTAGATTTCATAATTTATTCTATGACTTTTTAACAGGTAGAGCCTTAGCAGCTACTAAAGATCAGATATTCACAGAAAGAGTGTTCTTCGATAAAAGTAAAAATAAATATTATTTTAGAAACAAGGACTTACTTAAATATTTGTATGATGTAAAAAGTTTTAGAATGTTTTCGTCAACTGAGATACATGGATTACTTAGAGATATAGGTGTAGCTAATACTACCATGGTCACAGAATCCAAAAAACAGGTAAGAGTTGCTTCTTTAATGAAAGATAAAGTCAACCCAGAATATTTATTAACAAAGGAAAGTTACAAAGTAAACTTTGATGATTATGAAGAAGAGGAGCAGTTCTAATGCAAAAAAAAGAAATAATATTTGGCTCTCCGGGTTGTGGTAAAACTTCATACTTGATGGACAAATTAGAATTAGAACTTGATACCTTTATGCCTCAAAGAGTTGCCTTTGTATCCTTTACTAAAAAAGGTGCTTCTGAAGGTTTAATTAGAGCTATGAAGAAGTTTAATTTTGATGAAAAAGAGTTCAAGTATTTCAGAACATTGCACTCTATATGCTTTAAAGAATTGAGAACCAGCACTTATGATATGTTAAGTAAAAGTGATTACAAAAGATTTTCTAAGGCTATGAATATGAACTTTGTTGGATATTATTCGGAAGAGTTTTATCATAACGATGACCAATATTTATACCTATATTTTCTTAAACAAAATAATTATGAAATGTACAAAAAAATTAGAGACTCTTTGGATATTGATATAAGAAAACTTAAACATGTAGCACTTAATTATAACAGATTTAAGGAACAATTTAGAAAGGTAGACTTTAATGATTTACTCGTACAGACACTAAAGAAGAATATAGTTTTAGATATAGATGTTGCATTTATTGATGAAGCTCAAGATATGACAAGTTTACAATGGAAAGTATGTGATATGCTTTTTAGCAAAGCAAAAAAGATGTACATAGCTGGTGATGATGACCAAGCTATCTATGAATGGACAGGTGCTGATGTTGAACATTTTTTAAATATTGAGGGCAAAAGAACTATACTTAAAAAAACATGGAGACTTAAAAAGAACTTATTAGACTTTTCAAGTGTAATAGCTCAAATGATTAACACTAGAGTAGAAAAAAATGTAGAGCCAGTAGAAGAAGGAGGTTCTATAAATTACTACAACACTATAGAAGACTTTAAGTTTAATAAAAATGAAACATATTATTGTTTATCAAGAAATAATGTATATCTAAAACGATATATGGCTGAGCTCAAAAAACAATCTAAAGTATACATCCATAAAGGAAAATTATCAGTAGACAAAGATATTATTTTTGCTATAAACAATTTTAAAGCATATAATAGTGGTGAACTAGTTTTAAGAGACAAGGTAAGAGTTGAAAGTTTACTGAGAAAAGACATACCAGATAAGGATATTAAAAGATATAGATGGTTTGAAGCCTTAGAATTGAAAGCAGATGATTCATTTTACTACAGAAAACTAATAGAGAATAAAGTTGACTTGAGCAAATCTAATATAACAGTTAGCACAATCCATGGTGTTAAGGGAGGAGAAGCAGATAACGTAATACTATTTATGGATGTTACTAGAACAGTTTTTAAACAGCTATATGATATTGAAGATTCAGAACTAAGATGCTTATATGTAGCATGTACTAGGGCAAAGAGCAATTTGCACATCATATATGGTGAAAGTAAATATAGCTATGAAGGAATATTTAAAGGAATACAAAATGCCCTACAATGAAAGATTAGAAGTGTACACAAAAATGGAACATGAGTATGGCAGAAATGCTAGAATAGCCAAGATCATTGAAGAACTGTCAGAGCTTATTAAAGAGTTGTCCAAAGTTGGGCAAAATACTGAAAACGTTCAAAAATTGTGTGATGAAATAGCTGATGTCAAAATTGGAATAGAACAATTAGAAATATTTTTTGCTCCAAATAAAGTAATAATACCAATTATTATAGATTTTAAGATTGCAAGAACTAAAAACTTTTATCTAAATGATAAAAACTTAGAGCAATAAAAATATTTTTATCACTTTAAGTTAACATAATCATCATTACGGTCATTGACGTATGATGATTATAATTAAGTGGTGCTTGTATATAGATTCATTCTGCAAAACATTGTGGTCATTGACCTCTGATGTTTCAGGATAAACAATGAAGGAGGTGCAAATGGCAGAATTAGTAGGGTATTGTGAGATTTGTGGAAAACAATTTATTAAATATAGATCATTCCATAAAGTGTGTAGTAAACGATGTAGAAGGATAAAAACGGAACGTGATCATTATGGATACAAGATAAAAGAAGATGTAACTAAGAAGTGTAAAAATTGTGGTAAGGAGTTTGTTAGCAATAACAAAAAGAAAGTGTACTGTTGTGACAAGTGTGCTGTGGCCTATAACAAGGAACACCGTACAAAGAAAGACATACGGACTTGTGTTTGTCCGGTATGCCAAAAAGAGTTTGAAACTACACATTATTTTAAGAAGTACTGTAGCACTGAGTGTTACAAAGAAGCTAAAAGGAGAAGAAACTAATGTATGAAGATTTAAGTAAAAGTAAGTATATCTCCTGTGATATCGAAACCTATGACCCTGAATTACTCGAAAAAGGGCCGGGTGTATATAGATCAACACCCTTGAACTTTACTGATGCTAATGGTTATATACTTGGTGTGTCCCTAGTAGATGAACATAACAATAAGGGGTACTATGGCCTTGGCCATTATGATATTACTCCAGAGCAAAGAACAAAGAATTATGATTATTTGCTAAAGTCACTAGGCACAAATGCTATAAAGATAGGTGCTAATTTGATGTATGATTTAGATTGGCTAGAAAATTGGGCAATGATCCCTGTTAATGGTAATTTAATTGATGTGCAAATAGCAGAACCTTTACTTGACGAAACACAAAGACACTATAATTTAGACTTTATGGGTAAAAAATACTTTGGTGGAAGTGAAGGAAAAGCTAAAGGTGAAATAGACAAGTTTTGTTATGAAAATGGATTTAAGGGTGATCCTAGAAAGTATTTGTGGAAAATGCCAACTTATATGGTGGAAGCCTATGCATTACAAGATGTTTATCTACCTATGAAAATATGGGGAGTACAAGAGAAACAGTTAATAGAAGAAGATATGTTAGATTTGATGCATTTAGAATGTGACTTACTTAGAGTATTGTTGTTAATGCGTAAATCAGGAGTAAAAATTGATACAAAAGTTAGGGATAAATATACACTAGAACTTATCAATAGAGTTGAAACAACAAAATATGCTCTTGAAGATCAACTAGGTTATTCATTTAATTTTAATAGTACTAAACAATTAGCTAAAATACTTGATTCTTTTGAAGTGCCATACCCAGAAACAGCAAAGGGCAATCCATCTATTAAAAGAGAACATCTTATAAGACTTAGCAAAGGGCAAGTAAAAGATTACAATGGTAATATTATTGCTGATCCAATTAAGATGAAACTAGGTAAAGATTTAGCAGATATTAGAAGAGCTGAAAAGGTACTCAAAACTTTTCTCCATGGTAGTTTAGTTAATTTCGTTACAAAAGGTGATCTTATACACTGTAGCTTTCATTCTATGATGACGGATGCATACGGAACTAAAAGTGGCAGATTTTCAAGTAGCAATCCTAATCTTCAACAAATACCAGCACCAAGCAGAGATAAGTATTACGGCACTATGTCAAGAGCACCTTTTATACCATCAGATAATTGTCTTTGGGGTAAATTAGACTATTCTCAAATAGAGTATAGGTTCATGGCACACTTTGCAAAAGGAGAAGGATCAGATGAAGTAAGAGCTAAGTACAATAATGATCCAACAACAGATTATCATAGGTATATACAAGACTTAACAGGTCTTGAAAGGCCACAAGCTAAAACAGTTAACTTTGGTGTAGCATTTGGAATGGGTGCTGAGAAAATGGCTAGTGAAAATCAATGGGACTTAGACTATTGTTATAGTATACTTAATACATACCATAAAAATGCACCATTTGTTAAATCAACGATTAGAGCTGTTGAACAAGTGTCCAAGAGAAGAGGGTACATAAAAACTATACTTAATCGTAGAGCAAGGCTTACAGATCCTAATAAAGCTTATGTAATGTACAATAGACTTGTGCAAGGTAGTGCTGCTGATTTAATGAAAAAAGCTATGCTGGAAGCATATAAAGCTGGTATATTTGAAATACTTACTTTGCATATAACTGTTCATGATGAGCTTGATGTGTCTGTACCAAAAACTAAAGAAGGCATAGATACCTTTTTCAAGTTAAAATATATAATGGAAAATTGCATGGTGTTAAGAGTACCTATAATTGCAGACGCAGAATTAGGTACTAATTGGGCGGATCTTAAAGAAGTAACTAAGGAAGAAGCGTATGAACTAATAAAGGAGGAAACAGTATGAAAGGAATGAGAAACTTTTATGTAAGGCCACATAAATCAGAAGAAAAGGAGAATAGAATCATGACAGGATTAGTAGGTAACATTTTAGGTTTAGATTTATTTAATGATCAAAAAGCAAGAGACTGTGCATTTAGCTATGCAATGAGTATTATTGAAGAAAGAGCAGAATTAGCAGATAGCATACTAAGTGTAATAGAAACTAATGAAAAGAGGGAGTAACTAATGAGTTATATAGAACTTAATCTACTATCAACAGAAGAACTTATAAAAGTAAAAAATGAAGAAATAAAGAGAATAGATAGTAATGAACAAGCTAGGCAACAGTTAATACAAGGAATATTATTTCTTCAAACTATTGAAGATCAAAGAGTAAGGGGTAAAGATAATGGCTAAAGATTTAAACAATTGGATGGGAGTTGGAAGAACAACAAAGGATGCAGAGATAACTACTTCAAGAGCTGGTTTAACAATATGTAAGTTCTCTATAGCAGTTAATGGATGGAAGGATGGTGATGTATCATTTTTTAATTGCACAATGTTTGGTAAGTTTGCAGAAGGTGTTGGCAAGTATATAACCAAGGGTAAAAGGATGGCTATTTCAGCAGAGCTTAAACAAGATAAATGGCAAGATAAAAACACAGGGCAAAATAGATATGCTGTTGGCTTAATAGTAAAGGACTTACAATTGCTGGATGGTGGTCAAAGTGCCAAGGCCACAGAATCTTTGTTTAATACTAAAGATTCAACTAATTTTGAAGAGGACATACCATTTTAATGAAACATGTAAAAGGTGTAGAGTTTGCTGAAATAATAGGTTGTTCAATCAATGTGCTTATAGAGTTAAAGCGCCTACAGCATTTGCCCATGGGCGCTAGGCTAACTGATGATGATATAGCTAAGTATAGAACACTGTACAAAGAATGGTTGGAATCTAAAAGATATAAGCTTGGTACTAGGAATAAGAAGTATTATGACTATTACCTTGAAGCACTTAAAATCCTTAGAAAAGATGGTTTTATTGAAAGGTTAAAAGTGCTAAAGATATTCCATACTACTGAAATATTGAATGTTAATGTTCAATTTGAACAAAATGATGAACCACTTATTAAGGATAAAGTAACATTTGTACAATTTAGCTCTAAAAATAAGCTAACCTTCTGTAAACATGTTACAGTATATAGACTTTTTAGTGACATTAAAAAAGGATACAGGTTAGAAAATAAAATATATGGATATCCACCAAAAAATGGTTTTGTTGTTACTAACCAAAGGGGTTCATTTTGATTGAAAAGAAAATGCTTGCAAAGTTAAAAAAACTATTTCCTTATATCCTATTTCAGGATATCGAAACATCAACTACACTTGGCTTTCCTGATGTAGTATATGGCTATAAAAATGTTATCGGTTTTATGGAACTAAAAGAAATTAACAGGATGCCAGTGAGAAAGTTTACAGTGCCATGGAGACCCGGCCAATTAGCTTGGTGGACTAACTATAGACTTAAGTATAAAAATAAAAGTCCTTATTTGTTAGTTTTAACACTTAAGGACTCTTGGTATTTTATATCAACTATTAAAGAAACATATACTATGGTTGAAGCTAATATTTTCTATATTGGTGAAACAAATGATTTAGTATGCACAAAGGACAAAATTTTGCATGTGCTATTTCCTGTTGTTTAAGTACCTTCTTCATAAACTTTAAAATAGACTGCATCACTTGGTGCAGTCTTACTTCCTGCAAATGTAACAACACACCATCTTTTCCACAATCCTGATTGATCTAATATTGCACCATTAACTACAGTATACCTTACTATTGTGGGTAGATCTGTAGGTGCAACTTCTGCTGTCCATTGTCCAGCAGTTCCATCTGGTTTTACATATTTCATTATTGCTGATACTGCACCTTCTGCTACTAATTCAACACAAGTATCTAAGTCAAGTGCCAATGCTGATTGACCAACATATATTTTCTGCTCTGTATCTTCACATGACATAATTTATCTCCTATGCTATTTTAGAATCTTGAGTCATTATTAAAGTGATAGGTGACTCTTTTACTTCTACTAATGTTATTGTTGATATTTGACTATCATTCATTGTTATTGGTGACTCAAGAGATTGAACAATTGTTAGGCGTGATTCTTGTGTTAAGATTTCCATAACTTACTCTCCTGTATTTTGTTTAATGTGATCTTGGATACTTGTGTAAAAATCTCTTTGAAATAAGTTATTATTACTACACCACCCCACGATTTTTTCCAACTTTTATTCCAAGATTTACCCCAACTATTACTCATATTGGATTCCATGGATCAGAATCAGATCCTGTGCCCTTAACTTCTGTGCCATTTACCTTTGCAATATCAACATTTTCTGTATCAAGTGCAATTAAATGATCATGTTCTTCTGTTGATAAACCACTTCCACTTGACCTCACAATCAATCC
>JGI24023J19991_10003579_pt1 | contig 10868 bp, 8 predicted proteins | sample Cruoilmetagenom1_FD_19991 | JGI IMG/M metagenome (IMG submission 19991)
TCCTTGCAAGACCTAAAGCAAGACATCATCCTGACCCCTGCCCGTTATACACAAGCCTTCATTGAATTGATGCAATTTGCCAAGCGTCACGCCATGCCAACCACCAAATTCGCCCCCTCCAACAGCCTGTCATCCTGTGTCCAAATGGTGTTGGACGGCATGGGCGTTGCCCTGCTGCCAAAGGCGTTGATCAAGGACTATCTTACGAGCGGCCAGTTGCAACAGCTGGATGTGGACTGGACCCCCTCGCCACTGTCCTTTTCGGCGCGATTTCATTCGGCCAAGGCCCCATTGTTTGTGGAGCGCGCCGCAGCGCTGGCGTCGCAAGTTGTCAAAGCACATCTGCCCACAGAATAACAAAAATCTATCGGCAATATCAAAAAATAGAATTTGTTTTTATATTGAGCCCCTCTTTATGGTCGATGGATAATCAAGGGAGCGCGCAATGAAAATATCATCTATTCGGCTTGGCGTTGATATTGGCGGCACATTCACGGATGTTGTGCTGGAAAAGGACGGCGTGCTGTTCTCGACCAAGGTTTTGACCACATATGTCGCGCCGGAAAACGCCATCATCGAGGGTATGGCCGAAGTTTGTGCCAAATCGGGGGTGCAGCCAAGCGAGATTGGCCAGATCATCCACGGCACCACCTTGGCGACCAATGCGCTGATTGAACGGCGCGGCGCGAAAACCGCATTGATCACCACACAGGGGTTTCGCGACGTCATTGAAATGCGCACCGAGAGCCGGTTTGAGCAATATGATCTGAACTTGAACCTGCCAGAACCCTTACTGCCGCGCCAGATGCGCTACACCGTGCCGGGGCGCATTGATGCCACCGGTGCCGAGTTGATCCCCCTGACCCGCGCCGAAATTGAACCTGTGGTCGATCAAATGGTTGAAGCGGGCTATGAGAGTGTCGCGATCGGTCTGATCCACTCCTACCTGAACCCTGCCCATGAACAATTGGTGGCGCAGGTCGTGGCCGAGAAAATGCCAGAAGCGATGATCTCGATTTCCTCGGAGGTGTCCCCGCAAATGCGCGAGTATGAGCGTTTCAACACCGTGGTCGCCAACGCCTATATCAAGCCTTTGATGAAGTCCTATCTGGGCCGTCTTGAGGGGCGTTTGCGGGGTGAAGGTGTGTCGTGCAACATCTTTTTGATGCATTCGGGTGGCGGCATCATTTCACTGGAAAATGCGGCAGATTTCCCTGTGCGTCTGGTCGAATCCGGTCCCGCTGGCGGCGCGGTTTTCGCGGCAAACATTGCGGCGCGCTATGGCTTGGACAAGGTTTTGTCTTTTGACATGGGCGGCACCACGGCCAAGATTTGCCTGATCAAGGATCAGACCCCGAAAACCTCGCGGGTGTTTGAAGTTGCGCGCACCTACCGGTTCAAAAAAGGTTCGGGCATGCCGATTTCGATCCCAGTGATCGACATGGTTGAAATCGGCGCGGGTGGTGGCTCCTTAGCGCATGTCGACAGCATGCGCCAAATCCGTGTTGGCCCCGAAAGTGCTGGCTCGGAACCTGGCCCCGCCTGTTACGGGCGTGGGGGCGCGAAACCCGCCGTGACCGATGCCGATCTGGTGCTTGGCAAGCTGGACGCAGATAATTTCGCCGGCGGCACGATCCAGTTGGATGCGGCCAGCGCCGAGGCGGCGCTTACTTCCGTTTTGGGCAACACACTGGACATGGACGCCGCGACGTCGGCCTTTGGATTGGCCGAAGTCGTGGACGAAAACATGGCCAACGCCGCGCGGGTTCACGCGGTGGAAAACGGCGAGGATTTGGCGGAATACACCATGATCGCCTTTGGTGGCGCGGCCCCACTGCACGCTGCGCGCCTGTGTGAAAAGCTGGGGGTCGAGCGCATGTTGGTGCCACCAGGGGCTGGCGTTGGCTCGGCCATCGGGTTCTTGCGTGCGCCCTTTAGCTTTGAGGCCAATCGTTCGGTCTATATGAAGCTGTCCGATTTTGATCCCGCCAAGATCAAGTCGCTGTTGTCTGATCTGCAAACCGAAGCGACAGGTTTCGTGCGCAATTGCGATGCCAGCAGTGATATTCTGTCAGAATTCAAAGTCTATATGCGCTATTCCGGCCAAGGCTGGGAAATCCCCATCACTTTGCCCCATGATCAGGCCATGAACCCCGACGTCGCAACCTTTGAAGCGCGCTTTAACGAGGATTACGCCAAGCTGTTTGGCCGCACCGTTGCGGGCATGGATATCGAGATCACCGTTTGGTCGGTCAATGCGACCACGCCACCGGAAACCGTAGATCGGGTGCGCGAACAAATAGGCCCAGACAACGCCCGTATCGACAGCGCGCGGCGCTTGTTTGATCCGGCGCTGGCGGCATTTATTGACGCCAATGTGGTGCTGCGCGACGACATGGCAGCGGGCCAACACACCGCTGGTCCCGCCGTGATCACCGAGGACGAAACCACGATCATCGTCCCCACCAGCCGCACCGCAACCCGCCAGCCAGATGGCTGTATCGACATCACAGTGAAAGGCTAGAAACATGGCAGAGATACACTCCACCGTCGCCTATCAAGTCATGTGGAACCGTTTGATATCGGTTGTTGAGGAACAGGCGCAAGCCTTGGTGCGCACGGCATTCTCGACCTCTGTACGCGAGGCTGGCGATCTGTCAGCAGGCGTTTATGATGTGGATGGCCAAATGCTGGCCCAAGCGGTCACAGGCACGCCGGGCCACGTCAATGCGATGGCCGACGCGGTGGCACATTTTATCCGCCGCATAGGCCGCGACAACATCTATGAGCAGGACGTCTACATCACCAATGACCCGTGGGAAGGCACCGGCCATTTGCACGATATCACCATGGTGACCCCCTCTTTTCATGGGGGCGCGTTGGTTGGGTTCTTTGCCTGCACTGCGCATATCGTTGACATTGGCGGGCGCGGTTTTGGTGCGGATGCGGCCAGCGTTTATGAGGAGGGTCTATACCTGCCCATCATGAAATTTGCTGAGCGCGGTGTGGTTGATCAAACCCTTGTGCGCATTGTGCGTGGCAATGTGCGCGAACCGGACCAGTTGGTCGGCGACATGTATGCGCTCGCCACCTGCAACGAAATCGGCCATCGTCGTTTGGTCGACATGATGGATGAGTTCGAGTTGGAAGATCTAAACGGCATCGGCAGTTTCATCCTTGAGAATTCGCGTCGGGCCACGATTGAACGCATTGCCGCCCTGCCGCGCGAAACGGCTGAGGGGGAAATGACGGTTGATGGGTTTTCCGCCCCGATCACCTTGAAGGTCAAACTGACCTTCGAAAAGGACCGGATCATCTCTGATTTCACAGGGTCAAGCGGCTTGGATGAAAAGGGCATCAACTGTCCCAAAGTCTATGCCAAAGCCTATGCCTGCTATGCGCTGAAATGCGCGATCGCGCCGGAAATTCCCAACAACGCAGCCTCGCTTGCACCCTTTGAATTTGACGCACCTGTGGACACTATCGTCAATGCGGTGCATCCGGCCCCTGTCGCGCTGCGCCATATTGTTGGGCATTTTGTGCCCGACACAGTCTATGACGCCTTGGACAAAATCCTGCCTGGCGTGGTGCCAGCCGAGGGTGCGGGGTGTCTTTGCAATTTCCAGGTGTCTTTGCGCCCACGCACCGATGCGCCCGCGCCCGCTGACGCTGTGCGCTCCGAAGTTCTAACCTTCAATTCCGGTGGCTCTGGCGCGCGGCCCGAACATGACGGGTTGAACGCCACGGCCTTCCCCTCCGGCGTGATGACAATGCCAATTGAGGCCACGGAACACGCAGGCCCCGTGATCATCTGGCGCAAAGAACTGCGGCCGGATTCCGGTGGATCGGGCAAACAACGCGGCGGGCTTGGCCAATACATGGAAGTCGGGGCGCGTAAAGGTCATGAATTTGACTTTCAGGCGATGTTTGATCGGGTCGATCACCCGGCCCGCGGGCGCCGTGGCGGTGGGGCTGGCGGCAGCACCACCATCGCCCAAGACGACGGCACAAAAATGAATGGCAAAGGCAAACAATTTGTACCCCACGGGCAGCGTGTTGTGATGGCTTTCCCGGGTGGTGCAGGTTACGGTGAGGCCAAAGACCGGGACGTGAAACAGGTCAAACGCGATCTGGCACGTGGCTATATTTCGGCAAAAACGGCGACGCAGGATTATGGATTAAGCGCGGCTGATGTTGCGGCGGTGCTGGCGGCGGTCCAAAACGGAGAAGACCTATGACAAACATGGCTCCACAGCACGACATCTACGACGTGATCATCGTTGGCGGCGCGATCATGGGCGCATCAACCGCATGGTTTTTGACCGAGGACAAGGATTTCGACGGGCGCGTGTTGGTCGTGGAAAAGGACCCGACCTATGAGAACTGCTCAACGGCCCATACCAATTCCTGTATGCGCCAACAGTTCTCAAGCACCCTGAATGTGCAAATTTCCCAATTCGCGGCGGATTTTGTAAAAAACCTGCGCCCCTATATGGGCAATGACGAACGGGTGCCGGAACTGTCCATTCGTAATTTTGGGTATATGTATCTGGCCGACAACGAAACTTTTGCCGATAGCCTGCGCTCCAGCCACAAAGTTCAAGCGGCGGCAGGGGCTGCGACCCAATTGATGACACCAGAACAGATCAATGCCGCCTACCCTTTTTACAATGTCGATGACATTTTGCTGGGCTCTCATAACACTGTGGATGAAGGCTTTTGGGACGGCAACGCCGTGTTTGACTGGTGGCGTCGAATTTCACGCGAACGCGGCGTGGAATACGTGAAAAACGAAGCCGTCGCGATGACCAAAAATGCCGCCGGTACACGGGTCGACAGCGTCACGCTGGCCACGGGTGATGTGATTTCCTGCAGCCAAGTGGTGAATGCCTCTGGCCCACGCGCGGTTTTGACGGCGCGCATGGCGGGGATCGAGCTGCCCGTCGAGCCGCGCAAGCGTTACTCATGGGTGTTTTCCGCCGAAACCCCGCTGGACCGCGACTTGCCGNTGACGATTGATCCATCCGGCGTGCATGTNCGTGAAAACGGTGGTGGAACCTATCAGGCCGGCGGCCACACGGACATTGATCCAGCGGCGGATTACGACGATTTCAACATGGATCACGGGCTTTGGCAGGATCACATCTGGCCCGTTTTGGCGACCCGTATTCCGCAATTTGAGGCCATCAAAGTGCAGTCCGAATGGGCGGGGCATTACGCCTATAACACGCTGGATCAAAACGCGATTGCTGGCCCGCACCCCGAGGTGGAAAATTTCCTTTTCCTGAATGGATTTTCGGGCCACGGGTTACAACAATCCCCTGCCATGGGGCGTGGCACAGCTGAAATGCTTGTGCATGGGCGCTATAGAACGCTAGACCTTAGCCCATTCAGGTTTGAACGCATCAAAGAGAACAAACCGATCATTGAAAAGGCGATTATCTAATGAAACTACCCGCGAACACCTTCACCCATGCGATCGCTGCGGGTGACAAACAAATCGGCCTGTGGGTCACCCTATCCAGCGCCGTCTCAGCCGAGGTCGTCGCGCCATCCGGTTATGATTGGGCGNTGGTCGACATGGAACATTCTCCGAACGATTATTTCAGCGTTCTTGGCCAGTTACAGGCCTTTGCTGCCACGAAAACCACCGCCATTGTGCGGCCGGAATGGAACGATCCGGTGATTGTAAAACGCCTGCTGGATTTGGGCGCGCCAGGCTTGCTGTTTCCAATGATCCAAACCGTGGAAGAGGCCGAAAAGGCGGTTGCTTCGACCCGCTATCCGCCGCTTGGCATACGTGGTGTGTCGGGCTCCACACGGGCAACCAAATTTGGCCGCATCACCGATTACACTGCCCGTATTGAACAAGAAACCACTGTGATTTTGCAAATCGAAACCGCGTCTGCCGTTGATCTGGCCGAAGAAATCGCCGCCGTTGACGGGGTCAGCGGTATCTTCTTTGGTCCGGCTGATATCGCGGCAGATATGGGGTTGCTTGGGCAAACTTTGCACAAAGATGTCTGGGCCAAAATCATGCCCGCCGCCAAAGCCTTGATCGCCAAGGGTGTGCCGGTTGGCACGCTGGTGTTGGATACAGATTTCGCCGCCGAATTGTTGAACGAAGGCTTCACCTTCGTCGCCGTTGCGCTGGACACCGCTTTGCTGGCGAAGGCCTCGGATGCGGCGCTTGCATCTGTGAAAGATGCGATTTGATGACCGCCCTTGCCCCTACAGAAAGCAGAACCAAATGAAAAAACTTGTCCTTACGGGTGCCGCTGGCCGTCTTGGCTCTTATCTGCGCGAACCGCTCTCTCATATGTGCGACGCGTTGGTCACCACCGATTTGGCCGACGATATCGGCACGCTTTATGATGGCGAACACTATGTAAAGGCGGATCTTGCGGACTTGGGCGCGATGGTTGATCTGCTAAAGGGGGCCGATATGGTGGTTCATTTTGGTGCCATTGGCGACGAAGCCCCGTTTGAAGAATTGCTGGGGCCGAACTTCATTGGGGCTTATAACGTCTGGGAAGCCGCCTATAAAAACAAGGTGCGCCGCGTTATCTATGCCTCGTCGATCCATGCGGTTGGCATGCATAATAAGACCGATTTCATTGGCACGGATGCGCCCCACAGACCGGATACATTCTATGGCTTGGCCAAATGCTTTGCCGAAGATCTGGCCTCGCTTTACTGGGACAAACGCCAAATCGAAAGCGTATGCTTGCGCATCCTTTCCTGCGCGCAAGTCAACAATGCCCGCGCGGTTGGGTCATGGTTGTCTTATGATGATTTGATCCAGTTGGTACAAAAATCCATCACCGCGCCAGTCACAGGTTTCACCGTTGCATATGGTGTTTCGGACAACGACCGCGCCACGGTCGACAACACAAACGCCTCATTTCTTGGCTTTCGCCCAAAGGATAACGCCGAGCAATTTGCAACGCAGTTCATCGCGGATGGCGCACCCTTTGACCATCAAGACCTCGCCAACACGCGCCAAGGTGGCCCCTTCGCCTCGGTGCCGCTTGGCAACAGCGGTCAGGCGTCGATGAGCATCGTCAACGACACCAAGAAAACCTGATTGGGACATGGCGCGCGCATATCTGCGCACGCCTGGCTGTTTACTCAAGGATCGCATTGATCCGCGCCAATGTGGCCGTGTTCACCGCCACCCCGTTTTGCGTCGCCTGCCCCCGTTTGGCACCGCGCCCGTCACCGGGCAAATGGGCGTCTGGCTGATCATGGATCGCGGCGACCAGATCGGCCATCCGTTCGCCAAACCCGCCACCCGAGGTGGCAACAGGGTCAATCGCAATGAAAAACTGGCCGGTTTTTGGCGGCCCACCCACCGTGCCGGAAAAGGGCGACGCATTTATGCCAAGCGTTGCGCCGGTCATTGCAGCGGCCATCATTTCAACCATCAAGGCGACGCCAACGCCTTTGTATCCCCCCGACGGGGCCATTGAGCCTTTGAGCCCGACATTGGGGTCTGTGGTCGGATTGCCCTCGGCGTCCAGCGCCCAGCCAACCGGAATGGGGCGCTCTTCGCGGGCGTGTTTCATCACTTCGCTTTTGGCGATGGTGCTGGCGCTTTGGTCGATCAGGATCATAGGTGTGCCATCTGGCCCTGGGGCCGCGATGGAAAACGGGTTGGTGCCGACCACGGGTTTGGAGCCACCAGAGGGGGCGATAGAGGCCGGTGCGTTGGTAAAGCCAATCCCCAAAAGTCCGGCTTTGGCCAATTGATGGGTGTGATAGCCCAAAACGCCACAGTTATAGCTGTTGTTGATCGCCAAAACCGCCACGCCCTGTGCGCGGGCCAAGGGGATCAATTTTTGAAACCCAACGTCGATCGCTGCGTGGGCGAACCCTGTTGCGGCATCAACTTTGATGACGCTGGGGCTGGGCTGGGTCAGGACTGGCACGGCTTGGCCATCCACCTTGCCGCAGCCCACATGTTCACAATAGATCGGAATATAAGCGAGCCCATGGCTGGCCACCCCGTCAGCTTCGGTTGCTGCGGTTGCCACGGCCAAGGGGCGCGCATTGGCTTTTGAGGTGCCGGCGGCCATTAACGCTTTCATGGACAGGTCTTCAATTTCGCTCAGGCTTAGGGTTTTGGTTTCTATCATTATTTCCTCGTTTCAGTCGCCATTTCAGTCATTGTCGGACAGGCCCGCGCCCGCCCCTTTCAGACGGGATTCATCCGTCGCGGGGGCATAGGTGCGATGGGCAAAGTGGCCCAATGCGGCCCAACCCGCGTCACTGGGTGTTGCGCGGGTCTGCGGTGGATTTTTTGCGCCGATCTGACCTGTGCGTTGGACCGTCACACGGGGTGCTATGTCGATGCTAACGGCACTTTGCGCCCCGCTCAACGCAAGCCCTTTGCCATCCGTTGTGGCCAAAACCCCATCCCGCGCCACCGTCACCGGACAGCCAAATTGACGCGCCGCATTGGCCGCGAAAGGCAACAGCAAGATCGGTGCCACGACGTTTACGATACCCACAGATATTTCCGGTCCCACCCCAGCAAAGTCGGACAACGTCGCCCCTGCCATCAAAGGGCAGATCGTACCGGATTGGGCACGCCATTCCTCGTCGAGAGTTTGCGGGACCATCCATTTGGGATCGGATCCATCTGCCGCCAGCAACGCCACGGCCAGTGCGTTGACACCGTCAATGCCGTTTGCACATAGCCAGCGGCTGGCCTTGGCGGCTTCCTCGGCCATGCCCCAGCTGTACCCAGCCCCGCGGCTGGCCTTTTTGGCCATCGCTTCGACTTCGTTCAGCGCAAAATTCATGTTGTCACCTCGGGATAGGCCCAAAGATCGGCGTTATCTAGTGTCAAATCCTGCGGATAGGGCGCGCCTGCGTACATGCATATCCTGACCCATCGGTCCGAGCGCGGGTCAAAATGCGTGGCCCCGAAAAACGCCAGTTTGCAGCGCAGGAAATCTATCGGCAACACATCGACCGCAATGGTGTTGTCGCGAATTTCCGCGTAAGGCGCATCTGCGCTGATCTGGGCGCGGCGGATTGTGTGCCTGTGTTCAGGGTGGGACAGCAAAAATTCCGCAATGGGTTTGTCATCAGCCCAATCCAGCAGTGCCGCATGGGCCGCCGCCGCATCGCGAGCTGGGGCCAGTGGTTGCTCATAGTCTTTGAGCGGCTCTTCAAACCGCTCGCCCATACGCGGTTCCAGTTTTTCTTCGGACACATACCACGCCCGCGCACAGTTATCGCGGGCGGCCCAATCCATCGGCAACGCCCAGCCATAACTGGTCTCGATCAGGCCGCGCACGGAGGCGACGCTCATGGCGCCATCAATGCAAAAGGCTTGGGTGTTGGTGTCGGCCATGGTGTTGGCCAAGCCGTCCACCAGTTCGCCATATGGCTCAAGGATCAGCGAAGCGAGCAGTTCTTGGCCCTCAAGGCTTAACGCTGATTCAGACCATTTGACCAGACGATCCCACGGGTGGCCTGTGCGTAGATCGTCATGCGCCACCTGATCTGTCAGGGCGTTCATATCCAGCGTCAAATCGGCCAGTTTGACAATCTGGATCGGATGTTCAGTGTGCCAAGCCGCCACCAAGGCCTGGCTGCGCTGCAGCAGTTTTTCAAAGGCATTTGCCTCCGTATCGGTGGCGGTTTTAAGCGAGCGCACACGGGCTATCGCCTCTTCACGGGCCATGATCCAGTTGTTGAACAAAACCGGATGGTTGACGATGTAAGGGGCCAATCCCAGCCCCGTTGAATTGCCGATGCCCAGACGTTTTGCAATACCAGGGGCCAAATTGACGGCCTTTTCGCCGCCTTTGGCATGAGCCATGTGGTTGATTAGATCACGCACAAAACCGCGAGTTAAAAACACCGAAAGCATCTCGGCTTGAAACGGCACAGCCATTTCGGGGCGCGCCGCAAGGGTGTCGTAATCCGCAGCGCCAAGTTTGCCCGACCCATAAACTGCCGTGGTGCGCATCAAGTAGCCAACTGCGTCCACCTTATCGGCATCTGGTTGGCGCCCCTCTGACAGGCACTCTATAAAATGCGCCCATAGACGCACCGAGCGATTGGCACGAGACACAGAGATTTCGGTTTCAGTGACGCGACCCGCCTCTTGCAGCGGAATGTTCTGCGCCAGTCGCGAGATGTCTTCGGACGTTGGGATGCCGTCAAACAGCGTGAAGGTCGCGTCCCACGCCGTGGCGATCACCCGATCCGAGCGTTGTTCGGGCGGCAAATCATGGCCAAAGGCAATCAAGGAATAGGCCCGTTCTGGCCCCTGTGCCGTATAGACCGCGTGACCAACCCCTGCTGCATCAAATTCAAAAACGGGGCGCGAAAACACCCAACCCTCGGCCGCCATGCGTCGCGTCAACACCCGCTGAAAGCTTAGCCTGCATTGATGCATCGAACCCAACCGCGCTAGCCGCATAACATCGCGAGGAGCGCGTCTGGGGATGTGGGTCGGGGGGAAAACGGCCATGTCGGTTATCCCTGCGGGCCAAAGTTTTCGGCAAAGAACCTGTGCCAATTCCCGCCCATAATGCCAGCGACCTCATCGCTGTTCAGACCCGTTGCGCGCAGGCCCTGTTCAAGGTTGCCAAAGTCGCGGTTGTCTTGGAACCATGTCGGCATAGCCGGAAAACCTGGCGCTGCCGCCGAGCCTTCACCATAGTCCATTTCTTTGGTCCAGCGCCCCGTGCGCATCCATTCAACCACGCTGTCGGGCTGGTCCTGACACAGGTCCGACCCAATGCCCAAATGCGTCGCGCCATAGGTATCTGCCGTGCGGGCAATCATCTGGCAAAAATCATCCAGTGTGCAGCCGGATTTACCCTTCAGGTGATGCGGATAGAGCG
>JGI24023J19991_10003580_pt1 | contig 10868 bp, 9 predicted proteins | sample Cruoilmetagenom1_FD_19991 | JGI IMG/M metagenome (IMG submission 19991)
CTTATAAATGGTGGAAAAGCTTACACCCGCCCGATCGGCCACGTCGCGGATATTGGCCTTGTGAAAGTCGGAATGGGAAAAAATGCTCAGGACAGCCTGTTCCAGCCGCTGGTACACTTCGGGCTTGAGGGGTGTGAGCATGGTTAGGGTGGTTCCGATTTCAGTAGCCTGATAGAGGACCGCTGCATTAAATTATCCCGTAATTATTAATGAATTTATACATTTTTAGATATTCTTATAATTGCAAATAAGAACTATGAATAATGATGTTTCAAGAAAAAATAGATTATAATTATCTGTAATTTTTTAATTATTTTGTTATATGGGTGTTGAAATTATTTTGATGTGTAACAATGTTATTTGCGCCATAGTTAGAACGCTCGCCAATCCTCTGTCAAGAAAAATACAATGAATTTAAATTATTTGATGAAACCGTCAAGGCTTGAACCCGAACCGGAAGATGGGTATAGTGCCGCAATCGGAAAAATCGAATCAAGGGATCCAGTGTCGCCGACTTCAGAATCTTTTCCTGAATCCCGGAGAGGAAATGGCCACGCCGGCCGTAAAAGATGTACACACTCGATGATTACCATTACCATCTGCCGGAAGCGCTCATCGCCCAAGCCCCGGCACCGAACCGGGATGGGTCCCGGCTGCTTCACCTGGGCAGGAATGTCGGCACCGTGCAGCACCGCCATTTCCCTGATATTGCCGATCTTCTGCATCCTTCGGATGTTCTGGTGGTCAACGACACCCGGGTCATTCCCGGCCGTCTGCATGGCCGCAAGGAGACCGGCGGCAAAGCCGAACTGTTGATCCTCGACTATGGTGAAACGGATGTGCGTGGCCGTGATGACGACAAAAGAGTGTACCACTGCCTGATCAAGGCATCCAAACAGGCTGCTGTCGGCACACGAATCCTTTTCGACGCGGGACTCGTCGCAGAGGTGCAGAATTTCTCCGACGGCATCTATACGATTGCATTTTCGGCCCCGGAACCCTTTGACGGGCTGCTCCACCGTATCGGGCGGATGCCCTTGCCGCCCTACATCAAGAGGAATGCAACGCAGCCGGATGCAGTCGACCGCGTGCGTTATCAGACGGTTTATGCACGCGAACAAGGCGCCATTGCCGCGCCCACAGCCGGCCTGCATTTTACCGACGAGATCCTGGATCGCATTGGAGAACGGGGTGTGACGGTGGCCGCCGTCACCCTGCACGTGGGATATGGCACCTTCGTGCCGGTTCGGGTGGACGACATCCGTGAGCACCGCATGCACGAAGAGTGGTTTTCCATTTCAGAAGGCACGGCTCGGATCATCAACCAGGCCAAAAGCGAAGGCCGCCGGGTGGTGGCCGTGGGGACGACCAGTGTGCGCACCTTGGAGTATGCTACCCGGTCAGACGGTGTCATCAATCCGGGAAGCGGCCGTTGCGATCTGTTCATCTACCCCGGCTACACCTTCAAGACCGTGAACGCCATGATCACCAACTTTCACCTTCCCCGTTCCACCCTGCTCATGCTGGTATCGGCCTTTGCCGGCCGGGAAACCATTTTGCGTGCCTATGCTGCGGCAGTGGAAAAACAGTATCGGTTTTTCAGTTATGGGGATGCGATGTTGATTGAATAAAACGATAACCATCCTTCGATTAACGCTTCGTACTTAATGCTATGGGAATTTTTAAACTTCAAAATAGATGTAAGGTTACATCGGCCCGTGCCGGCATCCTAAACACGATGCACGGAATAGTCGAAACCCCCGTTTTCATGCCCGTGGGGACCATGGCCACGGTCAAGGCCTTGAGCCCGGAGGAATTGAAGGCCGCCGGTGCCCGGATTATTCTGGGCAATGCCTATCACCTTTACCTGCGGCCCGGATGCAACGTCATCGGCCGCTTTGCCGGTCTGCACCGATTCATGCATTGGGATCGGCCCATCCTTACCGACAGCGGCGGGTTCCAGGTGTTTTCACTGGCCAAGCTGCGTAAACTTACCGAAACGGGATACGCCTTTCAGTCTCACATCGATGGCAGTCGGCATATGCTTTCGCCGGAAAAATCCATCGAGGTCCAGATCTGCCTCAATTCGGACATCATCATGTGCCTGGATCAATGCCTCGAACATCCGGCCAACCGTGCGCAAGCCACGGCCGCCCTGGAATTGACCACCCGTTGGGCCGGGCGGTGCAAGACCTTCTGGCGGGAAAAAACCGACCGGCAGAACAGTCTGTTCGGCATCGTCCAGGGAGGCATGTTTACCGACCTGCGGAAACGATCCGCCGAAGCGATCGCGGCGATCGGTTTTCCCGGGTACGCCATCGGCGGCCTGAGTGTGGGTGAACCCAAGGAATTGATGATGGAGATGGCGGCCCACACCCTGCCTTTGCTGCCCGAAGATCGGCCCCGGTACATCATGGGGGTGGGAACCCCTGAGGACCTGGTGGAATTGGTGGACTTGGGGGCCGATATGTTCGACTGCGTCATGCCCACGCGCAATGCCCGCAACGGGCAGATGTTTACCGAGCAAGGCACCATCAACATCTGCAATGCCCGCTTTCGTGAAGACGAGGGGCCAGTGGATCCCTCCTGCGACTGCTACACCTGTCGAAATTACAGCCTGGCCTACCTGCGTCACCTGTATACGGCGCGTGAAATCCTGGCCTACCGGCTCAACAGCATCCACAATATTCATTACTATGTGAATCTGGTCAAATCCATGCGCGAAGCCATTTTGGCAGGAACGTTTGACCGTTTCAAAAAGACGTTCTATAGTAAGCGTTAACGGTGATGTTTAGATTACCGGTCTGAAATAAAAATGAATCCATTCATCGTAAAAAAAAGGGGATAAGCCATGAAAGAAAAAGTCGAAGCCGCCATGCAAAAGATCCGGCCCATGCTCCAGGCGGACGGGGGTGACGTGGAACTGATCAGCGTGGAAAACGGCATCGTCAAGGTTCGGCTCCAAGGCGCCTGTGCCGGTTGTGCCATGTCTCAGATGACGCTGAAAAACGGGATCGAGCGGATGCTGAAGCAACAGATTCCGGAAATCAAGTCGGTCGAATCGGCCTGACCGTCCCCGAAACGCCAGCGGTTACCAACAATTGGGTAAATGGTATCCACGTACACCTGCCGCAGCGGCCGGCCATTGTGCCGCCAGCCTTCCTGATGCGTCCATGCCATCCGTTTTTCCTTCGTTTTCCTCATTGACGCGACGGCCCGGCATTTTTTAGGTTGTTCGACTGTCATTGCCGTAAGGGGTATTTATTCATCCCGACCATTTTTCACCGACCCACGCCGATTCACAGGAGGGGCGGATGTTGAACCTGTCCGGTCGATTTGCGGATCTTCGTATCCGCTACAAGTTGCTTGATCAGCTACTCCGCGGTATTCGTTCTTTCGCTGATGATCGGCAGCGGCATTATCTTTTATTTCGTTAAGGCCGCCATCGAAACCAACATCGAAAGCGAGCTGAAAAATACCACCCAGACCATTTTAAATATGGTCCGGACCTCAGCCGGGGTCTCCATCAAAAACCACCTGCGCGCCGTAGCCGAAAAAAACAGGGAGATTGTCCACCATTTTTACAGCCGGGCATTGTCCGGAACCATGAGCATGGAAGAAGCCAAGCAACGGTCCCGGGAGGTCATGTTGAGTCAGACGATCGGGAAGACCGGATATATTTACGCGGTCGACAGCCAAGGGATCATCCTGATCCATCCGGCAAGCGCTTTGATCAATGTGGATCTTTCCGAATACACCTTCATTGCCGATCAAATGGCCCGTAAGGAGGGGTATCTGGAGTACAACTGGAAGAACCCGGACGAGACCCATTTGCGACCCAAAGCCCTTTATATGACCTACTTCGAGCCCTGGGACTGGATCATCTCGGTTTCCTCCTATCGCAATGAGTTCAACGAATTGGTCAACGTGGACGATTTTCGGGACAGCATCCTCTCCCTGGTGTTCGGCCAAACGGGGTATTCTTATGTCGTCGATGTTGAGGGCAATCTGATTGTACATCCCTTGCTTACTGGAAATTATTTCGAGGCCACCGATGATCGGGGGCGTCAATTTATTCGGGAAATCTGCAAACGCAAAAGTGGAAAAATTATCCACTCCTGGGAGCCGTCCGGTGCGTCCCCGATCCGTCAAAAACTGGTTATTTTCAACTATATCCCCGAATATGAGTGGATTGTGGCGTCATCCAGCTACCTGGACGAGTTTTACGCACCGCTTCGAACCATCGGGCATTTGATTTTGGCAACGGCGCTGATTTCATTCATTTTATTTCTGCCGATCACCTTCCGGATCAGCGCCTCCATTACCAATCCCCTACTCGAGTTGATGGGACGGTTTGCAGCCGGCGCCAAGGGAGACATCTCGGTACGCATGCAGCGGCAAAGCCGTGACGAGGTGGGGACGCTGGCCACCTATTTCAATACTTTTATGGAACGGTTGGAGACCTATAGCGAAAGTTTAAAGACGGAGATAGCCGACCGAAAAAAGGCCGAAGCGGCCATCCGAAATAGTGAAGCCAAATACCGGGAGTTGGTGGAAAATGCCAACAGCATCATCTTGCGCATGACGCCCCAGGGGAAAATTACCTTTTTCAATGAATTTGCTCAGCGGTTTTTTGGCTACACTGAGTCGGAAATCCTGGGGAAGGGGGTCACCGGCACCATCGTTCCCGAAGAGACACCCGATGGTATCCGGATGATGATCCGGCCGTCCAGCCACCGCGGAGGGCATGCGTATGCCAATCGGCTGCGCGATGGCAGGCGGGTGTGGATTGCCTGGACCAGCCGGGCCACCCGTGATCAAACCGGTTCCATCAAGGAATATCTGTGCATCGGCACCGATATTACCGAATCCCGGAAAATGGAAAACATAATGGTCCAGACCGAAAAGATGATGAGCGTCGGGGGGTTGGCCGCCGGCATGGCCCACGAAATCAATAATCCACTGGGGGGCATGCTGCAAAGTCTGCAAAACGTGATTCGGCGAATGAGTCCGGGATTGTCGGCCAACGAAGCGGAAGCGAAGGCGTGCGGCACCCGTTTGGAAACCATCCGTTGTTATATGGAAAGAAGAGAAATTTTCCGTTTCCTGGAAAATATCCGGGTTGCCGGCGAGCGGGCATCGCGCATCGTCGAAAATATGCTCAGCTTCAGTCGGCGCAGTGAATCACAAAAAGCGCCGGTAGCCCTGGCCGAATTGTTGGACCAAGCCGTCGAGCTGGCTGCCCACGATTATGATTTGAAAAAAAAATTCGATTTCCGCCATATCCGCATCATTCGGCGCTATGAACCGACCCTGGCGCCGGTATCTTGTTCCGCCACCGAAATCGAGCAGGTGGTACTCAACCTGCTACGCAACGCGGCCCAGGCAATGGGCGAAAACGGGCAGCGGACCGATCCGCCCTGCATTACCCTACACCTTCGCCGGAAAAACGAATCGGCCGTCATCGAAATCGCAGACAACGGCCCAGGAATGGATGAACAGCGGCGAAAACGAATCTTCGAACCTTTTTTCACCACCAAGGAGGTGGGCGTGGGCACGGGACTGGGGCTCTCGGTCTCCTATTTCATCATCACCAATAACCACAATGGATCCATATCTGCGGAATCGACGCCGGGAAAGGGTACCCGCTTCATCATTCGTCTGCCGATGACCGATCAATTGGCGCACACATCCGATACGACGATCGATTCCGCTTCCAAGGAGACGGGTCATGTCGACTGAACCCTCTCTTAAGCGTCGGGTGCTGATCATCGACGACGAGGATATCATCCGTGACAGCGTCTCCACCTACCTCGAAGACAGCGGGTTCGTCGTTTACCAAGCCGGGGATGGCCGGGAAGGTCTCAGACGGTTTCGGGAGCTAACTCCCGATGTGGTGCTGCTGGACCTGCGCATGCCGCGTATGGACGGGCTGGAGGTACTGGCGGCGATTGCCGGACAGCTGGACGAAATCCCCGTGATCGTGGTCACCGGGGCCGGTGTTCTCCAGGACGCGGTGGCGGCATTGCGGTTGGGGGCCTTCGATTTCGTTACCAAACCCATCGTCGATATGGCGGTACTGGAACACGCGGTAAACCGGGCCCTGGAGCGGACCCGGCTGATAGAGGAGAACCGCCGCTATCAGGCCCACCTGGAGGATGAGATCAGTGCTCGGACCAAGGACCTGCACCGGCGCAGCGAACAACTGCTGGCCGCTAACGCGGAGTTGAAAAAGGAGATGGCTATCCGTGAAAAGACCGCTGCCGCTCTGAAGCAGAGCGAATCCCGTCTGGCGGAAGTCGTCTCCATTTTCGAAGGGTTTATCTATACCTGCGATGCGCAATTTTGCCTGGATTTCGTCAATCGCAAGCTGGCCGATCACGTGGGCGAGGATGGAACCGGTAAATGCTGTCATCGCGTCTTGTACGGCCTGGAACAGCCCTGCCCTTGGTGTCGGTACACAGACGTGTTTACGGGACAGACCGCACACACTGAGTTCTACAACGAAAAAGACGGCCGCTGGTATGATGCCGTTCAAGCGCCGATGTTCGACAGCGAGGGGCAGGTCCGCAACCTGCAGGCCGTGGTGCTGGATATTACAGAACGCAAAACCACCGAAGACTGGCTGCGCCAGCGGGAGATCCAGCTTGCGGAAAAGAACCGGCGGCTGAAGTCATCCATGCGGACGGCCGGCCGCTTCGGCAATATTATTGGCAAGAGCCGCCCCATGCAGGACGTTTACGAGAATATTCTCAAGGCAGCGGAGTCCAACGCCCACGTGATCGTCTACGGCGAGTCCGGCACCGGTAAGGAGTTGGTGGCCAAGACCATCCACGACCTCAGCGACCGCGGAAGCAAAAATTTCGTCACGGTTCACTGCGGCGCCATTCCGGATAATCTCATCGAGAGTGAATTCTTCGGCTACCACAAAGGGGCCTTCACCGGCGCCGACCAGGACAAATCCGGCTATCTGGATGCAGCCGACGGCGGGACCCTGTTCATGGACGAGGTGGGCGAACTGAACCTGACCATGCAGGTCAAACTGCTTCGGGCCATCGAGGGGGGCGGCTACACCCCCATCGGCAGCAACGTGGTCAAACAGGCCGACATCCGTATCGTGGCTGCGACCAACCGAAACCTGCGCAGCAGTCTGGAAACGGGTCGCTTCCGCAGGGATTTTTTCTACCGGATCCATATTCTGCCCATCACCCTGCCTCCTCTGAAATCTAGAAAAGAGGATATTCCGCTGCTGGTAAACCACTTCGTCGATGACTTTCCACACGGCGATAAACTTCCCGTGGTGCCCCAGCGAATCATTTTGGCCATGCAGCGCCATGACTGGCCGGGAAATATTCGCGAATTGCAAAACAGTCTGCATCGATATATCACCTTGGGTGCGATCGACTTTCCGGACCTCCCCGGGCCGCCTGATGATGACACGCTTGTCCCCCCTCCGGACCGACCGCCCTTTCAACCGGTTGGTTTCGGCCGGCCCTTGAGCGACGCCGTCAGTGCCTTCGAAAAGGCATACATCGAACATCTGCTCAAGGAAAACCAGTGGCATCGCTCCCGGGTTGCCGCATTGCTGGGCATTGATCGACGCACCCTATTCCGCAAAATGAAGATCTATGGGCTACAACTCTCCCCAATTGGGACAAAATAATCCCAATTCTTGATTACATAGTTATATCAAATGATTGAATTTAATTTTTTTGGATTTGGGAAAAATAGACCCCATTTATTCAACGAAGCCCATTCAGTTTAAAACGTGTTGTNACACATTGTAANGCGTTGATTTTTCTAACCGATATTGATATTTTTCGATACCGGCACACTACTTGCTGTTTTAAATTTCCACTGCTTTCGCGTTTATTTTTAATCACCATTAATTCACAGGAGGNCGTTATGGCAGCAGAAAGTCAAGGAAATCCAGCAGTTGTCGGTCTGGCGGGATTTGGTTTAACCACGTTGATTCTCCAGTTTCATAATCTTGGCTGGTGCGGCATCGGTCCGGTCCTGGCACTTGCTTTTGCCTTCGGCGGGGTAGCTCAGCTGATCGCCGGGTTCCAGGAGTTCAAATGCGGAAATAATTTCGGCTACAGTGCCTTTGTTTCCTACGGCGCTTTCTGGATCGCCCTGGGCATTATCTGGATGCTGAACCATTTCAAAATCTATACCCTCAGCCACACGGATGTCGGCTTTTTCCTGGTTGTCTGGACCCTTTACACCGCTATCATGTGGGTCGCGGCCATGCGCATCCACGGTGCCATGGCCTCCACGTTCACCCTGTTGTTGATCGGTTTCATCGGTCTCGATCTGGTCCATTTCGGGTATCCCGGATTAACCAAACCCACCGCCATCGTTTTGATTCTGTGTGCACTGAACGCCTGGTACATGATGGCCGCCGCCATTTACGCCCAGGTGTTTGAAAAACAGATTCTGCCCGTTGGAAAGCCGTGGATCGATTCAACGCCATCGCCCGGGCCACTTGGGGAACTGGCCGAAGAAACCGCTTGACAATCATTGGTCAAGGCCTACTTGACGTACGCCGCAGTGACGGGGGATACGGCATAACGCAGATATCGGGCTTTTTACGAAAGTGTCATATTTGGAAGGATATATAAATGACCAACCCATACGATAGCGCATATTCAGAATCCATTAACGATCCGGAAGGTTTCTGGGGCACAGTCGCTAAAGACTGCCACTGGTACAAGCGCTGGGACACAGTCTTGGACGACAGCAACAAACCCTTTTACCGGTGGTTTACCGGTGGTACGGTCAACACCTGCTATAATGCGCTGGACCATCATGTGGAAAACGGGCGCGGTGATCAAGCAGCCCTGATCTATGACAGTCCGGTAACTGATTCCATCAAGATCTATACCTACAGCGAGCTGCGCGATGAGGTCGCGACCTTTGCCGGCGTGCTGGCGGGCAAGGGTGTGGTCAAGGGCGATCGCGTGATCATATACATGCCCATGATCGCCGAAGCGGCCATCGCCATGCTGGCCTGCTCCCGTGTCGGTGCCATCCATTCGGTGGTATTCGGCGGGTTCGCCGCCAAGGAACTGGCCACCCGCATTAACGATGCCAAGCCCAAAGTAATGGTTTCCGCTTCCTGTGGAATCGAAGGCAAGAAAGTCATCAAATACAAACCTCTGTTGGATGGTGCCATCGAGATGGCCGATGTCAAACCTCAGTGCTGCATCGTACTGCAGCGCCCCATGGCACAGGCTGAGATGATCGACGGACGCGATGTGGATTGGACCCAGGCCATGACATCCGCCCAACCGGTCGACTGTGTCCCCGTGGCGGCCACCGATCCACTGTATATCCTTTACACGTCAGGTACGACCGGCCGGCCCAAGGGCGTCGTACGAGACAATGGCGGCCATATGGTGGCCCTGAAGTGGACCATGAAGGCAATTTACGACATCGATGCCGGCGACGTCTGGTGGGCGGCATCCGATGTGGGTTGGGTGGTGGGTCACTCGTACATCGTGTACGCCCCGCTGCTCAAAGGTGCCACCACCATTCTCTTTGAAGGAAAGCCGGTGGGAACCCCGGATGCCGGTGTCTTCTGGAGAGTGATTTCCCAGCACAAGGTCAAATCGATGTTTACGGCGCCCACGGCATTTAGGGCCATCAAACGCGATGATCCCAAGGCGGACCTGATCAAAAATTACGACCTTTCCTGCTTTAAGACACTCTTTTTAGCCGGTGAACGCTCCGATCCGGACACGATTCAATGGTCGGAAAACAACCTCAATGTACCCGTCATCGATCACTGGTGGCAGACGGAGACCGGCTGGGCCATTGCTGCCAATTGTATGGGACTGCACCCGTTTCCCGTCAAGTACGGTTCGCCCACCAAGGCAGTGCCTGGATGGGACCTGCATGTGGTGGACGTCAACAATCATCAGGTGGCACCGGGTGAGATCGGCGCATTGGTGGTCAAGCTACCTCTGCCTCCAGGCACCTTGCCGACATTGTGGCAAAATGACGACCGCTATATCGAATCCTACCTGGAAGAGTTTCCGGGATACTATAAAACCGCCGATGCAGGCTATATCGACGACGAGGGCTACGCCTACGTTATGGCCCGGACCGACGACATCATCAATGTGGCCGGCCACCGCCTCTCCACCGGCGCCATGGAGGAGGTTCTGTCCGACCACCCCGAAGTGGCCGAGTGCGCCGTGCTGGGCGTTGAGGATAAACTCAAGGGCCAGATTCCCATCGGATTTCTAGTACTCAATGCCGGCGTCGATCGGGAACATGCCGAGATCCAGACCGAGGTGGTTCAGATGGTTCGCGACCGTATCGGCCCGGTGGCAGCCTTCAAGACGGCCACCGTGGTCAACCGGTTGCCCAAGACCCGTTCGGGCAAGATCCTGAGGGGCACCATCCAGAAAATTGCCGACAACAAAGATTACAATGTTCCGGCCACCATCGACGATGCAACCGTCCTGGGTGAGATGGAAAATGCGCTCAAGGATATCGGTTACGCCGGTTCAAGAAACACCTAAGGAATAGATCAGTGTGACTATTGACGCCTCTCCGTGGCCTGCCGCGGAGAGGCGTTATCGTTTTTGGCATCCACTTTTATGGCTTTTGAAAAGGGGGGTGCGATGAAAGAAACATTAGTTCATTTTTGACAAGATTTTTAGTTGGTTTGCGCTATGCGGCTAAAAAACTGCTTTTACTTTTTTACAATCCTGCAAATCATGTTAGGGCCTCGGAAAAAATTAATTGAACAGGTATTGCCCCGGATTTTGGTTTGGATGCGAGGCGCGTTGATGGTTTCATACTGGTTGTATGGGACCATTGACGCAACGTAAGTAGCCGGGCCAAAAGACAAGCAA
>JGI24023J19991_10003582_pt1 | contig 10864 bp, 10 predicted proteins | sample Cruoilmetagenom1_FD_19991 | JGI IMG/M metagenome (IMG submission 19991)
ATTGGATAGGGTACAAAACAACTGATAAAATTGCTGTAAAAGGTGTGTTTAAAGAAATAAAAATTTTAAATATCAATAGTGATACTACAGCTGTTGGTGCACTGAATGGTACTCAATTTGAAATACCCGTGAGTAGTCTTTTCTCTAATAATGCAGAAAGAGACACCAAATTAAAAGAGCTATTTTTTGGCATAATGGATGCTACACTATCCTTAACCGGTACCTTAAATTTAAATAAAGATGGTTCTGGTTCAATTGATTTAAAAATGAATGGTGTGCAACACAAAATAGCAGTAAGCCATGTTACAAGTGGTCAATTGGTTGAATTGGAAGGTAAAATGAATTTAGATGATTGGAATGCAAAACTAGCATTAGCATCTTTAAGTAAGGCTTGCTTTGAACAACACAAAGGTGCTGATGGTGTTAGTAAAACTTGGAATGAAGTTGGTATAAGTGCCGCTATATATTTAAAAAAGAAATAGGGTAAGATTTACCGTATTAATAAAATTAGATTTTTAAGAATTATATGAAAATAAATTTTTTATGTTTAACATTACTAGCCTCTTTATTTAGCTTCGGCCAAACTGATACTGATGTTTATCTGTTTGATTTAATTATTGGAGATAGTATTATTGTTGTTAACAATCCTATTAATATTTCTGATAATAAAGGTTATGACAATCAACCATCATTTTTAAATGATGGCACCGGAATTTTATTTAGTTCAACACGTAATGACCAAACTGATATTGTTCTTTATAATATTGAGTCCAACTCTAAAAATTGGTTAACGGATACTGAAGCAAATGAATACTCTCCTTTGCAAACTCCTAATAAAAAATATTATTCAGTAGTTCGATTAGAAAAAGATGGAAGTCAATTACTTTGGCTGTATCATTTTAATGGAAAAAAAGAAGAAATATTAATCGATAATTTACATGTTGGTTATCAGGCTTGGCATAATAAAAAAATGATAGTCACTTTTGTTATTGATGATCCTTCATCTTTAGAAGTTTCCAATTTAAAATATAAGATTAAATATCCTATCGATAAAAATATAGGAAGGTCTATTGTTAAAATACCTAATACTGAATTAATGAGTATTATCAGACTCGAACACGATGAACCTGAAATATATTCTATAGATCCCGTTAATAGTGAAAAAAAATACATAGCAGATGCATTAGAAGACTCGCAAGATATAGCATGGACACCGGATGGAACAATGATTATGGGCAAAAATGACAAATTGTATAAATTAAAACCTGAGGTTGATAAAGATTGGATTGAATTCGCTTCTTTGTCTTCTTTTGGATTAACGGGAATTACACGACTAGCGGTAAGTCCATTTGGTAATAAAATAGTCATTGTTGTTGATGAAGCGGTAAAATAAATTAGAATTTTATGAAAATGTTTTATCTTATTATACTATTGGTTTCTGTTTCTTGTAGTCAGAAAACTATTAAAGAAAGTTGGACAAAAAAGAAAGCTCCAGAAATATTCAAGGCCAGATTTGAAACAACTAAAGGGAGTTTTGATATAGAATCGCATAGAGCATGGTCTCCTAAAGCTGTAGATAGGCTGTATCAATTAATTACTACTAATTTTTATACAGACATTGCATTATTTAGAGTGGTTCCTAATTTTGTTGTTCAATTTGGAATTCATAATGATCCAACAATTAACTCATCATGGGGCAATTATAAAGTACCTGATGAACCTGTTTTGAAGGGTAATTTAGAGGGTACAATTGCATTTGCTAGAAGTGGTAAAGAAACTAGAACGACTCAAATTTTTATCAATCTAAAAAGTAATTCACCTAGATTAGATTCTATATTTTATAGTGATGTTAAAGGTTTTCCCGTTATAGCTAAGGTAACAAAGGGTATGAATGTAGTTAAATCTTTTTATAATGGTTATGCAGAAAAGCCATCGACTAAACAGGACTCTATTGAAAAACATGGCAATTCATATTTAAAAAATAACTTTCCTGAATTAGATTATATAAAAAAAGCGTATATTGTGGAATAATTATTACTCTTAAAAACCCCTAATTCAAATATATTATTTAGGCACGTTATCAAAAAAACATTCCGCAGCCAGAAAATGTAACCATTTTTTGAAAACTACGGAATGGGAATTAAATGCAATAAGATAACGTGCCTTCTTTAAGAAAAGTATAAGTAATTACAAAGCTTTTGCACATTTAACACAATTTGTTAAAAAAAAGCATTCTCAATTAAGATTTTACATCAATTTTATAAAAAACAGTAATATAAAAGTTTAGCTTATCTTCTAGAATAATTTGGTGATTCTTTAGTAATCATAACGTCATGCGGATGACTTTCATTAATTCCTGAAGCTGTAATTTTCACAAATTTACCTGTAGTTTTTAAGGTTTCAATATCTTTAGCACCACAATAGCCCATTCCTGCTCTTAAACCTCCAATAAATTGATGAATACTCTCAAATAAGTCACCTTTATAAGGTACACGTCCTACAATACCTTCCGGAACTAACTTTTTAATATCATCTTCAACATCTTGAAAATATCGATCTTTACTACCTTGTTTCATAGCTTCTACAGAGCCCATACCCCGATATGATTTAAACTTACGCCCTTCATATATTATAGTTTCACCAGGAGATTCCTTAGTACCTGCCAATAATGAACCTAGCATAACAGTATCTGCACCTGCTGCTATGGCTTTAGGGATATCGCCTGTATAACGAATACCTCCATCTGCAATAACTGGTATACCACTGCCTTTTAGAGCCTGTGCAACTTCTAAAATGGCAGAAAATTGTGGAAAACCTACACCTGCAATTACTCTGGTTGTACAAATTGACCCGGGTCCAATACCCACTTTAACCGCATCTGCCCCAGCTTCTACCAAATATTTTGCAGCTTCGGCCGTAGCAATGTTACCTACCACAACGTCAATGCTTTTAAATTTACTTTTAATTTCTTTTAATACATTTACAACACCTTTTGTATGTCCGTGTGCAGTATCAATAATAATTGCATCAATACCGGCATTTATCAATGCTTCTGCTCTAGGTATGGCATCTGAAGTAACACCAATTGCCGCAGCAACACGCAATCTACCATAGGTATCTTTATTTGCTATAGGTTTTTGAGTAAGTTTAGCAATATCTCTAAAAGTAATTAACCCAACAAGCTTATAATTATCATCAACAACAGGCAATTTTTCAATTTTATTTTCTTGTAAAATTACTTCTGCTTGTGAAAGGGAAGTACCGGCACTTACGGTAACTAAATTTTTTCTGGTCATTACCTCAGCTATATCACGATCAAAATTCTTTTCAAAACGTAAATCCCTATTGGTTACTATCCCTAATAGCCTATTGTTATCATCTACAATAGGTATTCCTCCAATACCATATTCTCGCATACAATCTTGAGCATCTCCAACATTAGCTGTTATAGGTAAAGTTACTGGATCAATAATCATACCTGATTCAGCACGTTTCACCTTTCGAACTTCTTTTGCTTGTTGTTCAATAGACATATTTTTATGAAGCACACCAATACCACCTTCTTGTGCCATTGCAATTGCCATTGCAGATTCCGTAACTGTATCCATAGCCGCAGATATGATGGGTACATTAATATTAATATTTCTAGTAAATTTTGTTTGGATATTAACTTCTCTAGGAAGTACATCAGAGAAGGCCGGTACTAAGAGTACATCGTCATAAGTTAATCCTTCTCCAACAAATTTAGAATTGTATGCTTTCATGAGGCAATTAGTTTGGAAAATAACTTTTATGTTATTTTAAATTAATTGCACGCGAATTTACGATTTTTAATCGATTTGTTTAAATTAAATCAAGAATAATTATGTTTTCGAATTAATTGCCAAAGAATTATAAGTATAGCAATTGAAAAAGATAGGGTCATTACAGCACCGGAAATCATCACCACATATTTTACCCATAAAATTTCTTTCCACAAAAAATAAAGCCCTCCAAAAGTGAACAAGACTGAAAAAAAAGGTTCTATCATCAAAAACAACTTTAAACTTCTTGGTAAATGCGTAATTGATAAAATCAATCCTACTAAAAAGAAAATTATTGACATAGATAAAATGTGACTATGTACGATAGAAAGCATTTCTTTTGGAGATTTTTTAAATTTCATTACAATAGCATCCTCATCATTTTCATTGCCTAAATAATTCTCTACTATACCATTAACCTTTATTGAAGTAGTTTCGTTAACAAATGACAAACCAGTATAAAAACCCACACTTAAAACAATTAAAAAAACACCTATTAATAATTTTAATTCTTTTGATAAGCTATATATGAGACCGTTGAGTTGCATTAAATTGTATTATTATTCTGGAGGATTTCTATAGTTTTAAGTAAATTGTTTACAGCAATTGTCATAGATCTAGCAGAAATAGTAGCCCCTGAAATGGCAATAATATCCTTTCCATATTTCAATTGATCAATAGCTGATTTCCCTACAAATTGCTTTAACCAACGGTTACTGCTAATTTCACCGCCATATTCTTCTCTATAGATTAAAACTTTTGATTTTTTGATAATTAGTTCTTTATCAAACAAAACTAAATAGTCAAACTGTGCTACTTTACTAGGGGCTTTATCTACAAAAGCATATCCAAATATGGAGTCATTTTGTTTGATTTTATAAAAATTACTACCTGTTATTTTTGTAATAAGCTTTTCATTTACATTTTCAGAAACTTTTATAGCTTCTAAAGTATACAATTCAATTTCAAAAGCCGATTTGATTTCCTTATCAACTTTTTTTTGAATATTTTTAGGCAATTGAAATGATTGTAAAGTAAAAAATATTAGGCCTAAAATTAATACAATACTATTCTTTATAGCCCTCATTTATAATATTATTAAAACCATACCCCTATTCCTAAATTTAACTGATTATTTAAATCATTGTCAGCTAAGGCATTATCCTTAAACTGATAATCTCCTTTTACAACCACTCCGGGAGCAATATGATAACTTAAACCGGTAGTAATATCCATTCTGTTATAGGCATCATTTCTACCTAAGCTACCTGCAGTTGAGGCATGAGTGTCATATTGTTCAACTCTTGTAAATGCAATCAATTTCTGTTTTTTGCTTAATGGCAATAAATTATATGCTCCTTCTATATACCATCCTTGTAATGAGCTTCCTAACTCTTTTCCCGTAAGGTTGTTATACAAATCTGTATCTGACAGTGAAGTATAAATAAACTGCCCTCTTGCTGCAAAACGCTGATAGGTATAACGAGCATCAAAACCAATCATGGCTATACCTATTTGGGTACCTTCTATATTATTTATTTCATTTTCCGATTGAGTTTGACCAAAATAACCAGATAAACCTAAACGAAGACCAAGAATGCCATAATAATCTAACTTTACTGCAAAAGTAGGACTGCTTATTGTTGATTGAATTCCTTTTTGTCGACCACTTCTTAAGCCATTTGATCCTTTTAACAATCCTTGTATTTCTCCATTTTCATCTAAAACACTAGATTTAAATCCATTAAATATGTAGGCTTGGTATCCTAAATCTATACTACTAAAACGACCATTTATTCCAATTCCTATTTCACGCCAAGTAGTTGGTACAATCACATTATCCACAATAGGTCTTTCAGTGCCATTAAATGTAGTGGGTTCATGAAATTCATTAATAATACCCATAGGTACTAACATCAATCCACCTCTAATGTTAAAGTTTTCAGCAACATTATAATTTACAAAAGCCTGTTCAACAAAAACCTCCTTAACATGTTCAAATTCAACTTCCGTTATAAACTGAACTTGTTCATTAAACTTATAACCAAAAAGCAATACTAATCTTTGCACATCTAACTCTCCGTTCTCATTTTCGGGTTGATTATAGGTAATTTCACCATATCCACCAATAGTAACACCACTATTGACGTTAGTTGACATTAAGCGTTGAGCTCCATTTATTTGTTGATTTATCGAATCTTGAGTAGTTTGTGCATTCGTAATAGATACAACTAAGAAAAAGCTACCATATAAAAAAAATTGCCTCACTGTTTTTATTTAGACTGATTATAAATAAAGAATAATTGAGGCAAATATAAAAACTAAAATAAAATACACAAGGTTTATTTAGAATAATTTTAAATAAGAAAAAAGGTGAAATTACCAATTGATAATAGCTAAACCTTTTTTTTGTAGGAAATTATTGGTTTCACTAAAATGTTTATTTCCAAACCAAAAACCACGATTAGCACTTAAAGGAGAAGGGTGACCACTAGTTAAAACGTAATGTTTTGTTTTATTAATTTTAGCTCCCTTTTTTTTTGCATAACCACCCCATAATAAAAAAACAATATTTTCTTTCTGATTTGAGATTTGAGAAATGACGGCGTCAGTAAATTTTTCCCATCCCTTATTTTGATGTGAACCCGCTTGATGTGCTCTAACAGTTAATGTTGCATTCAGTAATAATACCCCTTGTTTAGCCAAATGTTCTAGGTTACCATTTGTAGGAATTGATTTGCCTATATCCGTTTCAATTTCTTTAAATATGTTTTGTAATGAAGGTGGTAAAGCAATATTGTCATTCACTGAAAAACATAAACCATTGGCTTGACCAATACCGTGATAAGGATCTTGGCCTATGATCACAACTTTTAAATCATCTAATGAGCAAAAATCAAAAGCAGCAAAAATCTCTTCCCCTTTAGGGTAACAAGTTTGCTGTAAGTACTCTGACTTTACAAATGATACTAAACTCTTAAAATATTCTTTATCAAATTCTTGAGCTAAAATGGATTTCCAGCTTGGGGCAATATTAACGTTCATTCATAAATAATTTTAATAATTTACTTAGATATACTAACAATGTCAAACAAAAAAAAGAATATAATTTTAACTACTTTTGTCATTTCAAATATACAATTTTGAGTAGCTCCATAACTAATAAAACATTGAAAGATTTAGAGTTTGACAAAGTGTTAAACCGTATTGCCAATTATTGCCTAACTGACCTTGGTAGAAAAGCTGTAGTTGATATTGTTCCTATAGATAAAAGGGAGGATTTATTAGAACAACTCCATCAAACCAATGAATATTTATCCTCATTTGAAAATGAAAACAGGATACCTAATCACTATTTTGATGAAATCACCAAAGAAATTCATTTATTAGGAATTGAAGACACTTTTTTAGAAGCTTCATCTTTTCAAAAAATATTGGCCATATCAGAAACGGTAAATGAATTACTAGTTTTCTTTAAGAAATTTTCAGAATACTACCCTACCCTATTTAATGCTTCACAAAAAGTAGAATTTTCCAAAATAATTATTGAAAATATTAATGGTATAATTAATCGATTTGGAGAGGTACTAGATAATGCCAGTGTTGAGCTAAAAACTATTCGTAAAGAAATTAATGGATTAAGAGGACAAATAGGTGCTAGTTTTACCAAGGCATTAAATCATTATGCAGCACATGATTTTTTAGATGACATTAGAGAATCTGTTGTTGACAATCAACGGGTATTGGCTGTATTATCAATGCATAGAAAAAAAGTAAAAGGGTCACTGTTAGGGAATTCTAAAACAGGAAGTATAGTTTATATTGCCCCTGAAGCCACCTTAAAAATAAGTCGTAAACTACAAGATCTAATTTATGAAGAGCAGCAAGAAATAGTTAGAATATTAAAAATATTGACCAATACTATTAGACCTTATATCAATTTATTAAATCAATATCAAACGTATCTTACACATTTGGATGTTGTAGCTTCTAAAACGAAGTATGCACAGCAAATTAATGGATTATTACCTAAAATTTCACCAGAAAAAAAAATATTATTACGTAATGCTTATCACCCTATTTTATTGGAAAACAATGCTAAAAAGGATATAGATACAGTGCCACAAACACTCGAACTCAATCATAATCAGCAAATCATTGTTATTTCAGGGCCAAATGCAGGAGGTAAAAGTATTACCTTAAAAACCATAGGGTTATTACAAATAATGATCCAATCTGGCATATTAATTCCGGTTCATGAGCGTAGTGAAGTCTACTTTTTTAAAACTATTTTAACAGATATTGGAGACAATCAATCTATAGAAAACCAATTAAGTACTTATAGCTATAGGTTAAAGAATATGCGTAATTTTTTACGTAAATGTAATGAGCATACATTATTTTTAATTGATGAATTTGGTACTGGTAGCGATCCTGAATTGGGTGGTGCTTTAGCAGAAATATTTTTAGAAGAATTCTATAATAAAAATGCCTATGGCATCATAACTACACATTATTCAAACCTAAAAGTATTGGCAGATGAATTAGAAAATGTTACCAATGCCAATATGCAATTTGATGATAAAACTTTAGAACCTTTGTTTAAGCTCTATATAGGACAGGCAGGTAGTTCCTTTACTTTTGAAGTTGCTCAAAAAAATGGTATACCATTTAGTTTAATCAATAGAGCAAAAAAGAAAGTAGAAAAGGGAAAGTTAAGGTTAGACAATACCATTTCTAAACTCCAAAAAGAACGTAATAAACTTCAAAGAACTTCGGAAAATTTAGAAAAAGAACAGGATAAAGCCAAATTACAAACTAGTAATTTATCAGAAAAAGAATTAAAAATTAAAGAAAAGCTTGAGCGTTTTCAAGAGCTCTATGATAACAATCAAAAAATGTTATCTATTGGTAGAAAGATCAATGATATTTCTAATTTATATTTCCAAACAAATAATAAAAAAAAGTTACTTGCTGACTTTATGAAATGGATATTGATCGAAAAAAATAAGCATGTAGATAATCGTATAGCTAAAAAGAAAACATCTCACAAGAGTTATAAAGATCAAAAAAAGCAACAAAATCTAGCAACTGTAACAAATCAAAAAAAATTAGAAGAGGTAAAAAAAGAAGTCTTAGTTGAAGTAAAAAAGATAAGAGACAGAAAAAAAACTATTGAAAAAAAAGTTGACAAAGCTAAAGCCGATTATCTATTCAAGGTCAACGATAAGGTGAGGTTACCTGATGGCAAATCTGTAGGCACGATTGACAAGATTGAGAAAAATATTGCAATAGTTAACTACGGATTATTTACCACCCAAACCAATACGAGCAAGTTAGAGTTGGTTGAATCTGCAAAAAAGTAAAACTAATCAGTTTAAAATTACCTATTTATAAATTTTTTCTGAAATTAATTTCATACTTTTAACCTAACTAAAACTAAATATTAACTAAAATCTTATTCTAAATGAAGAAATTTTTAGCTTTAATCCTATTTCTTTTATTTATTCTTTTTGCATGGTTTGGATGGCAATGGTATAAAAATACTATACTTTGTTGTGACGATACTGTTCAAAAAGAAGTCAAAGAAACTGTGATACCTGAAGTGGTTAAATACGGCCCTTTAGTGTTTGATTGGGATTCCGGAAAACCTATTACCAATGATCTTTGGCCGGACAAAAAAAATGAAATTCAATCAGCTGATGCTGAGGGTAAAATCTTACGAATTGTTGGCCCTTATTATAAGGAAGAAATCAACAATACTACTTTTGAAAACCTTGGTTTAGCCAGAGCAGATGCTTTAAAACAGATGTTATCTGATTCTATTCCTATTGATAGAATGGAAATTGATAGTAAACTAATGTCTAATTTAGCTGATGCTAAAACCAAACCATTTGGAGGCACTATTTTAGACTGGAAAATAAGAAATGAAAATATCAAAGAAATTGATAATAAAGTTTTGATTTATTTCCCTTACAATTCCTCTCAAAAATTGGAGAACGAAAACATAACTAACTATTTAAACAGTGTTGCCAAATCTCTTAAGGATAATAAAAAAACCTTAACACTTACTGGACATACTGATAATAAAGGACAACCTGCATATAATAAATGGTTAGGCGAAAAAAGAGCAAATGCTATTAAAAATATTTTAATAAAATTAGGTGTTGGTGCTGATAGAATTTCTGTAGCCTCACAAGGTGAAGCCCAACCGATCGCAACCAATGATACGGAAGATGGAATGCAAAAAAATAGAAGAGTTGAATTGGAAATAAAATAAATTACTAATCAAATTAAAAAAATAAAATTATGTTATTATTACAAATAAATACTACAGCTTGCGATGGATCTGATATGTTTTGGCCATGGCTTTTCTGGTTATTGGGTGCATTTTTATTAGGTCTATTATTGGGCTGGCTATTGAAGCAACTTTTTGGTGGTGATGATGATAGAGACCAGATTGATTATTCGGCTAAAATTAGAGGATTAGAAACAGATTTAGCGGCTTGTAGAAAAGAAAAAAGTGCCTTAGCTGCCGCTGGTGTTGCTGCTACTGCTTTTGCAGCTGTTCCCTCTAAAACAGATGATTCTGTTAAAGATGATTTAACGAAAGTTGAGGGTATAGGCCCAAAAATTAAAGATCTACTAAATAATGATGGTATTTGGAGTTTTAGACAATTGTCTGAAGCTGCGGAAAACAGATTACAACAAGTCTTAGATGATGCCGGACCACGGTATAGAGTTCATAATCCTAAAACTTGGGCTGCACAAGCAAAAATGGCAGCAGATGGAAAATGGGACGAGTTAAAAAAATGGCAAGATGAATTAAGTGGAGGTTTATAATTCACTTAAATTTAAATCTAATACTATTAAGCCCGATTTCAATCGGGCTTTTTTTTGGCACTTTCAGAATTAAGCCAGTTTTATAATGATGACATTAAAAAAAACCTGATATTTTGAAAAATATCAGGTTTTTTTACTTTTTTGCGTGTTGATTTAAATAATTTTACAATATAATTTTGGAACAAGACATATCTATTCCATCTAGTAGTGTATAATTT
>JGI24023J19991_10003584_pt1 | contig 10861 bp, 11 predicted proteins | sample Cruoilmetagenom1_FD_19991 | JGI IMG/M metagenome (IMG submission 19991)
AAGAGCTGGGGTACAAGGTGATCGAGAAACGCATCACCAGGGATGAGGTCTACATTGCAGACGAGGCATTTTTTACCGGCACGGCCGCTGAAGTGACGCCGATACGTGAACTGGACGGGCGCACCATCGGTGGAGGTTTTCGCGGCGGTGAAGGTTTCCGCGGGCCGGTAACACAGCAGCTGCAAAGCCTCTATTTTGATGCGGTGCATGGTCGCAGCGCTGCGCATGAGGATTGGCTGACATACGTTTGAGTCACGCATGCCAGTGTTTGGCGAGCTGAAATATAGTGAAAATCAAAACCCGGAACCCTGCCAGAGTGCGAAGCAAAAGTGTGGCAGCGACCGATACAGATCCGACCGTTATTGATCAGCATGTGCTCGAAAAAGATGTGCTGGAAAAGCGGTTGCTTGCATCATCTGATGCGGGATCCGCAATACCAGGGCATGCATTCGAACCCTTGTTGGCAGGAGTGGTCGTGCTGCTGCTGCTGTTGGCGTCCCAGGCTCTCTATCTCTATCGGGATCAGGCTGCTGAGATTGATTTTATCGCTCCTATATTCAAAAGTCTGGGTTATACCCCTTCGCAGATGCACCACCCTGGGATGATCGGCTTGACGAACAGGGTCTTCACGGATGTTGAGGGGCAGGAGGGTCTCTATCGGTTGCAGCTGGGTTTGATGAATCATGCGTCACATCGGCAGCCATTTCCACAGATAGAAGTCTCACTGACTGATACACAGGGGCTGGTCCAGGCGAGAAATCAGTTTCATGCACGTGATTACCTGCCTCCATCGGTTGTCAAGAGCCAGATGGTTCCGGATGAGGAGCATGTCATCAGTTTTGTGATGAAAAGCAGCGCAACAGATGTCAGTGGTTTCATGCTGGACTTTTTCTAGATTTCCAATCACATCCAATAGAGCTGCAGATGGATTTTTTACTATGAAGGGCACGAAATCACACGAAAAAAGAGGTTTTTTTTCCATGCTATACGCGCCCTTCGTGGTGAATGATTGATTTGCAATTTGCGCATTGCTGTCAATTTCTGTAAAATCTCGCCTCTTGATAAAATTCTATGGGTCTTAATGCGATGAAAGCAGGCATACATCCTGAATACAAGGCGATCAAAGTTACCTGTCGCTGTGGCAACAGCTTTGAGACTGCCTCTACAAATACAAGCGGTGAGATGGAGTTGGATATCTGCTCCGCATGTCACCCTTTCTATACCGGACAGCAGAAAGTTGTTGATAGCGGCGGGCGTGTTGATAAGTTCCGTAAACGCTACAGTCGTTGATTTGTACGTTGTCGACGAAAAAAAAGGCGCCTTCAGGGCGCCTTTTTTATTCACAAATTATCAGGATCGATATAAAGGTAGAGCACTATGAGTAAACAGGATGCAGATCATGCCATCAACCAGGCTGCACTGGAATACCATGCCAAACCAGTTCCGGGAAAACTGGCCATCGCTCTAACCAAGCCTGCAGAGACGCAGAATGACCTGGCGCTAGCCTACACACCTGGAGTTGCGGAGCCGGTACGTCGTATTGCAGACAACCCTGAGGATGCTTATCTCTACACCGGTAAAGGCAATCTGGTGGCTGTTATCACTGATGGTACGGCGGTGCTTGGCCTGGGGAATACCGGCGCACTGGCAGGCAAGCCGGTTATGGAAGGCAAGGCGTTGCTGTTCAAGCATTTTGCCGATATCGATGTGTTTGATATTGAAGTCGATGCAGAGCATCCGCAGGAGTTCATCGAAACGGTGATGCGCATAGCGCCAACCTTCGGTGGCATCAACCTGGAGGATATCGCTGCGCCTCACTGCTTTGAGATCGAACAGGCGCTCATTGAGCAGCTCGATATCCCGGTTTTCCACGATGATCAGCATGGCACCGCGATCATCATCGCCGCCGGTTTGCTAAATGCGCTGGAACTGCAGGGGAAATCACTTGAAGATGCGCATATTGTCGTGATTGGCGCCGGCGCCGCAGGTATCGCCTCGATTCGTTTGCTCTGTTCCCTGGGGGCTCACCGTGACAATATTCTGGCAATTGACCGTGAAGGGGTGATCCACACCGGTCGCCAGGATCTCAATCCCTACAAATGGGGTGTTGCTGCGGATACCGGCAGGCGCTCACTGGTGGATGCGATGGATGGAGCTGATATTGTCATCGGGGTTTCCGGTCCGGGGCTTATTACACCGGAAATGCTGGCAAGCATGGCACCGAAGCCAATCGTCTTCGCACTCTCCAACCCGGTTCCCGAGATACGTCCCGAAATTGCCGCCGATGTGCGTGATGATCTGATCATGGCCACCGGGCGCAGTGACTATCCCAACCAGGTTAACAACGTGCTGGGATTCCCATTTATTTTCCGTGGCGCGCTCGATGCCCGTGCCAGCTGTATCAATGACGCCATGCAGATTGCAGCGGTGCATGCGCTCAGGGATCTCACCCATGAAGCTGTACCGCAGCAGGTTCTGGATGCCTACGGGCTTGAGTCACTGAGCTTTGGTGCGGACTACATTATCCCAAAACCGCTGGATGAGCGCCTCAGGGATCATGTTGCTCCGGCTGTGATGCAGGCGGCGATTGATTCAGGCGTCGCGAAAGCAGATCTTGGCGACTGATTCTCTTCCGGAGATGGTATGTTCTCAATAAATCCGTGTATTCAGATAGAGTGATAGCGCTTGTCAATTGTGGTCAGAAGACCACTCCTACGTTTGCGACCAGCAATTGTTGTGGGAGCGGTCATCTGACCGCGAAATGCACGGGCTTATTGAGAAGTTGCCGGGTATGTTACCTCTGCTCTGTTTTCACTCTTATCGTTATGATTGCGGCGCCGGCAATGGCTGGTGTGACCCAATCAGTCGATGAGCTGACGGCTCTTGTTAGCTGGAAAATGGAGGTCGGTAATTTTGAACTTGAGTTGGCGCAGCTGCTGCCGGACCAGACGCGCGCATTCTTCATGGCTCGCGGTTTTTCAAAAGAGATCGCAAATCGAATTGCCACTGGTTGCATCTTGCAGACGATTGGCCGCAATAGCGCCGGGAAGGGTGAGCAGGTCGCAGTAGATGTGGACTTGAAACAGTGGCGTATGCTGCACAATGGCATCGAGGGGTCGATCAAGCTCAAGGAGCAGTGGGAGAGTGAATGGCCTGCAGGCAATGTTAGTGATACGGCGCGTCTCGCCTTTCACTGGGCGACCTTTCCTACGCAGCAGGATTTCTCCTCTGGAGATTTTGGCTGGGGCATGACCAGCTTCGGACTGGCGCCTGGACGGCGATTCGACCTCAAGGTCGTCTGGTCTGTCGAGGGGGAGGAAAAAGAGGCGTGGATCAAGGGAATTCAATGTGCGGAGGAGAGGTAGATGATGCGTCAGGTAACAATTCAATCGATTCTGCTGTTGTTGTTAAGCTGGTCGTCTTCTGCCTATAGCGAGCAGTTGTTGACGCCTTACAAGGGGGCTCAACCAGCTCCAGGTTTCGAACTTGTAGATGTGGATGGCGAGAAGCACCGCCTGTCTGACTATCAGGGCAAGCCGCTGATCATCAACTTCTGGGCTACCTGGTGTCCGCCATGCCGTGAAGAGATGCCGTCCATGAACCGCGCCTGGCAAAAAGTGAAAGATGATGTTTTCATGCTGGCGATCAATGTCGGAGAAGACGAGGATACGATCTTTGTCTTCAGCGCAGATTATCCAATCGATTTTCCGGTGCTGCTTGACCAGAGTGGAGAGGTCATCAAGCAGTGGCCGGTGAAAGGGTTGCCGACAACCTTTGTAGTGGATAGGGAGGGTAAAATCCGCTATACGGCAGTCGGAGCCAGGGAGTGGGATGATGATGCGCTGTTGGAGATCGTGAAAAGCTTGTAAAAAAGCAAGGCTTGCAACAGNGCGTCAGGTGTCAATAAATGGTAGCGCATTNCACCGAGAAGATGGGATGCGCTACCGCTTATGTCGCTCTACGGATCTAGCTTTCGTTNGGGTCGACTTTCAGTTTTTGCGGTTCATCAGACATGATGAAGGCGAGTTCCTCAACGGTTAGCTCTACCTCGTCATTGCCGGTAATCATTGGCCTGACATGCTCAACAAAAGAGTGTCCCGTGGTCAGCAGATAGATGTGGGCTATGATAAAGACGATGATTGCGATCGCCGCGATAGAGTGGAACAGGGCGATGTACTCCATGTCGATACCGCCAAGAAAATTCCCCTGTCCGATGCTCACCAGCAGGTAAGCAATTCCCGATATCCAGATGGCAGGAAATATCACGATTTTAACCAGCAGATAGGTCATTGCCTGCAGGGGGTTGTGTTTGCGCAGATAGGTCTTGTGGTAGGGGTGATGCTCGCCTTTGAAGATGCCATAGGCATAAAATCGCGCGACCGGCAGAAAGTTTTTGGTGGTGGGAATATAGTGCCGCCATTGTCCGGTGGTGAACAGCCAGAAGACGGCAAATACCCACAGCAGCAGCAAAGCCAGGGCAACCGCTGTGTGCACAGAAACAGCCGTGCCGAAGTCAATCAGGCCGTTGACGCCGTGTATCGCCAGCCCCGTAAAAATCAGGATGAAGATGGATGCAGCCTGGCTCCAGTGCCAGATACGTTCAAAAAGCTTGTATACCTGTATGGTGTGGGTGCTCGTCGGCATTTGATTTTCCATTAGCTTCTCCTCCGTTTTGCTGCAATCCCGCGAATTGCCGCATGCCCAAGTACGCCTGCCAGGGTGCCAAGGATAATCAGCAGTCCGATGATATCCAGCCACCTGTTTTTGCCGGTTGCTGGCATATAAACACCATCAATATGTTTCAATCGCCCCTCACTGGAGTGGCATTCGTTGCACGCCAGTGCGTCGTCTTTGGGAGCGACCATGTGGTTGATCGGCCAGTAGGAGTGGGTCTCGACAAAACCCCATTCGCCGCTATAGGGGAGATTGAATTTTTCCATTCCCGCCTTGATGGATTTGGCGAAATCGTAATTGCCCCACAAGGCGCTGTCGGTATCTCCCCAGAGTTCCATGTAAACCAGTGTGTTATTGCCTTTATCGTACGGCTGGTGCGTCTTCATGAGTTTGAAGGGGTAGATGCGGGATCCGGGATCATCCGCAGAGCCTGAGAAGCTGTTGATCTCGACAGGGCCTGTAGCCGGGTCAAATTTGGTGTCAATCGTGGTGTAGTTCATGGCTCCGTCAAACCATGCATACATGGGGTTGATGTTCTCGGCGTATTTGAAGTCACCCTTGATCGATTTATAGGTGGCGCGATGTTTGCCGTCGCCCTGGGTATACTCTTTCAACTTGAAGCCTTCACCATCTTTGAGTTTGCCCATGGTGCGCCAGTCCCACTCCACCTCGGTGGCGACCCCGCCTTTGGCAATCTCCGGTATATGGCAGGTTTCGCAGGCAACCTTGCTGGTATGGCTGTTGAGTTTGTTGCCTGTGATTGAAGCAATGTCATGCGGCGTAGCGTCATGACAGCTCTCGCAGGTGGCGACTTCCCGCGGCATCCCCGGTTTTCCCGTGCCGACTTTGTCATTGACAGTCATTTCATAGCGGCTGCCGGCCCATTCATGACCTTCGCCGACATGGCAGGTGACGCAGTTGAAGTTCAGTCCTCCTGCATCCATGTGGATATCGATATTTTTGTCCGGCATGAAGAGAGCAGAGGAGAGATCGCCATGTTTGACATTATCGCCGCCGCCGCCATAGAAGTGACACTTGCCGCAGTTGTTGCGCCCCGGCATACGTACGCTTTGTGCCACTTTGGCCCACTCAATCGGCTTCTTGCCCTCGAACATGATGGAGCAGGCTTTATTGCCGCTTGAGTTGGGTGTCTTGTAGTAGGACCCAGTGGATTCATGGCAGATCAGGCAGTCGATGTTCTCCTGGTTGCTGAAATCGAAGGAGTCATCCTTGTAGCCGTATCCCGCATGGCACTGGGCGCACATCCCTTCGTTGCCGCGCGCATTGGTGCAGAAGTTGTTGACCAGAACACTCTTTCCAAGTTTCTGTTTGGTGACCGGATGGGTGTATTTCCAGGTCCAGTGCTTGTTTTTGATGAATTGCTCTCCAGCCCTGTTGTGGCATTCGAGACAGGCTTTGGTGACTTCAGGGCCGCTGAAAAACGGGCCGGCGAGTTCCTTGAGGGTGGCGTGATCTGTGGTTGAGTTGCTGTCGCTTTCACCGGTCCTGGATGGAACGGCATGATCCTGATCTGTTTTGGAGTATTCGGAGATGCCCATCTCGATGGTTGGATCGTTTTCGGCAACAGCTACGTTGCTTCCAGGCAAGGATATCAAGAGATAGAGAGTGAGAAATGTGAAATGGAGGAGAAGCAAACTGCCGGGGAGTCGCCGATGTTTTCTCATGTCAATATCTCCAGGATTTTCCCCGTCAGTTGTACAACGGAGTGCTGAGCGGATCATATTAATGATCCTACTCTTTTTGGAGGGAGCTTGACGGTGAAACAGAGCTCTTTTTGATTTAAGTCAAAATGGCGGCGGTATTACTATTTTGCTGTTTTGTTGACATCGGCGAAGCCATGCAGCCCACGTTTACTGTCTGCTGCCAGCCACTCTTTCAGGTAGAGCAACTCTTCGGTTTGCTCAAGCTCGTCCAGGCTGGCTCTCTGTTTCAACAACCTGAACGCCCGTGATAATACCTTGTAGCGCTGACCGGTGATGCCTGCGCGTCTCAAGCCGACCACATTCAGCCTATAGTGTTTGACAGGAAAGCCGCCGATCAACATAAAGGGAATGACATCTTTGGAGACCCCAGTTGTACCGCGTATGATGGCGTAGGAGCCTACTCTGCAAAATTGATGGACAACGGCAGCACCACCGATAAAAACATTGCTGCCAACTTCCACCACTCCGCCGATAGCAACATTATTGGCGAAAGCAGTGTGGTTGCCGACTTTGCAGTCATGAGCAACATGACTGTTGTTCATGAAAAAGCAGTCGGAACCAATTGTTGTGGCGCCATCAACAANCGCGGCACGGTGCGCTGTGAACCCCTCCCGAAAGGTATTGCGNTCGCCTATTTCCAGCCAGGATACGCTATTTGCATCGAAGCTGGTGTCCTGAGGTGTATCACCCAGAACGACATGAGGATGTAAGATGTTGCCTTCACCCATCTTTACATAGCGCTGCACGACGCAGTGAGAGCCAATGCGGCTGTTGTCGCCAATGGTGACATCATCTTCAATAACGGCAAACGGACCAACTGCGACGTTTTTTCCAAGCTTCGCAGCGGAAGCGATGCAAGCTGTTGGATGGATTGTCTGCGTCATGCTCTCTCCTCCAGAAAATCAGTGCCTGAAGTGGCGCATGCCGGTAAAGAGCATTGCCATGCCGTGTTCATCGGCGGCGGCGATGACCTCGTCATCCCGCATGGATCCGCCCGGTTCGATTACGGCTGCAATGCCTGCCTCGGCTGCGGCGTCGATACCGTCACGAAAGGGGAAAAATGCGTCTGAAGCCATCACCGAGCCTTTCACCTCCAGTCCTGCATGCTCGGCTTTGATGCCGGCAATGCGGGCGGAGTTGATGCGACTCATCTGGCCGGCACCGACGCCGATGGTCATGCTGTTTTTTGCGTAGACAATGGCGTTGGATTTGACGAACTTGGCGACTTTCCAGCCAAACAGCAGATCCCTCATTTCATCTTCAGTAGGCTGACGTTTGCTGACGACCTTGAGTTCATTGTAGAGTGCCAGGTCTGCATTCTGCACTAGCAGTCCGGCGTTGACGCGCTTGAAGTCGAGCCTTTGCTGCGGCTCTCCCCATTGACCGCATTGCAGCAGGCGNATATTTTTTTTGGCGGCAATAATGTCGATAGCTGCAGCCGAGACTGAAGGGGCGATGATTACCTCGACAAACTGACGATCAACAATCGCCCGGGCTGTTTCCGCATCCAGTTTCTGGTTAAAAGCGATGATGCCGCCGAAAGCAGATTCCGGATCGGTCGTGTAAGCCTTGTCGTAGGCCTCCAGAATGCTGTCGCCATAGGCTGCCCCGCAGGGATTGGCATGTTTGACAATCACACAGGCCGGCGCGTCGGCAAACTGCTTGACGCACTCCAGCGCAGCATCGGTGTCAGCAATATTGTTGTAGGAGAGCTCTTTGCCCTGCAGCTGCGTGGCGCTGGCAATGGTTGTTTCCCCCGGGTTCTGTTCGACATAAAATGCTGCATCCTGATGCGGATTCTCGCCATAGCGCATGCTTTGCTTTTTTTGAAACTGCATGTTGAAAGTGCGTGGCAGGCCTTCGGGTTTTCCATTTTCCACGATGGCGCCCAGGTAGTTGGCAATCAGTCCATCATAACGGGCCGTATGTTCGAAGGTGCCTGTTGCAAGCTTGAAACGGGTCTCGTTTGATACGCAGCCGTCGTTGGCATCCATCTCGTCGAGCACAGTCTGATAGTCATTGCTGTTGACGATGACGGTAACTGATGCATGGTTCTTTGCAGCAGCGCGCAGCATGGTCGGCCCGCCGATATCGATGTTCTCGATGGCTGTGGCCAGATCGCAGTCGGGTTTGGTGACGGTCTCCTCGAATGGATAGAGGTTGACGCATACAAGATCGATGCCTGGAATGTTGTTTTCAGCCATGACCGCATCGTCGATACCGCGCCGGCCGAGAATGCCGCCATGCACTTTCGGGTGCAGGGTTTTTACACGGCCATCCATCATTTCCGGGAAGCCGGTGTAGTCGCCAACCTCGATAACAGGGACGCCATGTTCGATGAGGAGTTTGGCGGTGCCGCCGGTTGAGAGGATTTCGACGCTGCGCTCATGCAGCGCCTGAGCGAATTGCACGATTCCGGTTTTATCCGAAACGCTTAACAGCGCACGGCTGATTGCTGAAGACATTGATGGCTCTCTCTGCTGAAGTTCAGACGATATTGTAATGCTTGAGTTTCTTGCGCATGGTGCTGCGGCTGATGCCCAGCACCTCCGCGGAGCGGCTCTGGTTACTTCCGGTATGCTGCATGACAGCTTCAAGCAGCGGTTTTTCAACCTCGCTTAACAGCAGTTCATAGAGCCCTCCGGAGGGATGGCCGTTGAGATTTTGGAAGTAGGCGTCAACAGCCTGGCGTACGCAGTCGCGCAGTGGCAACTCGGCGTTTTCCTTGCGCACCTTGAACTCTTTCTTGTAAGCGTTGACGGGGGTGTTGAGTGTGGTCGATGTTATTATTGCGTTCATGCTGCCTGTTCCTGCCCAAGGAAATAGTCACGAATCATCCGTTGCTGCGCATCAGGTGATTCGGTCAGGAAAACCGCTTTGCGGAATTCTGCGCTGTGGGGCTGGGTCCTGCTATACCAGCCGATATGTTTACGCGCTATCTGTACACCATGCTGAGTTCCATAGTGACGATAGAGCTCCTCCAAATGTTCAAGCAGGATTGAGCAGATCCATTGCGGTGATCTGTCCGGGGCGAGATGCCCTGTTTGCAGATAGTGATGGATTTCGTCAAAGATCCATGGCCTTCCCTGGGCGGCGCGTCCGATCATGATCGCATCTGCGCCGGTGTATGCCAACACCTGTTTCGCTTTTTGTGGTGAATCGATGTCACCGTTTGCTATGACAGGGATGGAGAGTTGCTGTTTGACTTCACGAATAGTGTCATATTCTGCCTCTCCTGTAAATCTATCTGCACGGGTGCGGCCGTGAATGGCTACCGCAGCCACGCCTGACTGCTCAGCGATCGATGCAACTTTCACCGCGTTGCGCTGTAGTTGATCCCAGCCGGTGCGAATTTTGAGGGTGACTGGAACGTCAACCGCCCTGACTGTGGTCTGCAAAATTTCACCCACCAGTTTTTCATCGCGCATCAGCGCGGACCCTGCAGCAACACGACATACTTTTTTTGCAGGGCAGCCCATGTTGATGTCGATGATGTGCGCCCCGCGATCGACATTGATGCGCGCCGCCATGGCCATTTTTTGCGGGTCTGTGCCTAGGATTTGCACGGATACCGGGCCTCTCTCGCCCTGGTGGTCCAGTCGCCGTAGAGATTTTTTACTGCCCCACAGGCTGGTGTCCGCAGTCACCATCTCGGAGACTGCCAGTCCTGCGCCCAGATGACGGCACAACTGCCGAAACGGTCGGTCTGTAACGCCGGCCATTGGTGCAAGAATCAGTCGGTTGGAGAGTTTGTGGCGGCCAATCTTCATTATTCGGGGGTTTGCAAAAAGCGGGGGAGTTATCCTACTCTTTTTTCATGCGGGCAGAAAGTGATTCATTAACAATCCNCGGGATTTTTCAATAACTCTGTGTCGGAAAGCGGGGTCGTGATCAGGCAGTCAGCGCTTTCCGCCGAATAACTGCTCACGCATTTTCGGGGCTTCGGTCTTCCATGACGGTCGAAAACAGGAGTGTTTTGCCAGGGCGTACACGGAGATAGTCACAGAGGCACTGAAAGTGTGATTCCGATCCTGCACAGCATCAAACAATGCACGGGGTTATAGAAATTTTTCGAATCATGAATCTTGGGTGTCCCCACGGGATCGGTTATTATGACGAACATCATATTACTGGAGGAATAAAAAAATGAAAATTATTGGGCTACTCTGTGGCGGTCTGCTCTCTTTTGCGGCCGTTGTTGTACATGCAGGAACAGCGCCTGCAGCCGGAGCAGCGGAAACAGCCGGACCCGCACCGGCAGGTGCGCTGCCAACTGCAAAGAGAGCGAATGTGGAGAATCCGGTTGTCATGCTGCAGAAAGGTATGGATGCACTGCTCGATTATCTCAGGGATCATCCGGACGGCGATGGATTGGGTGACTTCCTGGCGACTCAAATTTCCCCCTCTTTTGACTTTCCATTCATGGCGAAAGCCGCAGCAGGAAAATACGGTCGTCATATGAC
>JGI24023J19991_10003587_pt1 | contig 10857 bp, 9 predicted proteins | sample Cruoilmetagenom1_FD_19991 | JGI IMG/M metagenome (IMG submission 19991)
TTACCCGGTTATCGCAGCTGCCAGTGGTCACGCCATCGCCATGGGCGCGTTCACACTGCTGGCGTGCGATTACCGCATTGGCGCAGCGGAAGGCACCAAAACAGGTTTAAACGAAACCCAAATCGGTATGACTATGCATGATTTTGGCATAGAATTGGCCCGCGAATTTGTCTCAAAAACTTACCTCAACCGCTCGCTGATTAACGGCGAGATTTTCACGCCCCAAGACGCCAAAGACGCGGGATATTATGACAAGCTCGTAGAAAAAGATGCTGTTCTCGCCACGGCCAAAATGACGGCTCAAATGATGAAGCTGCTTAATATGCGCGCTTTCAAAGGCACCAAAAACAAATCCCGCAAAGCCCTGTTCGCAACGCTTAACGAGGCCATTGATATTGATAGTAAAATGAGCGTGCTTGAATAAATGAGTGCGGAATCTACCATAGATATTTGGCACAAAATCGTCTCCGAGAAAGACGCCAGCCAGCTCGCGGCCATCATACATGAGACAGCCGTGTTCCGCTCACCTTTCGCCTATAAGCCCTATGAAGGACACGACGCTTTGGTATATGTGCTCTCAAATGTCATAGAAATTTTTGAAGATTTCACCTATCACCGCGAAATGATCAGCGCAAATGGCCGCAATGCCTTTTTAGAGTTTTCAGCTAATATCGGCGATAAGAACATCAAAGGCATAGACTTAATTCGCTTTGACGAAGCGGGCCTCATCACAGAGTTTGAAGTTATGATCCGTCCCATGAGTGCCCTGATGGCGCTGGCCGAGCAAATGGCACCACGCATGGCGAAATTGGGCACATAGGCACATTCGCTTTTTTCTTGCCATTTTATCCTGCCCCTATAATGAACTCTGATGAGTAAACATAGCGTCATACGAAAACTATCCCTCCCGGAATTTGCAGCCTTAACGGCGGCGATGATTTCTTTGGTGGCTTTGTCTCTATTGATATTATGCTGCCCGTGCTGGATGTGATTGCTGTGGAAATGGGTGAGCATAATGAAAATGCAGCCCAGCGCATGGTGATTACATTGTTTGTCGGCATGGCGATCGGTCAGCTTTTATACGGGCCTGTATCTGATAGTGTGGGCCGTAAACCAGCCATTAGCGCAGGCTTTGCTATATTTCTTGGCGGTACAATCGTCTGTCTTTTGGCAAAGGATTTTCATGCCATGTTGCTCGGCCGTTTTCTACAAGGCCTTGGCGCGGCGGCGCCGCGCATTGTTGCTATGTCAATCGTCCGCGATTTATATTCAGGGCGCGAAATGGCGCAGGTCACATCCATTATCATGGGCTTCTTTATTATGGTGCCCGCCATCGCGCCCCTTCTTGGGCAGCTCATCGTCAATGTAGCTCACTGGCATATGATTTTTTATGTTCTACTAGGGCAGGCCATCATGGTTTGGGTCTGGTTTGCCGCGCGGCAACAAGAGACCTTACACCCTGAATACAGGCACGATTTTTCGATGCTGCAAATAGGGCGGCGGGCCTGGGAAGTTATCACCACGCGGATTAGTTTTTGGTATACTATGGCGGCTGGTATCGTGTTTGGTGCCTTTATCGGTTATCTTGTGACATCCCCGCAAATTTTCAAAGACCTTTATGGTATTGACGAAACCTTCCCTTATTATTTTGGCGGGCTTGCGATCGTTATTGGTAGCGCATCCCTGTTTAACGCGCGCCTTGTTGTTCGTATGGGTATGCGCCGTTTGTGCTTACTGGCTGTGAGCGCGCAAATGATAATCTCGGCTGCATTCTTACTCGCCGCTTGGGTAAATGGCGGCCTATTACCGCTCCCCGTCTTTATGGTTTGGGCGGCCGCCAATTTTTTCATGATGGGGTTTTTATTTGGTAATTTTAACGCAATCGCGCTTGAGCCCCTTGGCCATATTGCAGGTATTGGCGCAGCCATAGTTGGATCTTTATCAACATTTCTTTCGCTTACGCTTGGGTGGCTCATTGGACGCGCTTATGATAAAACTCTAATCCCTATTCTAGCGAGCTTTGCTTTGCTTGCTCTTATCTCTCTGTTGATTATGAAATGGGCCGATAAAGAGAGCTAAAATTGTGCGTCCACGGCGCGACACAAAAATGACATGACGGGGGCGGCGTCAGCAAAGGCGCTAGCGACCACATCAGGAAAATCTGCGCGGCGCGTTTGCGCTCTTGTGCCTTTGGACATCATGAAAAAACTGCGCCTTTTAAGCTCATCTATCAAGGGGTGTTCTGCGTCATAGCCTTTGGGTGGACGGATGAGCGAGTTACCAGGCTCCAAATCGCCATAGCGCGCCACAAATGCTGTGCCCGTTTTGGCAGCGATCCATTCATTACCGCGCTCATCAATACGGGCGCGAATTTGCGCAAGCGCTGGCGAGGGCGGTTTCCAAAGCCCGCCGCCCATAAGAATTTCATCGGGGCTAAGGTGTAGATAAAAACCCGGCGCATGCGCATCCTTACCCAGCACATGCCGAAACTGTAGCCCTGCGTGCGTTTTATACGGCGTCTTGTCTTTGGAAAATCGTGTGTCGCGATAAATGCGAAACATAGATCCGCCGATTTTTTTAGGAATAGCCAAAAAGTGCGGCGAGATTTCCGCAAGGCGCGGGCCAAGTGCTTCAATAAAATCAAGGCAGGGCTCGGCGACGCTCTCTTCATATCTGGATTTATTGTCCGCAAACCAGTCACGGTCATTGTTGACTTTTAGCTCCTCGAAGAGGCTAAAAAAATCTTTTGGAAATCCGGTAAAGGCCATATTTGTCTCCCTGCAAATTTGCATACAGCATATACCCAGCATTGCCAAGTTTGCCACTTTACATAATAGGTCAAAGCAGGCAAAAAATAACCCATGAACGCCTTATTTATTCGCAATGACAATGTTCACCGCACACACAAAGACGTGCGCGGCGGGACTATGTCCGCCGTACATTTTGGCCCTTTAAGTGAACCCGTGCGGCTGGTGTTTTTAAACGCTAATGGGTTTAACGGTCTTGCTTACCGCAGTATTTTGGAACCGCTGGGCGTGCATGCTATTGGACTGGATTTGCGCGGGCACGGACATACACAATTGCCAACTGGCTCCGACAGCTTGTCCAAACATAGCAATTACGCCGCCGATGTCGTTTCGTATTTACAGGCACACATTAACGAAAAAACCATTTTAGCAGGCCATTCTCTCGGCGCAAATTGCGCAGTCTTGGCCGCATGCGCCTCCCCTGATTTGGTGGAAAAAGTAATTTGTTTTGACCCAATCATTTTGCCGATGATGGCGCGGCTTTCTATGTCTAATGGCTGGAGCCGCAAATATTTGCAAAACAATTATCCTTTGGCCAAAAGCGCAGGACGCAGACGCGATGAATTTGCAAGCATGGAAGCCGCCTATAAACGTTTTCACAAACGTGGCCCCTTTAAAGACTTCCCGGATGAGGCCCTTTGGGATTATGTTTACGGCGGTGTTGTGCCACACGAAGATGGCGTGCGCCTTGCGTGCCGTCCGCGCTGGGAGCAGCGGACATACACAACCCAAAGCCAAAACATGAAACGCGCTATCGCCAAACTACCTAAGAACTCGCACCTAATAATCACAGATTTTGTACCGCAAAGCCAGGGCTGGATAACCAAGATGAAAAAACACCGCTCAGATATAAAGATCGAGCATCGCCCAGATTTAAAACATTTTTTCCCGATGACCGATCAAGACATCGTTGGCAGTGCGCTCAGGCAGGCCCTTGATCTCAGTTAGGGTTTTAGCTCTTTCACAATACCGCTCTTTAGGAGCGCCAAAGTTTCGTCATCTATTTTTACGAGCCGTCTTGTCGTCAGATCAAACCGGCACCCAACGCCTATAAATGTGCTCCAGCACTTGCCAGAAACAGGGTCGAGTATCCAGTGGCACAGCTCACGCACATGGGTGCTGGCCTTACGCAGGCCTGAATGCATGACATAACAATCCCCCGCCATAGGGCGGTTTCTGTGAATAGCTTGCGCTTCCAGAAGTGCGCCGCTCATGGCGTCTGCTGAATTAAAATCCAGATCAGGCCACGCAGTTTTTAAATGCTGGGCGCTATCAGACACCCGCCCAATGATCGCGTGCGGCGTTACATAGCCAAAGACATCGCATTCGGCAGGTGAAAACATACCGCGGCCAATGGCTTGCAGCCCGCGTTTCTTGGCGCCCGCAAGGCTCGGATGACCAAGCGCTTCCCCCACGTCAATATTACGCGGCGCGGCCTCTTGCGGCATATCTATTGTAAAGCCATCAGCCCGCGCGCGTACTCGTTTTGGCCAAGCAAATGGTTTATTTGTGCGCGCCGAAATATGGGATAAAGTTTCGACAATAGTGGCGGCCAAGATTTGCGGCGACTGCGTTATTTCGTGCACAAGCTCAATGTCTGTCTCGCCTAGCCGTAATAGCCCCGTTCTGACCGCCATACCAACGCCGGGCCGCACTTCTTTATGATATTTGATGTGCTGCCGCGTCGCGGTGAGCGTACTAAGCGCGCGGGCTTTGAAAGCACCGGGCAAATGCAGTTGTCCGAAAAATGCGGCACGGGCTTGTGCGGCTCTTTCGAAATAATAACGCATATTCATGTGGCCAAGCTCGTCAGCTTCCCACGCCAAAGCTTCGCCGCGATAGGTTTCGATCATTTCGCCCATGTTAGAGCCCTACGCCGCCGCCGCGCATTTGGCGCACAGGCCGTAATGCTCGATGACCGAGCGGCGGATTTGGAAACCCTCAGGAACACAATCCACATGATCATTGGCGGAACGCTCCTGCAGGCTTTCACATATATCGCAAATAAAGAACTCGGCCACATGTCCGCCTTGGCTATGGTCGCACGCGATATAAGCGTTTAGTGCTTCTACGCGGTGAATTAGCCCCATATCGGCGAGAAAATCCAAAGCCCTGTAAACCGTTGGCGGTTTAGGGGAGCCAAGCTCTGGGCGTAGTTTATCCAGCAAATCATAGGCCTTTATTGGGCCGCCATGATCTACAATCAGTTCGAACACATGTTCGCGTAAAGGTGTGTAGCGCCTACCCCGTTCTGCGCAAATTTGCCGAGCTGCTTCCATAAGCTGCGCTGGGGTTTGGGCTTTATGGTCGTGTTTACAGCTACTCATGTCATCGTCCTTACGCTTTTTGGGGTCTATAGCACGAGAATATGCCTATGCGAATGTCTTTTTAGTGTATTTTCCGCCCGTTTACCATAATTGGTCATTGAAGCGGCGCAGAACTTGCGTTATTGACCTGTGGTTTAAATTTTTCCCCGCAGACTGGGGCTAATTGTAGAGAAGAATATTATGGCTAAAAAAGATCAAGCAGACATCACTGGCAACGTAATGATGTATGAAAATCCGCAACCCTTAACCAAAGACAAACACGCTAAATTTGGTGTTACACAGGTTAAAAAACCTTTTGAATTTATGGAAAAATCCCACTTCATGCCGATCACGGCCCCTGAATTTGGATCGGCTTGTGCCAGTTTTCCGATTATCTTCGCAGGCGAAGACAAAACACCTCTAGCTGTTTTAGGTATCCGTCAAAATGAAAATCTATTCGTAAACGAAGGCCTGTATAATAATCTTTATTATATGCCTGCCTTTGCGCGCCGTTATCCGTTCGTCCTTGCTGGCGATCAGGAAAATGACCGCTTTGTGGTATGTGTTGACGAAAAAGCGGAATGCGTCACCGATAAAAAGCCAACACAAATGTTTTTTGATGGCGAAACTCCGTCACAATTCACCAATGAAGCATTTGAGTTTTTAAAGCAATTCGAGCAAGACCGCCGCGCTACAGAACAAATGATTAACCGTTTCAAAGAGCTTGACCTGTTCGAGCAAAAAGAAATGAATTTCCAAGGCAATAATGCTGACGGCTCTTTAGCTGATAAACAAAAAATCGCTGATTACTTTGCAATCACCGATGAAAAACTTCGCGGGCTTGACGCTAAAACTACCAAAGAATTTATGGACAATGGTTACCTAGCTGTCGCGTACGCACACATGCTTTCACTTGGTAACTGGCAGCGCCTAGTCAATTTGACATTGGCCCGCGGCCAAGTCGAAGCAGAAAAAACGGCTAAGAAAAAGAAATAAGTTTTCTATTCCTGCTACAGATAAAAAACCCGGCTTCGCGCCGGGTTTTTTATTATATAACGTCCGCTTCACTTTGATGTGAAAGCCGTGTAGCAATCCTTGGCATATTTTAACCTTCCGCCTATAAGGTGCCTGTATGAGATATTTTTTCTATATAACTGCCCTCTTGTTTGTGCTCTTCGGGGCAGGCATGGATACGGCAGCATCAGAATCTGTACGTTACAAATCTGGTAAAGCTACGGCGCAGCTTGTTTCTTCATATGACAGGGCCATGCCCGGGGACGATTTCTATATCGCGCTATCGCTAACGCTTGAACCGCACTGGCATACTTATTGGCGTAATGCGGGCGGGCCGGGTAATGGCGCAGAGATAAAATGGGACACAGGCGGGGCTGCACAAATTGGCGACATCGTTTGGCCGCTCCCGATTATCGTGCACACAGGCCCGATCGTAAATTATGCGTTCGAAGACCGCCTATTGCTCGCCAGTCCCATAAAATTGTCTGAAGATTTAAAACCCGGGCAGGTCGTCACCATTAACATGGAAGCCATGTATCTAGTTTGCTATCAGGTTTGCCTGCCTGAAATGGCCAGCTTAAGCCTGCCAATCACAATCGGAGACCCGATAAAAGATGGGCGCTGGAGCGCAAATATAAACCGCACCCTTAGAAAAGCCCCCAAAGAAAACCCAGCTTTTGCGGCGGCGGCCCGCTTTGATAGCGGTCTACTTACAATGGATTTTACGGGGCCAGAACTTAGCGGTACGACATATAATAATTCCGGGCTGTATAAAAATGCCTATTTTTTTCCCTATGTTCAAGACCTCATCAACGCCGATGAAGTTCAGTTGGTCACAACGGCCGAAAAGGGCCTTAGACTGGAAATAGCACCAAGCTATGTTTTAGAAGACGGCCTAAACATGGACGTTCAGGGTGTGCTCTCCTTTGATAAAAAGACCGAAGATGGTTGGCAGCGCACAGGCGTTATTGTGAGCGCCGCGCCAGGAACAAGTCTTGATATTGGCGCGGCTGCAAACGCCCGCACATCATCAGCTTCTAGCGGCACATCGCTTGGCTTGCTGGCCGCCCTATTTGGCGCATTTATTGGCGGTATGATATTAAATTTAATGCCCTGCGTTTTCCCAGTTTTGTTTCTAAAAGCGCTAGGGTTCACCAAAGCGGCCCACGAAGACCGGGCCCACATTCGCACTCATGGCTGGCTATTTACCCTTGGAGCGCTCGTAACATTTATAGGGCTAGCGGGTTTGCTCATCGCCTTGAAGCTAAGCGGCGCAGGCCTTGGCTGGGGGTTTCAGCTGCAAAACCCCATCGTTGTCGGCGGGCTGGCTTTGCTGTTTTTCGTCATTGCCCTTAACTTATTTGGCATGTTTGAAGTCGGCGGGCGCGTACAAAATACAGGCGCAAAATTAGCAAATACAGATGGCAATAAAGGTGCATTTTTCACGGGCGTTTTAGCGGTAATCGTAGCCACGCCCTGCACCGCGCCTTTCATGGCAGGTGCGCTCGGGTTTGCATTTGCACAGCCGCCTTTGATAACGCTACTCGTATTTTTAGCCCTTGGTTTAGGGTTTGCCTTGCCATTTTTAGCGCTTTCCCATGCGCCCGGCTTGCTCGCTAAGCTGCCCAAGCCTGGCCCGTGGATGGATACATTTAAACAGTTTATGGCCTTTCCAATGCTGGCAACGGCGATTTGGCTCTTATGGGTGCTGACACAGCAAAGCGGCGCAGACGGCGGCGCGCTTGCCCTCATCGCCATGCTGTTGACCGCCTTTGGCATTTGGCTTTTGTCACGTAAAACTAAAGTGCGTTTGATCATCGCCCTTATTGCTATTGCCCTGGCGGGCGTGAGCATTGCCAATCTTAAAACTGCGCCAAGCATGAGCACAAGCGCGCAAAACGCCCAGCACCAAGCTTGGTCACCCCAGCTTGTTCAGGAATTGCGCGCGCAGGGCCATAATGTGTTTGCCGATTTCACGGCTGCGTGGTGCGTCACCTGTAAATTCAACGAGAAAACAGTGCTCAGCCGCGCCGCGACAAAAGAGCTATTTACCCAAACCAATACGGTGACGCTTATCGCAGACTGGACTAATAAAGACGCCCGCATTGCTAATGAGCTCGCTAAATACGAACGCGCGGGCGTGCCTATGTATTTGCTGTACTCTGCGGGAGAAGACGACACACCGCCGCAGGTATTGCCCCAAAATCTAAGCTTAAAAATTCTCAAAAAAGCACTTAAGAACGCAAAACAAGGTTAACTATTTTGTTGGTATAAGGGGCATATGAGCGATAAATCTTCTATATGGGCACAATTGCAAGCACTCGCCGATGGTGATCTTCCGCCCCTAAATGCCTTGTTTCAAGCTGATGCAAACCGCGCGGCACGCTTGAGTTATTCGGCAGGTTCGCTCTTTGCTGATTTTTCCAAACAAAGACTAACCACGGATATTCACGCGCACCTATTACGCCTCGCACAAGCCTCCGGCATAGAGCGGCAGCGCGACAGATTATTCGCGGGCGATAAAATCAATACGTCAGAAAACCGCGCCGTATTGCACCCTGCCCTGCGCGGCACAGGCGGCACTCCTGCCATCCGAAAACAAGTCGCAGACATGCGCGCGCGAACTGCAGAGTTTGCGGGCAAAATTCGTGAGGCTGGCACCTATAAAGCTATCGTCCATATCGGTATTGGCGGCTCCGACCTTGGCCCGCGCCTGTGCGCAGACGCTTTAGCGGCAACGGCTAAGCCCGCACTAGATTTGCGTTTTTCTGAAAACATTGACGGGGCGTCGATCAATGACGCGCTGGCGGGCCTTGAGCCTGAAACCACACTCGTCATCACAGTTTCCAAATCTTTCACGACCCAAGAGACTCGCATGAATAGCGAAGCGGCGCGTGATTGGCTCGGCAAATTTGCCCGAGCAAATATGGTGGCCGTCACAGCCAACAAACAAGGAGCCATAGATTTTGGTATACCCAGCGGGCAAATATTCGAATTTTGGGACTGGGTTGGCGGACGTTTTTCTCTATGGTCAGCGGTTGGGCTGAGCTTGCAAATAACCTATGGCCCAGATGTGTTTGACCAATTGCTCGCAGGCGCGGCTGAAATGGATACCCATTTCATAGACGCGCCGCTTGAGAATAATCTCCCCATTATGCTCGCCATGACGGGTATATGGAACCGTAATTTTTTAGGCTATGCTAATCAGGCGGTTGTGCCTTACGCCCGCCGCCTTCGTAAATTATCACGATTTTTGCAGCAGCTTGAAATGGAATCAAACGGAAAATGTGTGACCCGTGACGGCAATCCAGCTGGGATTACCTGCCCCGTCATTTGGGGAGATGAAGGTAGCAATTCACAGCATGCTTTTTTTCAGTTTTTACACCAAAGCCGCAATGGATCACCCGTCGATTTTTTCGCCATTCTCCAAGACAATGAAAACCGCCCCGCCCACACAAGAGCCTTACTTGCTAATTGCTTTGCCCAAAGCGAAGCTCTGATGACGGGCAAATCCGAAACTACGGTGCGGGCAGAACTGACCGCGCAAGGCCTTAGCGCTTTAGACATTGATAAATTAGCGCCGCAAAAAACCTTCCCCGGCAATCGCCCCTCAACTACGATTGTCATGCAAAGACTTGATACGCGCACGCTTGGCAATCTGCTTGCGCTTTATGAGCACAAAGTGTTCGTACAATCCGTGATTTGGGATATCAATGCGTTCGACCAATGGGGCGTAGAGCTCGGCAAGGTTTTAGCGGGCACTATCCTAGATGACCTAGGCGCTGATACACCTAGCAGCCATGATAGCTCCACAGCAGCGTTAATTGCTCTTGCTCGCGAGGCAGCAAAGTCTTAAGACTCGTTTTTATTAACAGATAAGTTTTATCAGCGAAGCAAACAAATATCATGGCTAAAAAAAACAAACCTATGCGCCCCAAAGCGCGGCGTCCTCGCGGCTTTGAAGATAAGAGCGCCGAAATTTTACGTGCAGAAAACAAGCTGATAAATGCAGCCTTTTCGGTGTATGACAAATATGGGTTTGAGCCCTTGCAAACACCTGCGTTCGAATATGCTGACGCGCTTGGAAAATTTCTGCCCGATGAAGACCGACCAAATGTCGGCGTATTTGCTTTGCGTGATGATGACGAACAATGGATGGCGCTGCGGTACGATCTCACAGCGCCGCTCGCCCGTTATGTCGCCGAAAATTATGACGGACTTGCCAAGCCTTACCGCCGCTACCAAGCGGGTAGTGTCTGGCGCAATGAAAAACCTGGGCCCGGACGGTTTCGCGAATTTATTCAGTGCGACGCCGATAGCGTTGGCGCGCCGGGCGCAGCAGCAGACGCCGAAATGATCATGCTCGCCGCTGACGTGATGGAAGCCGCAGGGCTAAAATCTGGCCAATATGTCATCCGCGTTAACAACCGCAAACTCCTTGACGGTATTTTAGAGGCCAGCGGCGTACCGAGCACTGAGGAAGGCGCAGCGCAGCGCCTGCAAGTGCTGCGCGCCATCGACAAACTTGACCGGCTCGGCCCTGACGGGGTCGCGGCGCTACTCGGCGAAGGCCGCAAAGATGACAGTGGCGATTACACAAAAGGCGCAGGCCTGAATGCGGACGGCATCAAAGCTGTGCTTGGCTTTACAACGGCAAGCGATAATGACCGCAGCAAAACACTGACCACATTAGAGGCTCTCGTGGGGTCATCATCGGCAGGACAGGCAGG
>JGI24023J19991_10003588_pt1 | contig 10857 bp, 11 predicted proteins | sample Cruoilmetagenom1_FD_19991 | JGI IMG/M metagenome (IMG submission 19991)
AAATAGCTCTTTTGGTTTTCGTTCGTTGGCTTCCGTGCTGGCAACAACCAAATGTGCTATTTGTGCGGTGGCTCCTTTTTTCACATGGCATACAACGTGTTTGTATATGGTTTGTTGCGTGTTTTAAGCAACTAATTTAGTAAATAATTACTGACCAAGAAAGTCCGCGAGGACTTTCGTAAGTAGGCTAGAACTAGCAATAAATTATATACGGTGTGCTTGTTGCACAAGTTAAGTAAAATTGCATAGAATATGAACTAGAATTCGTATCTTGTTGTATGCAAGGCAAAAAGAACTACCAGGAAAAATTATTCGCTCAATTTCAGTTGAGTGATAGAATACCAAAGCATAATTTTTACCGTCGATTAAAGGATGTATTAGATTTACATTTTTTATATGTTTTAACGCGGCCTTATTATGGAGAGAGTGGGCAAAAAAGTATCGATCCTATAGTATTCTTCAAACTATGTTTGGTGGGATATTTAGAGAATATCATAAGCGATAGGCAATTAATAACACATTGCAGTATGCGAATGGATATTCTCTATTTTTTAAACTATGATATAGATGAGGAGTTGCCTTGGCATTCTACCATCAGTCGTACCCGCCAGTTATATCCAGAGGCTGTTTTTGAGCAAGTCTTTACCAAAGTATTAGTAATGTGTATTGAAAAAGGGATGGTAAGTGGTCATACCCAGACCATAGATTCGGCACCTGTAAAGGCCAATGCTTCTATGGATAGCTTAGAGCTAAAAGTCCCCGAAGAAGAATTAGAAGCCCACCTAAAAAAGATCCGTCATATAAGTGCTATGGATAAGCAGGAGCCTTTTCGTAAATCCAAAGAGAACAAAGCAAGTAAAGAGACCCAAACTCTAAGGGCCAGTAAAAAAGAATTACAATCCATAAAGAGCAGAAACAAGCGATGGAAAAAAGACCAAGACCAAAGACCTGGAGCAGGCAATAAAGGTTCTAAATATACCTCCAACAAAACCCATTACAGTCCTACAGATCCCGATGCAAGAATAAGTGTAAAACCCGGCAAGGCACGGAAGTTAAATTATATGAGCCAACTTAGTGTAGATACTGCCCATCATGTGATTACCGATATTTGGGCATACCACGCAGATAAAAAGGACAATCAATACTTACAAGATATTACAAAACGATTGAGAAACAGATTGCACCAACAAGGCTTTATCTGGCGTAATTGTGTTGCCGATACGGGATATAGTAGCGGAGAGAACTATGCGTTTTTAGAAAAGCAAGGACTTAAGAGTTACATTCCACCACACGGAACCTACAAAGGAGGTCCAAATGGTTTTACTTATATAAAAGAGCAAGATCATTATCTATGTCCACAAGAGAATATCATTCCTTTTAAAAAAGTGTTTTTAGATTATCGTACTAAAACAAAAAAGAAAGAATACCGAAGCTCTTCAAAAATATGTAAAGACTGCCCCATAAAGAGTGAATGTTTGGGTATTTGGGCAAAGGAGAAGAAGTTTTCGGTCACCTATTACAGAGAGGAGTACCAGCGTAATATTGCTAGAGTAAACAGCAAAAGAGGAAGGTATATGAAAGCCAAACGACAGAGTACCGTTGAACCTGTCTTTGGAACCCTTACCCAGTTTATGGGACTTAGAAAAATAAACACCATAGGNATACAGCAAGCCAATAAGGTAATGCATCTGTCGGCAATGGCTTATAACTTAAAGAAATATCTAAAANTTATAGACCAGAAAGTAAAAAGTGATGCCCTATCACTTTGCTTTTTATTTATCCAAAAAATAGGTATCCTATTAGCCAGAATAAGCACTTTTAAAAGACTAGAAAAAAGAGTGATCATTAACTAAATGTAAAACAAAAGCCTCTTAAAACGAGGCTTTTTATTTAATTATTTTTATTTATTTGGTCTTGTGCAACGGTTACCATTGTTGTGCATAGTTTTTTACAGATTCTTAATAGGTCTTCCAACAAATTCAGCTGAACTATCAAAAGCTTTAATTATTTTTTCTGTGTCTGGGTCTTTGTAAAAAGTTTTATCCCATTGATTATCAAAACTCCATTCCCAAGCAACACTATCGTCTTCTAAATAATAATTTTTGGTTGTCGGTCGCAAGTTATATGAAGTATGTGTTCCTTCAGGACTTATTGTCTCAAGGATTACTCCTTTAACATCAGTCCGTTTATTTTCACATTTTGGGTCAGAGAATAAATCAACGTCTTTTTTGTAAACAATATACTTTGCTCTAGGAATATCTTTTAAAGTATCTAATAGATTTGTTCCAATGTCCAAAACACGTATTATTTGTTTTTCATCTTCTATTTCTTTTCCGTGAACTATTTTGTTTCTTAAATCCCAAAATATTTTAACAGACTTTAAAATAGAATCAGCGAGCTGTTTTCTTTCTACTAAAACTTGAAATGTATAAGCAACTGATTTATTTTGTACATCTTTTAGAATTCCAGATGAGGCAGCAATATGTCGCAGCTCTTTTTCAATTTCTCTTGATAACATTACAATTCCGAGCGTTGGGTCGTCTACAGAGCTTTTTAAAATTTCATCACTTCTTTTAGTTTCTACGTTTTTGTCTTTTTTCGTATTTGAATCTTCTGCTATACTTTCAGATGCCTTATTTGTCACTTTCTTAAATTCCTTTATTTCATTATCAAGTTCAAGTTCTTGTCCAAATAACTTTCCTTTTCTTATTCTTTTAAGCAACGAAGCAATTTCCTTTTTGAATATAATGACGATTACTAAAACTATAATTGGCCATAATATTTTTGATATGGCAATTATCAATTCATTAATCAATTCAAATGTTGTTTTAGTGTTTTCTGTCATTTTTTCAAATTATGCACAACGTGTTCGTGTGATGGTTAGTAGCGTTGGCTAGCTTAAAGATAATAAACTATCACGAACCAGAGGAAAATCCGTAGGATTTTCCGAGTACGCACAAAACAAGCTATTAACTATACACGTTGTTAGCCTTTCGTTATTGAATGCACGAAATTTAAGTCTAATTTATTATATACAATTAATTTTCCTTTTTTATAAATTCATAGGTCTTTTCACTCAAATTAAGTATGATGTGGTAATTACCTGCTGATACTGGTATATTTTCCCAATAATAAATTGCTTTACCTTTAGGAAAACCGATACCTCCCCAATTTTGATTCCAGCTATTACGTGTCCTAAATTTAACTGTGCCGTTTTTAAGGGTTAAATCGGTTTCCCAAATACTATGTTCTGCATCAGTAAGAGACATTGGTATGGAGGAAGCACCTACATCATCATAACCATCTAAAGCCGTTCCTATGATACCAACATTATTGTAAAGTAAACGAACTTTTGGGTCATATTCTTTGATGGAGTTTAGTACAGATTTTGCGTCTTGAATTGACATTCTTAAGTCAAGCTCAATAATTTTCAATCGATTAGCTTTCAATGTACGCAATATGACCTTAACCTTATGCGATTTTACTAAAGTTCTGATTTTTGATAATTCAGTTTTAGTAAAAAATGTGGTATCAACATACCTAAAGTTTTCAAATTCGGTGAGACCAGGATTAATTTCTGGAATTGGAATTTCCTCTTCATAGAATAATGACGATATCTGATTTGACAAGGCCGATGTTTTCCAATAAGGGTTTTCCGAATAGGATTCTATTTCCTTAGCAATTTTTAATTGTTTAAAATCGTCGTGATTCAACTTGATTTCTGAAGCAATACGCCTAGTTTGAAAATTAGACGTTTCGGAATTATCAATGCCTTGGTCGACATATAATAAAATATAAGGTAACTTATGGTCAGGTATGCTATCTGGAGTGTTCAATAGGGATTCGATAAGAGTGACACTATTTTTAACGATTTCCACATTGGCAGCCATATTTTGAAATTCTAAATCGATATTGTTATAGGCTTGTTCTATGGATAAATCGAATATATCTTTTTGTTTTCTAAGTTCATTCCAATTATTAATTTGTAGTGCAATCAGAATTCCAGCAACAACAAGTATAATTTCTCCTAAAGCATATTTGAGATACTTTCCAGTTTTGCCTTCTGAAAGTAAATTTTGTCTAATTTTTCTAAAGAATTTTATCATTGGTTTAGAGGTTGGTCATAATGAAGGCTAACGGTTTTGGCTATGATTTCGTTGCGGATAAATCCGATAGGATTTTTCCGTTAAAGACCGAAGATAATAAATAAGCTTGGATTTCCGATAGGAAATTCAACCGCAATGAATTATAGGCGGTGTTGGCGTTAGTTTTTTATTTTTAGTTCAGTATATTTTTCTTTCCGACAATATATTTCCGCTTTCATTTTAGTCAGATTTATTTCTCCCAATTTTAAGTCAGTTAAAATTGTTCCGTCTTGTCTACAATCATTTTTATAATCCATTTCCGCAAACTTGCTCAAGTCAGACGTGATTGTCATTCGTAGTTTGTCTCCATAGTCGGTTTCAGCAATAAATAAAATCAGAGAGTCTTTTCTCTTTTCATTCAGTTCAGACAGATTTTTAATTTCCACGATACTTGGCCAAACGTCTAAATTTTGGTTATCAATTAGGGCTTTTCTCAAATTATACATTTCAATCGGCTCATATTCCACACATTCGCTCTCTCTTTCCTGTCCCATAATAATGAACGGAATAAACATTAAAAATAGCAATATGTTTGTCTTTATGTACTTCATTTCAAATTAACGCCAACAATTGTATAAACGTATTGCGTTTATATCCATTATGCAAGTTATGGTGTTTTTTTTAAAAATCCCAATGAGATATGTGTCTTATTTATATCGAATAGTACCATTATGGGTGTGCAATTAGACAGTCTTACTACTAGTATAGCCTTATAATACTTGAATACGTATACGATAGGCACTTGTTTATTAATAATTAACTTATTAAATATATGAATAAGTAAACATTAAAACAAACTAAATGTAAAACTAACCGTTTCTTAACCGTTAAAAACGACTAGCACTGTTTTCACTATTTTGCACACTTTAAAAGTAGAAATAATTTTTAAAAATGTAAATTGTTAAAAAATAAAAGATGGATTCTATTTTATCAAGAGATATAAATAAATCAAATAATATTTACTTCAATTTCTAGTTCAATATTAAATTGATTTTTAACGGATTTAAGTATTCTTTTGGCCAAGTCATTCATTTCTTCACCTGTAGCATTTCCATAGTTTACCAAAACCAAAGCTTGATTTTTATGCACACCTGCATCACCAAATCGCTTGCCTTTATAACCACATTTTTCTACCAGCCAACCAGCTGGCACTTTTACCAAGGATTCCGTAATAGGGTAGTGCGGTATTTTAGGATATTCTTTTTCTAATTGCTTGAAATGATTTACCGAGATTATAGGGTTTTTAAAAAAACTACCGCTATTTCCAATTTTTTTTGGATCGGGTAATTTACTTTGTCTTATTGCAATTACCGCGTTAGAGACATCTTTGATGCTTGGGTTTTGAATAGTGTTTTTTTCTAACTCGGTTTGAATGGCACCATAAGAAGTGTTTAATTGGTGATTATTTTTTGCTAACTTAAATGTTACATTGATGATGATGTATTTACCTTTAAAAATATTTTTAAAAACAGATTCTCTGTATCCAAAATTACATGCTTCTTTTTGAAAGGTTATTATTTTTCCTGTTGCAATTTCTAAAGCTTCTAATTCAAAAAAGGCATCTTTAATTTCAACACCATAAGCGCCAATATTTTGCATTGGTGACGTGCCAACATTTCCAGGTATGAGTGATAAATTTTCTAATCCACCAAGATTATTTTCAATACACCATAACACAAATTCATGCCAATTTTCACCTGCCTGTGCTTTAACAATGGCTTCATTTTGATTTATAGATTCAAAAATTTCTTTTCCTTTTAAGTTTAAGTGAATAACAGGTTTACTAATATTTTTTGTTAGTAAAATATTGCTCCCTCCGCTAAGGATAAAAACATCTTTATTTTTAGATATAATATTTTGAAGTTGTTCTAAAGTAGTAACCGAAACAAAACTTTTGGCATACGATTCTATGCCAAAAGTATTGTAAGGTTTTAGTGATATGTTTTTTTGAAACATTAACTGTTGTATTGCTCTAATGCAAGTTTAAGAATTTCAACCGAACGAATCAAACTTTCTTTATTTAAAACATAAGCAATTCGAATTTGATTTTTACCGGATCCGGGTGTTGAATAAAAACCGCTGGCAGGAGCTACCATAACCGTTTCATTATTGTTTTCAAACTTTTCAAGCATCCATTGTGCAAAGTCATCGGCATCAGCCACAGGCAATTCGGCAATACAATAAAAAGCACCCTTAGGTGTAGATACTTTTACATTAGGAATTTTATTTAACTCAGCAATCAAAATATCGCGTCTTGCTACATACTCTATTATTACTTCGTCAAAATAACTTTGTGGCGTATCTAAGGCAGCTTCACTAGCTAGTAATGCATAGGTAGGTGAACTTAATCGAGCTTGTGCAAATTTTAAAACGGTTTGAATTAGCGATTTATTTTTAGATACGACACAACCAATTCTTGCGCCACACATGCTATAACGTTTTGAAACGGAATCGACCATAATAGCATGTTGATCTAAATCATCTAAACTCATAACAGAATTATGCGTATTTCCGTCATAAACAAATTCGCGATAAACTTCATCGGCAATTAAAAATAAATCATATTTTAAAACTAACGCTTTAAGTTTTTCAATTTCATCTTTCGAGTATAGGTACCCTGTTGGGTTACCCGGATTACATATTAAAATTGCCTTCGTTTTTGAAGTGATTAATTTTTCAAACTCTTCAATGGCAGGTAAGGCAAAACCATTATCAATAGTCGAAACAATTGGAACTACTTTGGTGTTATTCGCTGTTGAAAAACCATTGTAATTTGCGTAAAATGGTTCGGGAATGATTATTTCATCGCCGGCATCGGTTATACTACCTATGGTAAACGATAAGGCTTCTGATCCGCCAGTTGTTACAATAATATCATTCGCATCAACATGAATACTATTCTTTTTATAATAGGCNGCTAATTTTNTACGATACTCTTCAGACCCNTCACTACGTGCNTAAGCCAATACTTCAATGTTGTTATTTTTAACAGCATCTAAAGCAATTTGGGGTGTTTTAATATCTGGTTGACCAATATTTAGTTGATATATTTTAGTTCCTCTTTTTTTTGCATCTTCTGCAAAAGGAACTAGTTTTCTTATAGGAGACTGAGGCATATGAAGCCCTTTTTTAGAAATTTTAGGCATGGTGATTTATTTGAATAATTTGTCGTACAAAATTGCAAAATAAAATCCATAATAATTAAATATAGAGTTCATTTTTTTTAAATTTTAGAAAAATAATGATTACCTTTATATTACAATTAATATAAACCAAAAATCATTTAATTATGTCGAATGAATCAAATTTTTTTGCAGGATTAATTATAGGGGCAGTTGCAGGAGCAGTTGCTGGTATATTAGCTGCACCAGCTTCTGGTCAAGATACCAGAGATAAAATTGCCGGACAAGCTTCAAATTTAAAAGGAGATCTAGAAACTAAGTTTAACGATATTGCTGATAAAATTAGTAATTTAGAGAAAGGATCTGCCGATGAGTTTAAAAGCAAATTTTACGATGTTAAAGGTAAACTTAAAAAACAATACGCTAGCGTATCCTCTAAGATTGAAGATCTTGAAAGTGAATTAAAATCTAAGTATAAAGATTTAGAAAAAGAAGCTAAAGCAATGGAAGCTGAAGTTAAAAATGCCTAATTATTTTTAAATAGTAATTATGGTTGATTTACTTAAAGAATATATTGAAAACAGGCTACAACTTATTAAATTAGAACTAGTTAGTGTTTTGGCAAACTTAACAGCTGGCCTGATTAGTTCTTTTTTGATTTTGTTGATGAGCTTAGGTATTTTATTCATGTTTAGTATTGCACTGGCTTATTGGATAGGTCAATATTATGATAATATTGCCCTAGGTTTTGGTATTCTAGGTGGAATATATTTATTGATTTTTATTCTTTATTTCGTTTTTATAAAGAATTCAATTGATACTAAAGTGAAAGATAAAATTGTAAGAGCTGCTTTGGCGGCCGAAGAAGAGTTACTTGATAATTAATACTTATTTTAGATTATGGCAGGATACGAATATAATATTGAAAATTTTGAAGATTTAAAATTTGCAAGACAACAAATTAAACAAGATTTAAAAAAGCAGGAGGCGTCTTTTAAGGAAAATCCTTTAGTAAAGATATCTTCATCCTTATATGGTGGAGGTAATTCAAATTCTGATAAGAGTTCTTTGTTTAACAGTTTATCTAATAAAAATAGGCGTTCGGGATCTAATATGTTAAAAACAGTATTGCTTGCAAATAGGTCAACCCGTAAATATTTTATTGCTTATACCATTGCCAAAGAAATGATTCCATTTACTCTTGGTAAAATAAACGGTTTGTTTAATAAGTAATTTAAATATTCTTTTGAATAAAAAATGCATTTCTATTGTTAATAGGAATGCATTTTTTTTGGATATTATTTTAAATTGAGTTAAAATTTTAAATCAAAAGCTAAAGTTTTCTTAAAAATTATTTTTCTATTTAATTTAACACTAAATTGATATGATGTTATTGAAATACTTATGATTTTAAAGAAAATTTGTTTTTTATTTCTTCTAATTACATATCCTATAATTGCCCAAAATGACTTTTATATTGTTGGCAAGAATAAAGAAAGTGTTACCATTCCTTTTAAATTAGTTAATAATTTAATTGTTATTGACGCCGAGGTAAACGGAAAAAAATTATCCTTTTTATTAGATACGGGTATTGAAAAAACCATATTATTTAATTTAAAATTTTCAGATTCATTAACGATGAATAATGTAGATAAAATTCAATTAAGAGGTTTAGGTGATGGCGAACCTATGAATGCGTTGGTATCGAAAAAGAATTTAATTCGATTGAAAGATGTNATCAACCCAAATCATACCATGTATATTATTATTGACAATCTATTTGATCTGTCGGCAAAAATGGGGATTGACATAAATGGGATTATCGGTGGAGATCTTTTTAAAAATTTTATAGTCAGGATAAATTACTCGTCGAAAAAAATAACATTTTACGATCCAAAGAAATTCAAATATAAAAAGTGTGATAAATGCATCACATTACCATTAGATTTTTACAGTAATAAGCCATTTATTAATGTTTTTGTTGAAAATTATTTAGGAGAAGAATTTGAAGTAAAACTATTAATAGATTCTGGGGGAGGAGATGCATTGTGGCTTTTTAAAAATTCACATCCTAAGATATTGATTGGTGAAAATAGCTATATAGATTTTTTAGGTAGAGGTTTAAATGGTGATATTCATGGAAAACGTAGTAAAATAAGTAAATTAAAAATTGGTGATTTCACTTTTGAAAATGCTCCTGTTTCTTACCCCGATTCGACAGCTATTCTCACTACACAATTAAATAAAGAACGAAATGGTACATTGGGAGCTGAAATATTGAAAAGGTTTAATATTTATTATGACTACCCGGGAAGGAAAATAACATTAAAGAAAAATGGTTTTTTTAATGATTCATTTTTATATAATAAAAGTGGAATTGAAATTGTTTATGGAGGTGAAATGCTTGTTAAAGAAAAAAAATCTAGATTTTCAGAAAATAATTCATACGAAAGAAATTCTATAACAGAAATTATTTACAGTTATGGATTAGCATATAAACCTAGTTATCAAATTTCATTTATTAGAGACGATTCACCCGCTAAACTTGCAGGATTAATGGTAGATGATATCATATTAGAAATTAATGGAAAACCTGCTTACAACAAAAAAATGGAAGAAATAATTCAAATTTTATCTCAAAAAGAAAACAAAAAAATAAAACTATTAGTCGATAGAGATGGCAAGCATCTTAAATATTCTTTTTATTTAAAAAGTATGTTTTAACTAAAAGAATTTTTATAATTTCAAGAAATATTAATATTCAATCTTATTTTTTTCAGAAACAATACTTTTTTTCTTTTGTAACTCATCTGATTTAGCTTCCAAAACTCTACCTTTTACTCTAACTACCTTAGTATTTTCAAATGCATTTGAAGTTATAGTTACAGTTTTTGCAAAAGGCCCAACTCTATTTGTTGCATACTTTACTTTTATTTCACCAGTAGCACCAGGCATAATTGGTTCTTCGGGTTTAGTTGGCACTGTACATCCGCAACTTCCTTTTACAGTGGTTATTATAAGTGGAGATTTTCCAATATTTTTAAATTTAAAAACACGATTGCCATCGGAATTTTTAGCAATTTCACCATAATCAATTACTTCATTTTCAAATTCAAATACTGGTCCGGTAAAATCTGCTTTGATATCTTCTTTAGTTTGTGCATTAATTGTTAAGGAAACCAATCCTACAAATAATAATAATATTGATTTTTTCATGATTTAAATTTTCGTAAAATTAATACTTTTCCAATAAAATAGTAACTTAAATCAAAGTAAATTATTGTAATTTCGCAAATTATTTCACAAAAACAGTATCAAATGAGTATCCCAACCAAATATAATGCTTCAAAAGTTGAAGATAAATGGTATCAATATTGGATGGATAATAATTACTTTTATTCAATCCCAGATGAAAGAGAATCGTATTCTATTGTAATACCACCGCCAAACGTTACTGGTGTTTTACATATGGGTCATATGTTGAATAATACCATTCAAGATGTTTTAATTCGTCGTGCAAGAATGTTGGGTTATAATGCTTGTTGGGTGCCCGGTACTGACCATGCTTCTATAGCTACTGAAGCAAAAGT
>JGI24023J19991_10003591_pt1 | contig 10848 bp, 10 predicted proteins | sample Cruoilmetagenom1_FD_19991 | JGI IMG/M metagenome (IMG submission 19991)
AATATACCAATTAATTTAAAACAGGCAAATCCATACTTTATTCTGACAGTCCCTGCTTTAACAGGAAATTTCATGAAGAAAATGAAAAACGGTATAAAAGCCAAAGGCGGATTAATTTCTGCACTTTTCGATAAAGGTTTAGCCGCTGGAATTGAATATTATGGAGATGGATACAATAAAAATAAAAAATATGTAAAGGGTATGTGGGCATATAAACTTTCAAAACTTATTATATTTCCGAAACTGCAGGAAGTATTTGGAAACAACCTTCATTTCTGTATTGGAGGGGGAGCACTTCTGGATGTAAACCAGCAGGAATTTTTCAATGCTATTGGTACTCCTGTATATCAGGGTTATGGCTTATCCGAAGCAACACCAATTATATCTACAAATGCCCCTCACAGACATAAATTTGGTTCTTCAGGTAATGTTTTGGAAAACATGAAGCTTAAGATAATGAAAGATGATGTAACTGAAGCAAAAACCGGTGAAAAAGGAGAAATAGTTATTCAGGGTGACAATGTAATGAAAGGTTATCTAAAGAACGATAAAACCACCCGGGAAACTATAAAAGAAAGCTGGCTCTATACAGGGGATCTGGGCTATATGGATAAAGACAACTTTCTTCAGGTTACAGGACGAGCTAAAGCACTGCTTATTCCAATGATGGTGAGAAATATTCTCCTGAAGAAATAGAAGAAACTATTATCAGTACTCAGGATCTTATTGGTCAGATAATGCTGCACTGTGATCATAATAATTATACGACATGTCTTTTGACCCTGGATAAAACAGTTATTAAATCTATGGGACTTAAAGATGAAACACTTCTGTTGAAAACAGTATGGGAAAATTTAAACATCTGGAAAAACAAATCTAGTAACAACCAAAGTTTTCCAAATCAGTGGGTCCCTTCATCATTTCAACTAATAACAGAACCATTCAGTGAACAGAACAAAATGATTAATTCAACAATGAAAATGGTAAGATACAAAATAACAGATTTTTACCGGGACAGAATTGATTATATGTATTCGGATGAAGGGAAAGAATATAACAACAAGAAAAATATGGATGCAGCAAGAGAAATCCTGACGTAGAGACGTAGCATGCTACGTCTCTACCTACGAATAATATAAAATCCAGATAGTTTAAACCTTAGAAGCCATTTTTTCCTGGTAGTCAATATCAACAGCATCCCATGGGTAACAGATCCAGAGATCCTCAAGTTCATCCCCAACAAAGTAGTGTGAAACTTCTTTAGGAATTACACCCTCTTTTAATTTATTTTTGTTATGAAGAACAGCTACAGAAATTTCAGAGGGTTGATGACTTAGAAGTTCCCGCAAGCAGTATTCCAAAGTAATTCTGGAATCATCAACTTCATCAACAAGAAGAATTTTTCGTCCTTTCAGCTTGTTTTCAACCTCATCAATCCACTGCACTTTCTCAGGTGCATCCTTTGGTTTATCATTTTCATCATAATAGGAAATACCAACTGTATAAATAGGTCTGTTTATATATGTTTTAAGCATTCGTGCAGGAATAAATCCTCCAGTCCCAATTGCAACAATAACATCAGGATCATAACCTGTGGATTGGATTTCCTCTGATAATCTTTTTACTGTTTTATGAATTTGATTATAACTAAGGTAAAATTTCGCAGGATCTGACATATTTACACCTTTTAAGCTTTTTTCTACAATATGTGAGTAATATAATTTTTTCAAGGTCTGGTCTTCACTTTGAAGAGAAATAGGTGTATTTTACCTGTAAAGATATTGTATTGCATAGTTTCTAAAAATGGAGAACATTATATGGCATTTATAAAATCAGCACTTGAAATTGCTATGGAAAGAACCAAGGATGTAAAAATTGATCCGAAAGCAGTAAAACTGGATAACCTCTTAAAAGATGGAAGGAAATTTGCTTCTGAATATCTATTTACAGTAAATTTTGATAAAGAGGAACTTCGCTCAAAAATTGAAAGTTACTCCGACGAAAATAAAAAAGTATTTACAGATGGTTTGGTTAAAACATTTTTATCCAACATAACTTTACCTAAAAATGATACATACGAAGAACAACTGCAGAACATTGAGTCTGGTCTTTGTGATATTTCTAAAAATAAAAAAGATATTTCTGTAATGATAGAACAGATAAAACAATTTTTTATCCAGTACCTTGAAAACAGAAAGCAATTAATAGAAGCCATTAAACAGCAGTACGCTCCAAAACTCATGCAGAAGCAGCAGGAAATGGCCGAACGCTATGGTCAGGAAGTAACCCTTTCTCCTGAACAGGATCCTGAATTTATGGAAATTTTAAAGGCAAATTTATTAAAAATGGAAACCCAGTACAATGAATCTTTGACAGGAGCCAAAGAAGAATTAGGAAAAATTCTGTAGGGATCAGGCATGCCTGTTCCGTACAGGTATGTTTGATCCAAGCAGATAAATTACTGCCCCATATATCTCAGCCATTCTTCCGGTATCATAGATACAGGTGTAATGTAACCAAACTGCCCTGCATCTTCTTCAATTGTAGAAGTTGGGAATCCAATCAACTCATAAAAGGAATCAATAGCTGCTCCCCCGGAATTACCACTATTTATCTCTGCATCTGTTTTAACAAGAAGATTTCCATTGGTTCTTTCAAAACCACTGACTATACCCCGGGTTAAAGATATGGAGGCTCTGGAACCAGTCCCCCCAATTCCAGGATATCCTAAATACGATATTGGCTGCCCCATTTTAAGGGTATCAGAACTTCCAATTATAAAATATGGAAACTTGTAGGAGGCAGGAACAGGATCTCCATATAAACCTGAAGAAACCTGAAGCAATGCAAGATCCTTTTCAATAGAATAATCTATTAACTTAGCTTTAAAAAGCTCTGTAGGAGGTAATTCATTTGACAGATTTATGGCTATGTAGATGTCTTTAGAGACTTCTCCGGTATAGTCTTCTACTACATGCCAGTTTGTAATAATATAGCCTTTGGAACTAACAAAACAACCGGATCCTTTTCCAGCATTTCCGATAACTTCCGCAGTAGCCATTAAAACATTTTGCATTTCATCACTTACTGATGGAAATCTTGGAATATCAGTAAGTATGGCGGAAGCTTCACGACCCAATCCAGCCATAAGAGAAAACTCTACAGGGTGATCATTCGAAACCTGATCAAAAACCATAATATAATATATTCCGGCTCTAATTTTATTGCCCCCGTCTCCTTCAACAATTAAGGTTTCTTTGCCAAGAAGGCTTTCTCTTAAATAATCATTATGTTCTCTGGTAATGATCTTGTCATTATACCTTATTATTAAATCCAAATCCGAATTTGTATTATAAATATCGACACGGAAAGCTTCTGTATTTTCAGGAATTTTAAGAGCAAAAAGTCCAGCCATCCCTCTCTCTGGTAAGAGTTCAGTATGGATAGGTTTTCCTGGTTTAAGTGTATCCTGCAGAGTATATTTTTCCAGATTCATCACCAAATTAAATGGGATTTCGGTTACTTTTACACCATCTATCTGAGGAAGAGTATCAAGTTGATAACTTATATCAACATAGTAGATATCATCTTCCAAAGGTATTTCAGATAATCTGGTTATTAAAATACTTTCATTATACGTTTCTTCTGTGCTGAAATAATCAACAAAATCATAACTTTCTATTTCTTCGCCTCTCTTTACAAAAATATCAAGATCTGCAGGAGAATTTTCAACTGTCAATCTTACGGCAAAAGTATCTGCCGGAACTTTAAATTTATAAGTTTGATATGATTTACCAGCCTCAGATAAATCAATTTTCCCGGAAATAGGCCGACCGGAGATAAGATCACCTTTTGAAGATATCGTTTTTTCAACAGTAAAAGAAAAAACAGGGGGAAGTAATAATATAACTATTATCATAATACTTAATTTTGTCAGGGGAAGTTTCACATGGGTTCCTTGGTATAAGTTTATTATTGCAGATACTATCACAATCTGGGATTTTTTCAACCATGCTTTTTCAAAAAGATGAAAACTAAAGAACAATAAGCAACTTGGTTGAAAATCAGCAGAATATCCTCTATACCTAATAAAGATGGAGGCAAAAAATGGCAATTGAACGTACATTTACTATAATAAAACCTGGATCACTTCAAAGAAGGCTTGTTGGTGAAATAATATCCAAATTTGAAACTAAAGGTTTTAGAATCTTAGGCATGAAAACAATGCAAATTCCTATAGAACTTGCAGAAAAGCATTATGCAGAACATCTTGGAAAAGCATTTTATGAATCTCTTCTGTCATATATGACTTCTGATCCGGCTGTAGTTATGGTTTTGGAAAGAGAAAATGCTGTTGAGTCTCTTCGAAAGCTTGCAGGGTCAACAAATCCTGATAATGCAGAACCAGGTACTATTAGAGGCGATTATGGAGTGACAACCAAAAAAAATATAGTTCATGCTTCAGATTCTCTTGAAAGTGCAAAGAGAGAAATTGATATATTTTTTAAAAAAGAAGAGATTATAAATTATTCTGACAGTTTAAAAGAATGGTACTAATATGGAAGGAAAAACTATTGGAAAAAAAGTAGGAGTTGTAAGTGCAGGAGCATGGGGAACAGCTGTAGCCAAGATTATTGCGGAGAATGGTAATGATGTAACAGTCTGGGACTTTATGGATTCTGTTATAGAAAATATTAATAAAACCCATATTAATGAACGTTTTCTTCCTGGTGTAGTTCTTCCTGAAACACTTACAGGCAGTTCAGATATTACAAAAGTCGCTGGAAACAAAGATTTTTTAATTATAGCTTCACCTTCTCTTTATATTATGGATATTGCAAAAAAATTAATACAAATACCAGGTATATCCGAAGGAAAAACTGTNATTGGTGTCCTTACAAAGGGTTTTATTGATACTCCTGGAGGTCCTTCNCTAATTCTTAAATCTTTGGAAGATTANCTACCNGGATTTTATAGAAATTCTCTTGTATATATATCCGGTCCAAGTCATGCAGAAGAAGTAGCCAGAGGTAAATTAACCGGGCTGATAAGTGCATCTAAAAACGGCAAAAATGCAATAAAAATAAGAAAACTGCTTTCTTCTGAGAATATACTTGTATTCCCATCTTTGGATGTTGAAGGAGTTCAGACTTCCGGCGCCGTAAAAAATGTAATTGCTATTGCTTTTGGCATGCTTGATGCTCTTATGGAGTTAACAGATAATTTTGGAGATAATTCAGAATCTCTGCTTTTGGCGGCAGGTCTTAATGAGATCCAAACCCTTGGAGCAGCACTTGGTTCTGAGTATCCGGAAACATTTACTTCCATAGCAGGAGTAGGAGATCTGGATGTAACCTGTAGAAGTAAGTATGGACGAAACAGAAGATTTGGCGGTGAAATTATAAAAGACAGAAGAATAGAAAAATTTGAAAATCTTGATCAACTTATTGATAATATAAACGAAATTGGCTACCTGCCGGAAGGTATAGTAGCTGCACGATTTGTGAACAAACTTGCTAATAGGCATAAACTGAAATTACCTATATGTACTATGGTATATAAAATTTTAAATAAGGAATTAAAGCCCTCTACTGGTGTAGGAGATATGTTACGGGGAATGAATCTGTAGCTTCGATACATTTTGCTGGGGCAAAATACTCAGCTACCATTGATTAAACAGCGACACTGGTCATCAAGTGATTGCTTTTTTGTAAGTAAATTTTAAACTACGGGACACAATACAATTGTATCGAGATGACATTTTAACAGTTATCTTTGTTCAATTTCTGAACAAGGCTCTTTAAAATTTTCATATTATCAGCAGTATACCCTTCCCATTTCATGGGGAAAAAGGAATTATTATGAAAAAGAGGTTCCTTATCCAAAGGGAATGGACAAAGATCCATACTTTTTTGCCACAAAGGTGTTCGAGGAACAGGTGAATATTCAGCCAGAGAAACTTTAATACCAGTAGAACTGGCAGTTTTTATAGATCTATCAACATCTTTCCAGGACTGTTCCGGTAATCCTCCCAGGACATAGGCTGTAATACTGTTTTTAGAAAAACCTACTCCTTTTAGAATCTCCACTACCCTGAACAGATCATCTTCTTCAAATTTATCATCATAATCCGCATGAAAATCACTGGAAGAAGACTCGTACCCTAATCTAATTTCCTGAAAACCAGCTCTTTTCATTAAATATGCTGTTTCTTTATCAAGAAACTGTAAATGGACTGCATTAGGAAGATAAAATTTCACTTGCAAATTATTTTTTAATACTAATTCAAGGAAGGGTTTTATACTTTTACTACTATTTACTAAAAGAGCATCATCATAAAAAGCATAATTACTGGTTCCATACCTATTATTCATTTCCATTAAGGACTCAAAGGCAATTTCAGCCTTACCCTGCAGAAAATTTTTACTAAGAAGGTCAGATGCACAATAATCACAGTGAAAAGGACACCCTTCATTTAGTCTGATTACTCCTGCATCTTTCCAGACATCTTTTAGCATAAGAGGACTCATTGGTATATCTCCCACTGGCAAAGGAAAGGAATGGGTTCTTAGAATAGTCTTGATGGTTTCTACAGTATTTCCACTTACAACATAGTCTGAGTCAGTAGCCTTCCTGCAGTGATCAGGCATCAAATTTGCATAAATACCGCCAACCAGCACTGGAATATCAGGGTATAGTTCTTTGGAAATTTCAACGGCCTCTACTACTCCTTTATACCAATACGTCATTCCGGAGGTGATAAAAATTATATCTGGATTAAAAGCTTTCATCTTAATTTTCAAAACTTCCGGCAAGACTCCATAACGACCAAAATATCGTTCAGAATCCACTCCATCCGGTAAAGGGAACCTCATTCGGGGGAACTTACCTGTTCCATTGGAAACCCGCCTGGGTGAACCAAGAACACTATTAGTTTCCGAATCTTTATAATCAAGACCGTTAAGAAAGAATACTTCATAACCTGATTCTTCAAACCACCTTCCCAAACGGAGGAGACCATAAGGTTTTAGAAAAAGGTCAAATAATGCAAAATCATATATTGGTGGTTGAAATAGTAATAATCGTGGTTTTGTTGATATTTGGCCCATTATTGTATAGCTAAAACTAAAACCTTCGGTTTGACAAGAGAAATAATCGATTTTTGCCTGTATGGGCAGCCACCCAGGGTCGATAAATCGATCCTGGGGACTGCCCCTACTGGACAATCATTGCTCTTTTTGTTATCTTTCCTTCTAATCATATGGCGCCGTACCCAAGCGGTAAGGGAGAGGTCTGCAAAACCTTCATGCACCGGTTCGAATCCGGTCGGCGCCTTAATAGAAACCGTCATAGGAGGGATCCTTGTGACGGTTTTTTTATTTAAATACTCTTTTCAATTCAATCTTAAAAATATTTATTATATCTGAGTTCAGAACATCACTTTTCCCATAGATTTCCGGCTCAAAATATTTTCCTTCTGTAGAAAGCTTATATCTAAAAAGAACCTTGTCACCTGGTGAAATTACCCAGTATTCCTTAACTCCATGCTTCTCGTAAAGTGAAAATTTCTGGTGCAAATCTTTAGACATAGTAGATGGACTTAGAATTTCAACAACAAGATCAGGAGCTCCTACACAGCCCTTGTCATCCAGTTTTTCCTTATCACAAACTACTACAAGATCCGGCTGAACAACCGTTGAAACCTCAGATTCCTTTTGTTCAAAATAATCAGGAAACCGTACATCAAATGGTGAGCAATACACTTCACAGGGGGATTCAGATAATAAATTATAAATCTGTCCAATTATTTCAGTTAAGATAAACTGGTGCTGTCTTGAAGGTGCCGGAGACATATCGAAAGCAATTCCTTCTATCAACTCCCATCGTTCACTTTCCGGCCACAAGCTATAATCTCCATAAGTAAAATCTTTCTCGCTTTCAGGTAATCCCATCTTCATTCCTCCATTATAACTATATATATGAGGAAAGTTAAGCTTTTGCTTCAAAAATGGAGTTTAAGGTATACAAATATACCAATTAATATATTTTTTTATTTTGATGACTTCTACAGAACCAAACACTTCCTTCATCTCTTCTAATCCGGTACGAATAAAATTGAAATAATCACCGCCCTCAATATATTCAATTATATTTGTCATGATACTTCTTTCAGAGCTGTAATCGTGGAATAAAACTTTCCCACGTGAAAGCCTGATTGCTTCCTGAAAAAGTTTACTGCGCTTATCTCTGTCCAGTCCATGAGCTACGAAGGCAAATACGACAAGATCAAAGGATTTATCCTCAAAATCCAATCCATCAAGAATATTTCCATACCTGCAGTCGAGACCCCTTTTTGATCCGTAACGCATCATCATATGGGCCATATCTATACCTATAACCTGGTAACCCTTGTTAACCAATGCCTGGGAGAGAGCTCCTGTACCACAGCCTGCATCCAGAATCAGACTGTTATCAGATATGCCAAGATTATCAATATTATTAGATAAAATTTCAGCATAATTCCTGACCTGGCTTTTAAAAAACCAATTATATCCCGGAGCAATAAAATTGAATAACAGTTTATGGGTTTTAAGATTCATCTAATCTCACTATAGTTGAATTTTAAAACATGGACAATATTATTTTTTTATCAAAAATAACAGGTTAATAACTTGACTGTATTAAAAAAGGGGAGTATTTATACGGCAACAAATTATTTGTTATAATTANTTTAAATGTCACTTNAAAAAAGGAGTTGAAATGCGGAGAAAAGATAGAAACAAAAAACCTTTTGATTTTGCACAATACCCACTGCTTTTTGGACACAGAGGCTGCTCAAAAGCTGCACCTGAAAATACATTGGCAGCTTTCCAAAAAGTACTGGATAACAATATTCCAGGAGTAGAACTGGATGTACATCTTTGCAGGAGTGGGGAATTAGTTGTTTTTCACGACCTAAATCTTAAACGTACTACGGGTCTGGATGCCCTTGTTTCAGAAACGGATTTAGAAGATATAAAAAAACTGGATGCAGGCTCATGGTTTGATGAATCCTTTAAAAACGAAAAGGTTCCAACTCTGGATGAAGTTTTTGAACTAATGGGAACAAAAGTCTACTATGATATTGAAATAAAACACAGAAATACACAGTATGGTGAACTTGAAGAAAAATTAGTCCAAAAAATAGAGGAATGGAACATTGGAAACAGAGTACTTATTTCATCTTTTAATCCGATAGCAATATTAGGTGTTAGAAAAGCAAATCCTCAGCTTAATACAGCTGTAATTTATACCAAATGGAAAGAACTTCCATGGTATCTTAGAACAGGAGGCGGCAAGTATATTTGTAAACCCAATATACTAAAACCTACACGACATCAGATAAATCCTTTTTCAATGTTTCTTAATAAAAAAATAGAAGGTTATACTGTTATAACCTGGACTGAAGATGATCTTGATAAGGCAGAAAAATATATTAATATGGGTGTAGACGGGGTTGTAACCAATGTTCCGGAAAATATGCTGGATATGGTGCATAAAAAATGGCATATGTAAGGAACAGGCATGCCTGTTCCCTACGTATGCCATGGGCGAAACCGAATTTTATATCCGTTCAAAATATCTTTTTAATTCCCATTCTGAAACATTTTTCTCATACTCTTCCACTTCCAGAACAGCATGCCTGACATAATGATCTACTATATCATCTCCAAATATTTCTCTTGCAATTTTTGAATTATTAAAATTATCAGCTGCTTCCTTTAAAGAACCTGGAACTTTTGGAAGTGACTCATCAGCATAGATATTACCTTTTTTTAATGCTGGTGGTTCAATTTTGTGCTCGACCCCGTATAAACCTGCTGCAATAGTAGCAGCAAAGCCAAGATATACATTTGCATCAGCACCAGGAAGTCTATTCTCAATTCGAAAACCCTGACCTTCACCAATTATCCTAAAACTTGTCGTTCTATTGTCATAATCCCAGGCAATACGTGTTGGAGCAAATGAATCATTACTAAACCTTTTATATGAATTAATTGTAGGTGCAAAAAATATGAAAAACTCAGAAGCAAGAAGGCTTAAACCTCCAAGGAAATATCTGAAAAATTCACTCTCTTCTCCATTTTCAACAAAAGCGTTTTTTCCGGTTTTAATATCAACTATACTTGTATGTATATGGCAACTGGATCCGGCATCAGAATCTGAATACTTAGCCATAAATGTTATGGAATTCCCATTTAAATTTGCAATTGTCTTAGCACCATTTTTATAGATCATATGGTTATCAGACATCTCAAGAGGTGTTGAATACTTCAATCCAATTTCGTACTGTCCAATTCCGGTTTCCCCCTTTCTGGATTCAATGGGAATACCAGCCTCAGAGACCTGGTTACAAATCTCTCTTACTACATCATCCTTAAAACCAGTATTGAGAATACTGTAATCTATAGGATAAGGAGAAGAAGGAACTAATCCCTTGTAACCATCAGTATAAACAGATTCATAAGGATTATCAAAAAGATAAAATTCCAGCTCAGAAGCCATCTGTCCTTTCATACCTTTTTCTACAAGTCTATTACACTGATTTTGAAGCATAGTCCTGGGGGCAATATCTACAGGGCGGCCATCCTCATATGTTAAATCACAAATTATTATAACTGCATTTTTTTGCCAGCTTATCTTTCGAATAGTAGAAAAATCGGGAACCATCAAAAGATCCCCATATCCTTTTTCCCAACCTGCCAGCTTAAATCCAGGTAATGGATCTTCTTCAATATTTATTGTTAAAAGATAATCACAACAATTTGCATGATTATTTTCCAGAAAAAAATCTCCTGTCAGACGTTT
>JGI24023J19991_10003594_pt1 | contig 10842 bp, 8 predicted proteins | sample Cruoilmetagenom1_FD_19991 | JGI IMG/M metagenome (IMG submission 19991)
TATGAAATCCCATCGTAAGCCCATACCCCGTTGCATTAATCGTTTCGACAACCTTGCCCAAGTCTTTACTTTCAAATGTAGCAACATGCAAAACTGGCCCAAAAATTTCTGACTCTAATTGTTCTATGCTTTCTATACGATAAGCAGAAGGCGCTACAAAAGTTCCTTTATTGGTATTTACCCCAGGTTCTATTTTTTTAATCAACCTCCCTTCTTTTTCTAATTTTTCGCAATGCTCAACAATGATTTTACGAGCATTCTCATCAATGACAGGACCTACATCAGTCGCTAGCTCCCAAGGATTACCTACGGTAAGTTCATCCATGGCGCCTTTAAGCATATTTATAATTTTGTCAGCAATATCTACTTGAAGATAAAGAACTCTCAATGCTGAACAACGTTGACCTGCACTTTGGAAAGCAGATGTAATAATATCGCCGACTACCTGCTCTGGTAAAGCGGTGGAATCAACGATCATGGCATTTAAGCCACCTGTTTCAGCAATTAAAGGGGCAACTGGGTTGACGTGGTTTGCCATAGCTTTATTAATTGCTATAGCGGTATCGGTAGAACCCGTAAAGCAGATACCACTAATTAATGAAGAAGAGGTAAGCCTACTACCGACTGTTGGTCCATCACCAGGTAATAATTGAATAACATCTTCGGGTATTCCTGCCTCATGCATCAAGTCGACTGCAAGAGAGGCAATTAATGGGGTTTGCTCCGCTGGCTTTGCGATAACAGAATTTCCTGCAACAAGTGCTGCAACTATTTGTCCTGTGAAAATTGCTAAAGGGAAGTTCCATGGGGAGATGCAGATAAAGACTCCACATCCCTCAACATTGTTAGAAGCAAAATCTGTTCGTGCTCTATTAGCATAAAAACGGCAAAAATCGACAGCTTCTCTTATTTCACTAATAGAATCAGGTAGCAATTTCCCAGCCTCTCGACAGGATAAAGCAATCAGTTCTTCAGCATGTTCTTCATAATAATCAGCAAGTCGCTCCAAGCAAATAGCACGCGCTTCAACGGGCTGTTGCCTCCATGCTTTTGTCGCATCATTTGCTCGACTGAGTGCCTCATCAACTTGTTCAATTGACGCCTCTATAACATTACCCACATGATCAGATTCATCTGCTGGGTTGTAAATAGCACGTTTTTCACCATCACCGACGGCATTGGTAACCCTTGCTTGCCATTTGTGATTAATGTAAGCACTTCTTGCAGTATCTAATTCTTTTAGAACCGATGGATTGGCAATATTAATGCCTTTAGAATTTATACGTCCGTTGCTAAGAATATTACAAGGCAAAGGAATTTGTGGATTTGGTGTTTGCTTTTTAGAGTTAATGATACTAATCGGGTTACGAACAACATCTTCGGGCGGTACTGACTCATCAAGAACCTGATTTACAAATGAGCTGTTTGCGCCATTTTCTAATAAGCGACGAACTAAGTAAGCTAATAAATCCTCATGAACCCCAACTGGGGCATAGATTCGGCAACGACTCTGATTTTGTTTGCGTACTACCTCATAAAGTGCTTCCCCCATTCCATGTAATCTCTGGAACTCATAGTCATTTTGTTCGCCAGCCATATTGAGAACCCCTGCAACAGTGTTGGCATTGTGGGTCGCAAACTGTGGGTATATAAGATCAGTCATGGATAATAGTTTTTTAGCGCAGGCGAGATAAGAAATATCGGTAGAGGCTTTACGTGTAAAGACTGGATATCCATCCAAACCCTCAACTTGAGCTTGTTTTATTTCACTGTCCCAATAAGCCCCTTTAACTAAACGAACCATTATTTTACGATCAAGTCGCTGAGCTAGTTGATACAACCAATCAAGAACATAAGGTGCGCGAGGCGCATAAGCTTGTACAACAACACCAAAACCATCCCAGTTCTGTAAATCAGGACTTGATAGTACTGCTTCGATAATATCGAGCGATAAATCTAAGCGATCTGCCTCTTCTGCATCGATATTAAAACCCATGTTTGCGTTCTTAGCCAGATGCACTAAGCTGGAAACGCGTGGCACTAATTCTTTCAGGATTCTCGAAGAGTTGGCAAATTCATAACGCGGATGTAAAGCAGATAACTTTACAGATATACCTGGGTTTTCAGCAATATTAGGGCTATTACATGACTCTGACAAAGCCGTGATAGCTTTGCTGTATGCCATGAAATAAAACTTTGCATCATGAGCAGTATGAGCCGCTTCGCCCAACATATCGTATGAATAGGTATAGCCTTTACCTTCCATATTTTTAGCACGTGTAATAGCTTCCTTAATATTTCGTCCAAGCACAAATTGGTGACCCAATATTTTCATGGATTTTGCAACGGCTGTACGGATAACGGGCTCACCAACACGTTTAAGTAATTGGCGGATATTTCCACTTATGTCCCATTTTTTTATCTCTTTTGAGTCAATAATTTTACCCGTTAGCATGAGCGCCCATGTCGATGTGTTCACCAGTGGCGATGTAGAGTGACCAAGATGTTTGCTCCAATTTGCGGGTGCTATTTTGTCGTTAATAAGAGCATCAATCGTACTGTCATCTGGTACGCGCAAAAGGGCTTCAGCAAGGCACATAAGTGAGACACCTTCCTGTGTAGATAATCCATATTCAGCAAGAAAGGTTTCCATCATGCCAGGGGATTTTGATTGTCGAATCTCTTTGACGATGGCGACAGCATCCTTGTGAATGCTGTCTAACATTTCTGTCTTCAAATCAAGATCTGCAATAAGACTTTTAACAGCTTCTGTTTCATCGGACAAATAAGCAATGTGTATTGCAGACCGTAAATCGTCATCTGATACTTTGGTAGGGTTCGTCAACATGGTATTCATCTCGCACTAATAGTCTTTTATAGAATGTGTAGATGAAAATTCTAGCAGAACATGTGCAGACTAAATTACCGTAATATCAACTTTTATTGATCAAATAGTCTGAAGATATTATTATTTATGCGCACTAAAACTATTTATTACTATGAAAGGCAGTTAAATGGATAAAATAGACATAAAAATTCTCCATGAGTTGCAAAACAATGGACGTATCACCATGACAGAGCTGTCTCAACGAGTAGGACTGAGTAAAACACCTTGTTTAGATCGGGTGCGCCGATTGGAGAAAACAGGCGTTATATGTGGCTATCAGGCACAAATTAATCCTAGTAGTTTGGAATCTGGTCATATTGCTTTTGTACAAATAACACTGAATGACACAACAACTCAGACCCTTGATGAGTTCAATACTGCGGTCAAGGAGTTACCTATGATTCAAGCGTGTCATATGATTGCAGGAGGGTTTGATTATCTCTTGAAGGTAAGAACAAATGATATTGAATCTTATCGGAAGGTTCTTGGTGACGGCATAGCAAACTTGCCACATCTTCAGCAGAGCAGCACTTTTGTTGTTATGGAAACAGTAATTGATAGTTCAACCGTGCCTGTAAAAAAATAGCTCTATGAAGATATGAGACCTTTGCACGAGAATACATAAATCCCACAAAAATGAGATAATAGCATTTTACTTCTCAGGGTCACGAAAATGGCTTGGAAAAATATTAAACAACGTAGCTTTGCCGATGATCTCCTTGTAAAGCATAGTGCCATAGAAGAGCTTGACGATGTGCATGACCTGATTAACTGGGAACGTATAGAAAATCTACTCAGTGATATACACACCAAAGTACAAGGTGAGAAAGCTTGGCCACCATTAATGATGTACAAGGCTCTCCTTCTCCAAAGCTGGTACGGCTTAGGTGATCCAGCACTAGAAAAACAACTAGCACGTGATTTGTTATTCCGTCGTTTTGTTGGTTTGAGCCTAAGTGAGTGCATTCCTGACCATTCTACCTTCTGGCGCTTTCGTAACCATCTCGAAAAACTGAGGTTAAACGAAGACTTACTCGAGGAGATCAACCTCCAACTTGGTGATAAAGGGCTACTTATAAGAAGCGGAGAAATTAGCATCATCGATGCCAGTGTGATTAAAGCAAAGAACAATCGTCCCAACAAAGGTAAGGACGGAGAAAACACACAAGACAAAGAAGCTGCCTACAATGTTAAGAATGGCTCTGATGGTAAACGTAAAACCACGTATGGGTTCAAAGCCCATATCAATACTGAGGAGGATGGGTTTATTAAACGCTATGAATTCACCGCAGGTAATGTCCATGACTCTAATGTTTTTGAATCACTACTAACAGGCAAAGAAAAAGAAGTCTTTGCCGATAGTGCTTATAAAAGTAAGAAGCATGATGAATCACTGAAAGCTAAACACATTACCAATCGAGTCCTTGATAGAGCTTATCGAAATAAGCCCTTAACAGAGCTACAGAAAAGGTCAAACAGACTTGCCTCTGGTACACGGAGTATTGTCGAAAGGGTTTTTGGTGTATTGAAACTTCACTATGCAATGGGCACTGCTCGCTACCTTGGGCTAGCAAGAAACAAAGCCCGTTTTGGTTTGATGTGTGTTGCTCATAATATCAAGCGAGGGTTGACGCTCCATCGACAATACAGCGAAGCATGACGTTATTGCGTCTGTTATTTGTAGAATATGAGAAAAAGGCTAATAAATGTAAATATTACGGGTAAAAAGGAATATTAAAGGCAATCGAATCGTTTTTTTTAAAAAACTGACTCAATAACAAATTAACTTGGAAAATGAGACTTCATGCAAAAGTCTCGATATGTTTCTTTTTTTATTAATAACCCTTAAATTTTTGTACCCTATAGTATGTTAAATACTATAGGGTGGGAAAAGTGATGTTTATAATATCAATCATATTAATTTGAGTGAATGTAAAATATGTCAGATTTAAATTTTTGGGTTTTATTCTTATCTACTGCCTTTGTTTTATGTATTACGCCAGGTCCAACTTACTATTTGTCTTTAGTAAACAATTTTAGGTGGAAAAAAATTGGAACCGCAGCTTCTATTGGAATGTGTGCTGGAGCAATGTTTCATTCTATTATCGTAGCAATAGGTATTTCAGCAATCCTTGTTTTTTCAGCGACTGCTTTTACGGTAGTTAAAATAATAGGTGTTGTTTATTTACTGTATCTGGCGTATCAAGCATTTAATTCTGCTGATACCACATTCGATGTAGATGAAAAAAGGTTCATCAGCGATAGGTTTAACAACGACATTATCGGGTGCTAGTTTAGCAACGTTGGCACTAGTACTACTCCCTTGCCCACAACTCACATAAGCCACCTGAGACGTTACTGACCTCACTTCATGTAAGACCCATGGACTAAAACCATATTCCCTACAAACAGATAACAAAAAATCAAAATAAGCAGGACTAAACTGTCGTGAAGATACTACAAAATTTTCACGCTCCAATGAAGCTAAAGAAATTTGAATTCTCCATTGCAATATATCTTACATTAGTAAGGCAATTAGTAGATTGGTTCACAGTATTGACCTCATCCAGAGGAAAATCAAACATGCATGATCTGACGTAGTGAGCGCTCAACGAAAGCCATAGAAAAGGACAATAAAAAATAATGGCTCCTTTAAAGGCAAAGGACTCACCCTAAAGGGCTTTAAATCAAAAGGCTTCAATATAAAAGGGGGGCGTGTTTTAACGCAGATATATTTCTGTAATATCAGACCTAAAATGCCCTAGCTCTTGAGAAACTACTTCTAGGGCATATTCCCTTGCCAAATCATGCGATCTAAGCTCGTCCATGCGTTCCTGGGCGTATGAGTGCCTTAATCCATGCGCACCATTGCTCCAGCCAAGTACATGCCGGCTAGAACGTAAAAATGACTGGCTCCAGTTGCGCCCAGCTTGGATATTGTAATGCTGTTGATAATTGATATTGCGATCTATGACTTCTATTGCTTGATCCAATCTTCTCTCTTCGAGCCGTTGTACCAGGTTATCTGGAATCATCACCTCCCTGACTAATCCACCTTTGCCAATAACACTATAGCGTTGTCCTTCGCGGTGCATGAATTTTTCATCCAGTGGATCTTTATTCTGGCGAACATCGGCTGGGCGTTCTTCAATGGGTAGCAAGGTAATCAATTCTTTTGCTCGTAAACCTGATGCATAAGCTATCTGTGTTGATAAAGCATTCTGTTCTCTTTGGTTGCTTGCAATAGCTTGGGTTTGCTCCAGAGTATAGGCTCTAGAATGTAATATCTGCTCTTGCTCTGATTTAATAACTTTTAGTGTTTCACCTTCTGATAATTTACCTGTGACGTGACGGAACATTGACTGGATTGCCTGCCGTTCAATATCAAGGCTTTTCTGTCCAACTTCCTCGGATCTTAGTTCAAGGTAGGCAATGGCTCGGTCATAATCAAGATCCCGTAGGTGATGACCTTGATTAACCATCGCTGTAGCAACATTTTTTAGTGCCTGTTCATAGTTTCTGACTGTACCAACACTTTTAATATGTATACCCTGTAATTCACGCATAATGCTACCGGCCATCTTTGCACCTTGTTTTTGGCTATTTGCAAATCGTGTCATGATGATTCAACCAACGACTGATTGTTGATAACACAACACGAATACCTTTTTGCTGTAGATAGTCTTGTAGCTGCTCCAGTGTTGCACCTTTTTCTCTTAAAGCGACAAGCTCATATTTCCATTTGTCTAACTGAGAGGTTCCAAACCGCTTTTTCTTTTTAAGCTTGCTACGGTTGATTAGTTTCACCAGTGTTTCATCAAGGCTAAAGTATTTTTGATTCATTTCACCACTCCATTTACTGCTTCAATAGTTTTCTTTTCCGTAAGAACAATAGCAATTGATTTAACTGCTACACGGTTTCCCGAATTTGCCCCATTGGTCATTTAATGTATGACAGGCTGGACTGATCGCGCCTAAAACAGATTCTTTTGAAGTGAATCAACTCTTTGTTTGCAGGTTTATTTCTCCTATTGGTTAAGCTGCAAAGTAGTTAAACAGGAATTCTTAACGGATCAAACTTTCCATTAAGAATTAGCGTGAAGGTATGAATAAGCAATAGCTGAAGCTTTGCTTTAAATGGATAAAGTCTAAATATGCTGACAGCATTTGAAGTGATACGAATATTTAAAATATTCGAAGTATGCTCCATCAACTAATGTTGATACCTATCAAAAAAGAGCGCGGTTGATAGGATTTTAGGCTCGTTGAGAATGCAACGACATATATAACTGAAGCAACAATATCATCGTAAATCTGTTTGCGTCAAGATTGCATTTAATGTTTGCAAGACACTGGGGAATCTATTGCTACAGTAGTCTCCGCTATGTCATGTTGTGCATGTACATAGCGGAGACGTGGCACAAATATCTTTTGGAAATGCAAACAACTACATACGGGCATTCTTATTATTTAGTTTTCTGATAGTTTTTTATTTGGCAAATTAGTGATCAATTTGTCCATTGGTGGGCTTTCAGGCTTCGGTTGTTTTTTTACAGTTATCCACAAGCTAATATTTATCCTTATCTTGTTAATAATAATAAAAGTTAAAGACGCGCGCGTACGCGCGAGTTAGGTTTTCCAAAACCCAAAGCTAATGCAAGCTTTCAGACTTTTGAGTTACTAATACCCCGAATGACTTAATAGATTAAGAGTTACTGATGACCCGTGCATATCCACAGATTAGGTTGCTGATAACCCGATATGATTAACAAGCAGAGTTACTGATAGCCCGATACTATTCACAGGCAGTAAAACATTGAAAACATATTACAATCTAAGCGTTCTTTAAACTAACTTACCCCGAATGACATCTTGGATTTGAGCTTGATGACCATTCTCTGCACGATTATAGAATGTTACAAAATCTGTTTTTTTATTATAAGTTATTCTGTAATCTGGGAGATGATCATTACTTACGATAGTCTTTAGTTTACTTCTAAAAATTTTTAACTGTGTTCTAGAACCTGTTTTTTTCAAAAGTAATTTAAGACTAATTTTCCATCTAGCCTGCTTTCCACAATGCTTTCTTGCTAACTCATACAATCGTCGCTCTAATCCCTTTCGCAAGCGATAGTAATCTTTGCTTATGGTTAATATCTCTGTACCAAGTGCGGTATTGTAAAACCACTCAGAAAGAGTGATCTCAACAGCTACCATCTGCTTATTTCGTGATGACCTCTCAATAATTCTCCATTTATCTATTAACGCAAAACCCTCTTTTACTCTTATTCCATTAGTTTCAATATTGGTTACTAGAATTGTTCCTGCCAAACGCTTTAAAGACGCCTGAAAACGCTTGTAATCTTTACCTCCAGTGCTTTTATTGGTTGATACTAACAAGTCATAAGCGGTGACCCGAATTGTTCTATTGATGTCGGTACGCCCTCTATTCAACCCTTCCACAACCTGGCTAATACAATAGATAAGAATGTCTTTATCCCAGATAGTGGCTAACCCCAGCACACTGGGAATAACCTCTAAAGTATTACCATTGTGCTCATAGTACCTAATCTTAGTATCTGGTTTAGTTGATAGAGAAAAAATGGGGTGCTCCATACTACTCATGTCATCTTTTGGTGCTGCGTCAAGTATGTCGCATTGGAAGAAATCTCGATCGAAGCATCGATTACGCAATGTACCTCTATTACTCATCAGAATATAAAAGAACAATAGAGGTGAAGATACTTGGCTTTACTCTTTCCATAGAATACTCGCTCCTCAAGATTATGGAGCTACCAACAGATAGTTGGCTTAAAGAAAGTTGTTATTAATTGTTTTGTTGTTCTAGACACTTAATTCACGTGTCATTGCAGCGATATTTACCAATCTACGTCTTCCAATTTTCACCGTTGGAATGTAGCCTCTTTTAATCCAACCATCGACTACGTCAGGTGATACACCTATTGAGTTAGCATATTTTTCGATGGTCAAAGTCGGCACAAATACAGGGATTGCTATTGTATCGAGGGCTAATTGTGGTTCTTTCATAAATCACCTAAGCAGCTTATTAACCGCTTTTTTCTTTACATGAAATATGATCCTATATTTAAATACATATTTTTGATGCTATTAAATAGAAATCCACTTGTTCGCATTTATACTGGACTTTTTTATAAAAATATGATCAGTGTTTTTTCAAAGCCAGGAAAGCTTGAGCCATCTGAAAAAGTGATAGAACTGCTAGAAAAGATGTGCCTTTAGAATGTCCACATTTTGCCCACAACAAAGACAAATAATGACTTTTAGTGACTAACAGGGTTATCGTAAGTTGTTGTTTTTACTGATAATGACTTTTAATGACTGACTCAAATATTGACTTGTAATCAGTAGGTCCCGAGTTCGACTCTTGGTTGCGGCACCATATACATCAAGGCCTGTAGCGTTTTTCGTTACAGGCCTTTTTTATGAGTTGCTCCTTCGGTATTTAGTTTCTGAATTAATCAACTTTTAATACGCCTCCTTATTAAAATAAAAGATGTGTGTTGCAATGGCCAGTTGAATCCAAGTAAACAAAAAATGAATCGGCTGATTCAAAAACTGGTTTGTAGAGAGTCCCGTGCTTTTGTTTATTTGCTTAGTCTGTGCAAAATTCGATCAACAGCGACTCTTCCTTCGAAATCGTAACGATATACTTTTTAGTGAGCTTACCGCTTGTTGTTTAAACGGATAACTCAGCCGAACGGAGTGAGACAACAGCTTAAGCTGACCCGTCAGGGAGAGGCGTAGCCGAATAATTATTAGTAGTTTGTAGCCGTCTGGCTCTTGTGAGCCTTAGAAAGCAATCCGCTGATATTAAAAACCCGGGGGGGTGCCATACAACCCGCTGAGATACCTACTTGCCACTAATTCACACGCAACAAGTCCTCCCACCGTGTTGTATAACTAGGTGACAAATGATCTTGATGCATATACCAGCGTTTCTTGCTTTCAGAAGCGAATCGCAACGTCTGCTTGCCATATTTCCCATTAATATGATCTAAAAGCTTCATACGTTTTCGTGCATCGTGGTTGTATTTTTCGGATTGAAACAAGCAAAGTTGTTGAAAGTGGTCTGGTACAATATCAAATAGCATGATTCCTGCTTTCTGATATTGGTAACCCTTTTTAAATATTCGTTCTAATGCATAAATACCTGCTTTAATCAGTGTTGATGTATCCGCCGTATATTGATTCAAGCTGATTGTCATTGACTGACTATAGCCAGCACCTTCCGAGAATGGGCTGGTACGAATAAAAACACTGATGCTACTTGTAACACTGCCTTGAAGTCTAAGTTTCTCACAGGCCCGACTTATATACCCTGCAAGTAGTGAACGCATGTGATTAAAGCAAGTTACTCGTTCTCTAAAACTTCGTGATATTAAAAGCTGTTTCTTTTCGGGTAAGTCTTCGATGGAGATACAACTTTTTCCATTCAGTTCTTGAACAGTACGTTGCATAACCACACTGTACTTTCGTCGAATCCATCTTTCATCAGCCTGGGCAAGATCATAGGCAGATCTAAATCCTTTGCTTTTTAAACTTGCAGACCATTTTTGACCTATTCCCCAAACATCACTAATCTCTATTTTTTTCAACACACTATCTATTTGCACTTGCTTATCAAAGATAAAAAGGCCATTGGCTCTAGGTGTTTTTTTAGCAACATGATTGGCTATCTTAGATAAGGTTTTTGTAGAAGCAATGCCAATAGAAACAGGTATTCCCGTCCATTGTTGAACAGTTTGCCTTACCTTCAAGCCATGAAGGTATAAGTCATAGTTGTTAAAACCTCGCATATCGGCAAAGGCTTCATCAATCGAGTAGATTTCCAAGGTAGGCGATAGCTTTTCTAAGACGCTCATGACTCGTGCAGACAAGTCGCCATATAATGGAAAGTTAGATGAAAATACCTG
>JGI24023J19991_10003595_pt1 | contig 10836 bp, 9 predicted proteins | sample Cruoilmetagenom1_FD_19991 | JGI IMG/M metagenome (IMG submission 19991)
CATTGAAATCGCCGATCATCCCACTTTCAACAACAACATCCCCTTGCTCACTGGTAAAAACCCCGCTGATGTGATCACGCCCAACCGTAACTTGCCGAGGATAAACCTTGGCTTGTTCATCCAGTCCAAAAGAGATCCAGCTTTGGTTTTCCTGCAATAAGTCGGCGCCGCAAGGATCCTCACGGTTAATGACCCCAATCCCCGCACCTAACAGGTCGCTGAACAAACGCCGTTTACTGGCAAAATACCGTCCCAGAGTTTCGTGGTAATCGAGATGATCCTGGGTAAGATTGGTAAATACAGCTGCATCGAAGTTGATACCATCAACCCGATGCTGCTCTAATGCGTGAGAAGAAACCTCGAGAATGATGACATCCGCTCCTTGCTGGCGAAAATCAGCCATCATCCGCAGCAAGTCGATCGATTCTGGTGTTGTGCGTGATGCTGCGTAGCGCATGCGACCGAAACGATATTCGACTGTCCCAAACACCGCAGGAGAAAATCCCGCCTGCTTAAAAATAGCTTCAAGCAGATAGGTGATGGTTGTTTTCCCATTGGTTCCTGTTACTCCTATAACGGGAATATCCATACTTGGGTTGCCATAAAACTCAGCAGCCATGATAGCCATCGCCTGCCGGACATTAGCCACCTTTATGTAACAAACGTCCTCCTCACACTTTTCTGGAATTTGTTCCGCAACAACAGCAATAGCACCCAATTCTAAAGCTTGGGGCAGATAGTCGAACCCATCAGTCACGACTCCTGGCAAGGCAAAAAACAACATATCCGCCTGGACCTGGCGAGAATCACAGGCCAATCCAGATATGTTCTGTTCTGCTGATCCAACAACTTCAAGTGGCTGGATTGTTTTTATGAGTCTTTCCAGTTTCATAGCTGTCCTTGTTGTGAGACATCAGTGAAAATTTAGTAAAAATGAATCAGATGGCTAAGCAAAAATTTCGTCCTGCAAGGCTTAGTGTTTTTTCAAGGACGAAGACATACATATTGTATGTCGAGATCTTGAAAAACCGCTGTAACGCAGCAGGGCGTACTTTTTGCAACGCCATCAGTTACACGCCAAACCGAATCCAGGCCTGTTTGCCATAACGGATAACTTTTCCTGGAGCCGGATACTGTTTAATAACCTGACCACTGCCAGAGAGTTTCAGATTCAGATTTTTCTTTTCCATCGTCTGCAGCACTTGACGGTAACTCATCCCCGAAAAATTTGGCATTCTCAATCCGTCACTCACTTCAACTTCTGGCAACAACGCCGCTAAATCTGGCAAAGGCTCAGCGGCCAACTGCTCCTTTGTCAAAGCAGCAACGGTTCCCTTGGGAAGTATATTTAAATGGCTGAGAGCTTGACCGGCAATTTTCGCAAATACCGGTGCCGCAACCAAGCCGCCGTAAGCCTTGCCCTTTGGCTCATCTACGGTGACAGAGAGCACCAGTGCCGGATTATCTGCCGGAACAAACCCGATAAAAGATGAAACTCGCTTGTCGGGAGAGTAACCGCCGGTCACCGTATCGACCTTTTGTGCGGTACCTGTCTTGCCAGCAACCCGATACCCCGCAAGTGCCGCACGAGTACCAGTTCCACCAGGTTCAGTGACTGCAACCATCATGTCCCGTACTTGTCGCGCGGTTTTCTCTGAAACAACCCGGCGCCGAACTTGGGGAAGCCGTTTTGACACCTGTTGACCATCAGCTGTGGTTATCCTTTCGACCAGATAGGGCTCCATCAGCAAACCACCGTTTGCGATAGCAGCCATAGCGGCAGCCATCTGGATTGGGGTAACACTTATGCCCTGGCCGAAAGAGATTGCCGCCAGATCGATTTCAAACCAGTGAGAAGGAGAACGGAGCATCCCTTCAACTTCTCCAGGAAGATCAAGACCAGTTTGTTCTCCAAAGCCAAAATTATGGATATAGGAATAGAAACGCTCGCGCTCCAACCTCTTTCCCAGCTTCGCAAAGCCTATGTTACTGCTGAACTTAAGGACTTCTTTCAAGCTCAGGTTCTTGAATTTTTTATGGTCACGGATTGTCTTGCCACCAACCGAATATCGGCCATTTTCGCAATATATTTTCTGCCCTGGTCGAATCAAACCTTCTTCCAGAACCCCTGCCAATAAGAATGGCTTAAAAGTGGATCCGGGTTCGTACATATCACACACAGCTCGATTGCGGCGTTTTGCGGCCCGATATTTACCTGCACTGTTCGGATTATAATCAGGCTGACTGGCCATCGCCAGAATCCGTCCACTGGCAGGTTCTAGCATCACAACAGTTCCGCCAACCGCACCTGTTTCACGAACAACCCGAGCCAGTTCTTTTTCAGCCACATATTGCAGCGACCGATCCAAAGTCAGATAAAGATTTTGACCCGCCACCCCACCCTGCACCAATTGGTCTGCCGAAGCCAGTCCTCGGCCCCTTGCATCCCGCAATGAAACCAATCGTCCCGATGTTCCCTGCAACTGCCGATCATATTCTAATTCGACTCCCTCAAGTCCGTTAGGATCCAACCCCGTAAAGCCCAATACATGGGCTGCTGTACTTGCTTGTGGATAATAGCGTTTCCGTTCAGTAACAAACTGCAGACCATGTATTTTTAAGCCGCGAACCTGCTTGGCAAGTTCAGGATCCAGTTTTCGTTGCAGCCAGACAAAATGTTTTTTTGCAGACAGCAATTTGACCAACTCTTTTTTTGAAACGTGAAGCAGCTTTCCCAATTGACCAGCAGCCTGTTGTGGATTTTTAATCAGTGTCGGATCAGCATAGAGGGATTCAGCAGCCAAACTCACTGCAAGGGGGTCCCCTCGACTATCAAAAATACTGCCTCGCTGGGGAGCTAGTTTAACAACATGTTGTCGTTGTTGATCGGCACGCTCCTGTAATTCTGGAGCGAGAACTACCTGGAGATAATAGGCGCGCCCAACAATGGCCAAAAAAGCCAGGATAAAAATGGCTCCAAAAAAGCGGATACGGATCTGCACTCCACGTTCCGTTAAGGCCATATCACTCCACCCTGATAATTTGACCGGGTGACGGAGCACGTAACCCGAGAACTTTTTTAGCCAGTTTTTCAATCCGCTCGTCCCGAGACAGAAAAGCAGCTTCTAGCTTTAACTCGGTTATCTGCTGTTGATGGCTGCGGATATCCCGTTCAAGGCTGGAAACATTGTATTCTAAATTAAGGGCATGAATCCGCGACCAGACAAACAACAGAGACAGCATGGAAACCAGTAAAATTGCCACACAGACCGAGCCAAAACGGGGCCGATAAAAAGCAAAATCAGTAATTTTAATCGCTTCGTGTGATACAGCTTCTGACATTTATTGACCCTTTCCTTCCCCACATTCGGCTAACAACGCTCAACCGCCCTTAAGATTGCGCTGCGGGAGCGCACATTTTGATCAACTTCAACATTTCCAGCCCTTATCCCCTTGCGGGTCAAAAGTTTCACATCGGGAGTATGATGACATTGGCAAACCGGCAAACGAGGTGGACAAATGCAACCCTTAGCCTTGTCCCGAAACAGGTGTTTAACGATCCGGTCTTCCAGTGAATGAAAACTGATCACGACCAACCGACCGCCTGGCTTAAGCAACGAAATTGCAGCTTCAACGCCCCGCTCTACCTGACCTAGCTCATCGTTGACATAAATTCTCAGCGCCTGAAACACCCGGGTCGCCGGATGAATCCGACTTGGCCGCTGCCCCCCAGGAATCGCCCCACGAACCAATTCAGCAAGTTCGAGCGTTGTTGTTAATGCTGTTTCCTGACGCTGTGCAATGATCTTACGGACAATTCTTCGGCTGTAACGCTCTTCGCCATATGCAAAAAAGATGCGTACCAATTCTGCCTCTTCAGTCTGGTTGACAACGTCAGCAGCAGTGATTCCCGTTGTGGGATTCATGCGCATATCAAGAGGCGCATCGTGACGGAAAGAGAAGCCCCGCTCCGGGGTGTCGAGTTGATGGGAGGAAACCCCGAGGTCAAGAAGCATACCGTCGAGACTATCAATACCAAGTTGCTCTAGAACCTGACCAGCCTGATCAAAAGTTGCATGGTGCAGGCTAACCCGCTCCCCATAAGGAGCCAGAATTTCAGCTGCCTCCTGCAATGCGGCAGGATCTCGATCCAGCCCGACCAAGCGACTACCTGCTGCAGCCTCAAGAATTAAGCGTGAATGTCCAGCACCTCCAAGAGTGCCATCGAGATAAGTACCGCCAGGCATTGGCTGCAACCAGTGCAAAACTTCCTCCGGCATCACCGATAGATGCTCAAAAGAGTTCTGCAACATGATTAAAAGCCCAAATCCGCCTGCCCCTGGGCATCTTCATCCAGCATCGATTCAGATTCAGCAGCAATCAGGGTATGAGCCTGTTGGCTCCAGATTTCAATTTTCTCAAACATGCCGATAACCACAACATCTTTATCCAGACCAGCATGCTCACGTAGTGATTGGGGAACCTGAATCCGCCCCTGGGCATTAAAAGAACATTCCTTTGCCGGGGCAATCCGGTTACGCAAGTTGGCTTCACGCTTGGGGCCAGCTGACATGGCAAAAACATTGGCGCAGATCTCTTCCCAACGCCTCGGAGGATAAGCAACCAGACCATTCTTATAGCGGGTTACAACCAACCCCTCAGATTCATAAACCTGATGCAGTTCATCCCTGAAAGAGGCCGGGATACTGACCCGTCCTTTCAAATCGATACTGACGTTATATTCACCAGAAAATTTCATATTGACACCACTTGACACTATTTGACACCTAGATAATGGAAATATAGCGGTGCAATCATTTACTGTCAAGCAGAAATGCTGATTAAAAGGCGATTACTTGATCTGGAAAATGTTGCTATGACAAGGACTTGACTCTAATGAAAGGAGCCAAGTTGACATTGAAAAGCGACCCGAGTCAGCCGCCGGAGAGACCTTGTGAAACTGTATATTCAATCTTTTGCTGCAGAGATAACCATTTCCACCTCTTCGATCCGCCGATCTTCCATCTGCCGCACCCGAAACAGGAGGTTTCCTTCTTCACAGGAATCACCCTCGACAGGGATTCTTCCCATAATTTGTAATAAGTGTCCGGCCAATGTCGTGACATGTTCTTCGGGAAGAGTTAAGTCAAAGCGACGGTTTACCTCGCGTAAAGGCATTGCAGCATCGATCAGATAGTGGCCAACCCCTAATTCCCTAAAATCAAGTTCTTCTATATCGTATTCATCATGAATTTCACCCACAATCTCTTCCACAACATCCTCAAGAGTTACAATACCTTCCATCCCGCCATATTCATCCACCACAATCGCTAAATGTTCACGTTTTTTGCGAAAGCTCTGCAACAAAACGCCAATCCGCTTGGATTCTGGCACATAATAAGGCTTGCGGCTCAACTCCTTGAGATCAAAATGTTCAGTCTGACCAACATAGTCTAGAATATCTTTGGAGTGAATCACCCCAACGATGCTATCAAGATCTTCGCTGAACACTGGAAAGCGCGAATGCCGGGTTTGCCTAGCTATTGAGAGAACTTCCCGAAAGCTTGCAGTCAGATCAATCCCTGTAACTTCAGTCCGTGGTATCATAATGTCACGAACGCGGGTTTCCGATAGGTCAAAAATCCCATGCAACATTTGCCGTTGTTCGGCGGCGACAACTCCTGACTCTTCACCCATCTCAATCATCGCTTTTATTTCATCCTCAGAGACAGATAAACTCTCTGCATCCTTTTTCCGCAAAAAACTGGTCAAAAGACTTGAGACTGAAGAGACAACCAAAATAATCGGGGTCAGAACCCAAACGATAAAACGAATTGGCTTCAATACCAGAAATGACATTTTTTCCGGATACTGAGCCGCGTAGGTTTTCGGGCATATCTCAGAAAAAATCAGCAGCACCGGGGTTAAAATTAATATCGTTAACCATTCCCCCTGTTCACCAAAATAACTGACAAACAAGCCCGTGGCGATAACTGAAGCGGCAATATTTACCAGGTTATTGCCAACTAGAATTCCGCTGAGAAGCCGATCCGGATTATCAAGCAAGTTAGCTAGTTTATCAGCATTGGGGTGCTCTTTCTGCTGGAGAAAACGTACTCGCAACTTGTCAAGGGACAATAAAGCCGTTTCTGAACCAGAAAAAAACCCGGAAAGTCCCAGCAACACCAGCAACGCCAACAATCGCCACATTATTTCGTCGGACATCTACACTCCAAGGGGATATGTTCTCAACTCTTCGATAACGATCACTTCGTGGCGAAGTTTAGCGCAAACCTTACCAAAGTGAAAGTGCTTGCTTTGCACCAAATTGATCGACATGATATAAGCCGATAAAATCAACCTACGAAAGAGAAACAATGACGATTCCAGATCAGTTTGAAGTAGCACAAAAACGACACCAGGAGTTGGCACGACAACTCCACCACCACAATTACCAGTACCACGCTCTTGATCTACCAGAAGTCAGCGATACTGACTATGATCAATTAATGCGTGAGCTACTCGAGATAGAGCAACAATATCCAGAACTTATTATTCCGGACTCACCCTCACAACGGGTTGGCAGCACCCCCTTAGGCAGTTTTTCGACGGCGACCCATGCCAGCCCGATGCTATCGCTTGAAAATGCTTTTAATGCTGAAGATCTCTACGATTTTGATGCCAGAATCAAGCGCTTTCTCTCTCGAACGGAAGATTTGGAATATATTTGTGAACCAAAACTAGATGGGGTTGCCGTCGCTCTCACTTATCAGCAGGGGAAACTGGTTCGAGGTGCTACTCGAGGTGATGGAACAAAAGGTGAGGAGATCACTCAGAATATCCGTACAATTGGGGCGATTCCATTGCAGCTGCAAAATGATTACCCAGAGCAGTTGGAAGTACGTGGTGAGATCTATATGGAACTGGAAGGTTTTCGCAAACTCAATCAGCAGCGACGAGAAGAAGGGGAAACGACCTTTGCCAACCCACGCAATTTAACCGCAGGAAGCTTGCGCCAACTTGACGCCAGATTGACTGCCAGCCGCCCACTGACGATCAGCTGCTATGGCAGCGGGAATATATCTGGAATCGCCCCGGAAACCCATGCTCAGCTTCTGCAAGCCTTCCGCCACTGGGGCCTCAAAGTCAATTTGGAAACTGTTTATGTTGCTAAAAATATAAATGCCGTCATTTCCCGTTATAAGGAATTGCAGAACTTGCGCGACCAACTTCCCTATGAGATTGATGGCATGGTCGTCAAAGTCAACAGTCGCGTATTGCAACAGGAGTTGGGTGAAAAAAGTCGCACCCCCCGCTGGGCAATCGCATGTAAATTTCCTGCCCGCCAGGAACAGACAGTACTTGAGTCGGTACGGCTGCAGGTTGGTCGAACTGGAGCAATCACCCCGGTTGCCAATTTACGACCAGTCAATGTGAGTGGCGTCACTGTCTCCAGCGCCAGCCTGCATAATTGGGATGAGATCGCAAGACTTGGCATTATGATCGGAGATACCGTTGTGATTGAACGAGCCGGAGATGTCATCCCGGATATTGTTCGGGTCGTCAAGGAAAACCGTACTGGCAGCGAACAGCCCATCCCTGAACCGACACATTGTCCAATATGCGGGTCCCCGGTCAATCGTGAAGAAGGAGAAGTCATTCCTCGCTGTCAGGGGCTGAATTGCCCGGCCAAACTGAAAGAATCACTCAAGCATTTCTGTTCCCGCGGGGCCATGGATATTGAAGGACTTGGGGATCGCCTCATTGATCAACTAATAAGATTGAAACTTGTCAGTAGCCTTGCCGATCTCTATCATTTAACCCGAGAGAAACTGTTTCAATTTGATCGGATGGGCGAAAAACTGGCTGACAATCTGCTTCAGGCAATTGCGGCAAGTAAACAGCGTCCGCTGGGAAATTTTATTTTCGCTCTCGGTATCCGTCATATTGGCAGCCATTTGGCAAAGCTATTAAGCCGCCAGTTTGACAGCTTGGAGAAACTAGCTTCTGCCACTAGCGAAGATCTGCTGGCTATTCATGAAATTGGCCCACAGGTTAGTGAAAGCCTGATCCGCTTTTTCAACAATCCAAATAATCAAAAACTCCTTAAGGATCTGGTCGATTCAGGAGTCAATCCGACAAATGAGGATCAAGCCACTGGAGATAGATTACGCGGTCAAACATTTGTATTTACCGGCTCTCTGGAACAATTCAGCAGAAAAGAGGGCGAAGCTCTCGTTGAGGCTCAAGGTGGTCGTGCCAGTAGTTCGGTGAGCAAAAAAACTGACTATATCGTTGCCGGACCAGGAGCGGGTAGCAAACTAGTAAAAGCAGAACAATTAGGAATAAAGATCCTCAGTGAGAGCGAATTTCTCGAACTGATCGGGCAGAGAGTGTAAAATGGAAATTATCAGGGCAAAAGTTCGTGTAATAGGTCGGGTTCAAGGGGTCTGGTTCCGGCAGAGCACCAAAAACACCGCTGGACAATACGGTGTCTACGGTTGGTGTCGCAACAATCCCGACGGTTCCGTTACTGCCGTGTTCGAAGGAGAAGAAACTTCCGTTAAAGCTGTCGTTGACTGGTGTCAAAGGGGGCCAGACATGGCGCGGGTGGATGATCTTCAGGTTGAGTGGCAAACGTCGACCGAAGAATTTGACCGGTTCAGTATCCGCTAATCAGCCCCGCTCTGACTAAAATCTCAAAGACAAACAGGTTAAGCCGCCATCTATTTTTGCAAACTCTGAGATATCGACTGCTACTACCGAAAACCCGGCACCACAGAGGAGCTTATTCGTTTTTGGAAAACCGGCAGGCATAAGAATCTCATCACCAAGGTCGATACAGTTGGCAGCTTTGTCCTCACCCTCCGCAACTTGGATAAGCCTGAAATTCTTAAACTCTGGTGAAACTGTAAATCCACAGGCAGACACCAAGGTATTATTGCCGATCCAGGTCACCCCGGTCTTGAGATGTAAAAAATTATGCACCGGAATTGTCGAACCAGTCATTCCATATTTATCGAGGATGCCAATCAGTTGTCGAGCCCCCTCCCCATTGGTTCGCTCCGATAAGCCCACATAATAATGGCTTCCGACCTGCATAACGTCGCCACCTTCCAACGTGCCCGGAGGTGTAATTTGTTCAATATGGGAAAAGAAACTTGACAACGTTGTGCTGATCTCCTGAATTTCTCCTGCGCGCGTTTTCGCACCAGGAGCAGTAATAATGGCACATTCCGGGGTCAATACAGCGACATCTTCGACAAATGTCGAATCAGGAAAATCTTCAGAAGCATCAAGAATAACAACATCCAACCCGCATTTTTTTAAGGCTTTTACATATTGATCATGCTGTTCCAAGGCTTTTTCATAAACTGGGGTTGTATGTGATGACTTGGACAAGCCAGACACAACACTCCGCCCAGGTCGTCGTACGATAGCTCTTCTGAACCTTAGAGAAGNTTGTAAATCTGTGGGACTGGACAAAATATAAANCTCCCTATTTCCCCGTTGTCACATTCCGAAACGGTCGATACAGCGGATCACCTATCAGTACCATCTGCCAGGANAAATAGGGCAGACTCAAGAAATAACTTTCTGCCAACGTATAGTAGCCATCCAACAGGAAACCAAAAAACAGTTCCGGCAAGGGAAATCCCTGCACGTAGGGTTCCGCAACCGGGCCAATGGTCGCTGCTATGCCATCCTCCAGCATTCGCTTGCACCAAACCTGGCTTCCTGCCTTTTTCAAGGTTGTGCATTCACTGCTGGCAATATGATAGCCTACCGCGCCCCGTTGCCAGTCAAAGGCATCAACATATTTTCCGAGGCTGTACCAACCGCAATAAAGCGCTGCCTGTGGCGCTTCACCCGGCTGTAGCAAACGCTCCTGCTGGTCCAAATGTACAGGCAGAGCACTGAGTTTCTCAGTTAACGCTGCCGCTTTATGGATCGACGCATCGTAGAGGGCATAACCTTTAAGACTCTTTTTCTCAGGTAATGTCCAACGGGCGTCAAAATAGGCTTGTCCCTGCAGACCACTTTGCTCAACATACAAGCTATCATCAATCATCCGTCGCACAATTTCAGGGGTCGGCCCGTCAAGGCGGGAAACAAACAGCACCTGATCCTTGTTGAATAAAAGTTTATTCCGTTGCTTTTGAAAACCGACAAAAAAAGGATTTGGCTGCCATTTATCCAGAGAGTAGGATTCATTCAATGCTAAAGAGACTTCAGAGTCAACTGCGGCACGTTGACCTGTCAGACTTAATTTATTTATCTGTGCTTCGAGCTGCTTTGATTTCTGCTGGCGTTCCTGAGTCTGTTCTCCTGTCAGATCGCGACTTTCCAACTGCCAGTCGATTTGTTTTTTGCTGTGTTTCAGATCTTCTAATTCCCGCCATTGTTGTTGGGGCAATTCGGGCGCAGCAACCCGTAAGGGGATCCCATAAAATAGCAGCAGACAGCGAATTTTAGATTCTGGTTGATGGGTTAAAAACTTGCGCAGTGGCTCAAGCAACTTCCGCTGGTACTCCTCACGGCTGCAATCTTCCTGGTCGGTCATATTGACTATCAACAGATTAGCTGATGGGATCTGACGTTTTTGCCGGTAATATTCAGCGAGCTCGATACTTGCGGGGTTGTTTCGGTTGGCAATAAGGAGAATTTCATCGGTTTGCAAAGCAAAGCAGGTTTGGGCCCCTGCAAGACAGAAAAGAGAAATGAGTATTATCAAAAGAGCTTTCATAGCGGTTAGCGCAACTCCAATGACTCTTTATATACCTCACTGCCGGGCAAACCGAATTCTTTGGCAACTTGTTTGACTATTTCCTTCCA
>JGI24023J19991_10003596_pt1 | contig 10833 bp, 11 predicted proteins | sample Cruoilmetagenom1_FD_19991 | JGI IMG/M metagenome (IMG submission 19991)
CCCTGTGGCCGCGAGCCTGTTCGATGTGATGGCGCTGGAAGAAGCTATCGGCGGGCACCAAGCGGTGGTCAATCTCGCGACCAATATTCCGCCGACTCACCAAGCCCTAAACCCCCAGGCTTGGGAGACGAACGACCGGCTCCGCGGCGAAGCCTCCAGCTTGCTGGCGAGGGTGGCTGCGCACGCCGGCTGCGAAGTCTTCGTCCAGGAATCCATCACATACCCCTACGCAGACAATGGCGAAGAGTGGATTGACGAAACCTCGGGCGTTGAGCGCCCGCCCGAGCTGGCGAGCAACGCCATTGCCGAGGAGCAGGCGGCGTGGTTCGCCGAGACTGCAGGGCGAGGTATCGCTCTTCGATTTGCGATGCTTTATTCCCATGACGGCTCGCATGCCCAAGCGTTTCAAGCGGCCATCCGCGCCGGGCAATCCCCGTTCGCGGGCGACCCCGACGGCTATATAAGTTTGCTCCACACCGAAGATGCGGCCAGTGCCGTGGTCTCCGCCCTCGACGCGCCCGCAGGCATCTACAACGTTGTGGAGGACGAACCCCTGCGCCGCCGCGATTTGGCCAACACCATCGCTGAAATCGAAGGCGTGGGTCCGCCCGCGCTCGCCGAGCCCACGGGCGGGAAACTGCCGGGCCTTGTCGAGGTCCTCATGCGGTCTCAGCGGATCTCGAACAAGAGACTCAAGAAAGCCACGGGCTGGACTCCGAACTATCCCAGCATACGGCAGGGATGGAGCCAGGTCATAGCCGCCCAGACCGGGCAACTATGAACAGGCGGCCACGTCCCCTGGCATGGGAGGCGCCGCACAAACACCGCCGATAATGCGCCGGCCGATCTCAGTCTTCGAGTTTCGCGAAGTTGGCCGAAGCGACGACCTGCCAGCCATCGGGTGCAGCTCTGAACACGATCAATTGCGGGGCGCCGCTCTGGGCTTTTCGGCCCTGGAGTTTTTCCTGGATTTGCATGCGCATTCGGGTCACCACGATGTCGCCGTTGCGGGTGACGACCAGATCGTCGAAGACTGGCCTGCTTGAGATTTTCGGAATGCCGCCCGCGAGATACTGTTTCTTGTCGTAAGCGGCGCCAGTAGCCCTCACGAGCTGGAACTCGGGCGCGAGGAAGGCTTCGACTTTCTCGGGATCTCCCGATGTCAGGGCATCGAATAGCTTGCCCAAGGCCTGGCGTGCTTCAGCCTCGAGGTCCGGTTCCTGTGCCGCAGCAGGCCCAGCCACAATTGCAAGAGTCAGAATTGCGGCTGCCAGCGCAGCAAACACTGAGGTGCGGGCGACAGTCTTCATTGGCCTCATGGATTTCATCCTGTTCAGTTGCGGTCGATGGTTTGCTCTGGATGATCCCGTGGCGAATCCCCGCAAGCCGGTCAAAGGTGACAGGGAACCGTTCGCACAGGGTGAGGCGCGGAGCGACCAGGGCTAAACCCGGCGCCCCGCGCATCTGACCTGCGATTACGGCAAGACCACCGAAAACCCGCTGACGATGCGCCAATCGGGTTCCGACTGGGTACCGTTATAGTCGTTGGAGATCGGCGCCCCCACCGACAGGAAGCCCGTGAGGCCGTTGGAGGCCACCCGGACGCCTGGCGAGAGATAGATGGTATTGCCGCCGGTATCCGGGTCGGTGATGCCGGAATCGACCTCCTTCTCGCTCCACTCGCCATTGAGTTCCAAGACCAGATCAAGCGTGGGTCCGTGACCGTGGGACGGGCTGGCGCCGCTCTCGTGGTGATGGCCCCGCTCTTCGCCGAACAGCCGGTAGGTCACGGCGCCGTTGTAGAGAAAGCGGTTGCCCAGATCGATGTCCTGGGTGCCTTCCTGGACAAAGACATAGAGCGCACTGGTGTGCAGCGCCCAGGGTCCCATGGGATGGATCGCGGCCGCGCCCAGCTCGAAATCGACTGAGCCCGAACCCGGTTGGAACTCGGCTTCGAAGGTGTTGCCTTCGAGATCCTTGTCGCCGGTCGATCCTGTCGGCAGCTTGACGCCGCCCAAAACCGAGACGGCGTCACCGGTCTGTGGATTGTGATGGAGGCGAAGCTGGGCCGTCAGCCACAGATCGCCGATGCCCTCCGCGGTGCCGAGCTTCTCCACTTCCGCTTCGAGCTCGCCTTCCTCTTCATCAGCCCCGTGGGCCGGTTCCTCGCCGTGATGCTCGGCGCCTTCCACCTCGCCCTCGAAAATCTCTGAGCGCCTGATCCAAGGCAGGCTGGCGCCGATGGTGAGGTAGTCGGTGACGCCATAGAAAACTGCGAGCGTTGCACTCTGAATGATCCCCAGCGAATGCACGTCCCGATCCTCCAGCGCGCTTTCGATCAGCGTCTCGTCGCTGAGCCTGGAGAGGTCGATATATTCGTGGGTCACATAGAACGCTTTGTTTCCTGCATCCAGCGTGTCGGCATATTCAGTTACGATTGGACCACTGCTTCCCCCGGTAGCGCCGCTTGGGTGATGGGCGAACGCGGTGCCGGCTGAAAGCGATAGCGCGAGTGCGGCAACGGCTCCGATTCCGTGCCTGATATGTGTGTGTTTAGTCATTTGGTCTCCCAAATTCTGAATCGATTTTTCGATGACCAGCTAAAGAGCTGGCCCGTGAGCCACACGCCGCATGAATGGGCCTAAGCCCTCACGCACCGCGTGCGGTAATGCGATTGGTCGATGTCAGACGGTTTGGGGAGGTCCGCGGCTTTCGGGTGAAAGCGGATGACGGCCGATACGTTCGGCTGCCTTGGCCTCGGTCCGGCTCTTGCTAGCCAGATAGACAAGCTTTGGAATGGCCGGTGCTTCAAGGGGCGCCGCGGCCAGCGTCAAGCCAAAACAGCACGGACAGTTCTGGTAGGGCGAGGGCTGGCTTTCGCTTCCCAGAGGTTCGCCGCTTCCCTCCGCATCGCTCGTAACGGCGGTCTCCGGATGACAGATCATCGCTGTCGAGGCGCCGTCGGCCGCGCTGGCCAACATAGCCGTGGCGTGCCAAACGGTGAAGCCCAACTGAAGCAACAGGCCCAGTATGGCGGCTATCGCGGCAAAGCGACGTAGTCTCACGGTGCGGTAAAAACGCATGATCCGAACCTCTTGTTGCGGCAGAAAATGCGTTCGTCTGTAGGGTGGCAATGAAAATCATGCCTCTGGCCTTGATTTTGTCTTTTGCACTGTGACGGTTAAGCAACAGGTATGAGCTTTGATCCGTACACGTCTTTGCGCTGCGGCAAATCAGTGCCGGCAATACTTGCTCGGAGATCAGGGCGGACATGCGTGGTGAGTCACGGGATAGGCGAGACGCCGCCACAATGATTTGAGATATTCCCCGAAACGCGGGAATTGAAGGTTTGGAAGCATGGGCGAGGACTGGCAATACCAACTGCGCATTGGCATGGACGAGGTCCATTCGGAACTGGCGCGGCGCGATCCCCAGGATCCAGCGATGAAGCCACTTAGCGACATCCTCAAGCGCCATCGCGCTGCGATGAAGTGCCAATTCGATGCCTTTGCCGGTTACGTGGCGGAGGCGGAGAAGCACGGTGTCGAGGCTTATCCGCTCTATGAATGGACCAAGGCGACCATCGAGAACCCCACCAAGAAGGAGAAATACCTGAAGTCTTTCACGCTTTATGTGGAGGGCGACGAGGTCTATTCCCGGCAAAAGGCGGATGCGCTGGAACGGGATCTGCAGCCCCTGGTGGGCGGCGAGCTGATCGCGCGCATGACCAAGCACGACACCAATCCAGCGAACAATCCCCAGCCGCCGAAGCGGTATAGAAAGTAATCCACAGAACGAACGCCGAATCTCGCGGCTTTTCGATCCCGCCGAAAGTCGTGGCGCGGGAGGGCATGAAATACTGGGTAAGACGAGCCAATTCTGCTATTTACATCTTGTGACTGGGCTCCAAGCACAAGTAAATTAAGTATACGATCCGTCGGGGGCATCAATTGCGTAGTCTTCTTGCGCTAATTATTGCCGTGAGTTTTCTGCCTGGCTGCACCACCATGCGGTTGGCCCGAAAAGAACCTGTGGCCACCTGGCGAGTTCCGTCCAACCACATGAGGGTGGCTGAATGCTTGGTGAAACAACTCGATGAGGAATGGCGCCCAAAGACAACCATTCAGAAGCTGTTTGTCGAACCGATGAAGCACACGATGATGGAGTCCGAGTCCGGAGAAGGGCTTTTGATAACCACGCAGGGTATTGGGGCGGCCAATCTATTCGACGTATCGAGTGCGGGTCGCAATCAGACAATCGTCAAGGCGCATATCATTGGCGGCCGTACAGACAACCCGGTATTCGAAAAAATGAAAAACGCCGCGACAACCTGTGGGGGCGTGGCGCAATGACTCAATCCAGATTCGATCGCGCTGATGCGGTCCCCGGAAATGGTGATCGGGCTTTTGGCTTGTCCTCGGCTAACTTCGTAATCTTTGCATTGGTATCAACGCTGTGCGGTGGCTGCCTGACTATGGGCCCAGATACAACACTTGTGCCGCCCAATAGCGCGGGAAAGCCGAAGCTCAACATTGAATTTGGCATTCCGCCGCGAGATCCGTTGGTAGCGGCAGGAACGCCAAGATATCAGAGGGTTGAGCAGCCCCCAAACCCTGTCATCAGCGTCAATCCGCTGATCGTCAACATCAGCAAGAATGCGCTCATAGAGAGCCGCTACCCCAACGTTGGCTCGTTGAAACGATGCAAAGCGGATTTTACTGCAGGGCGAAAGAAAGGCGCTCAAGAAGGGAAAAAGGAATTCGCCTACGTTGCACGATACTGCATCGTCTATGGCGAGAACCGAACGGCCTACGTACTGAAGGTGGAGTAGGAAACGCCGTCCAGTGCATGTCTTCAGGCCTCCACCGCCCGAGCCTGCGGCATCAGTGAGAACACCGCGAAGTTGGCGAACACGCCCACGACCAGCCCGGCGATTTGCCCAGGCTGACCCAGCATGTTGTCCCACATCAGGGCCGCGAACATGCCGGCCAAGGCGCCCGCGACGAAACCAGAGACGTCCTTGCGGTAGCCATAGATCGTCGCGATCAGCGGCACCAAGACGATGGGTGCCCAATAGGTATAGGCGTAGATCAGGATATCGAGGATGCTCTCGATGGTGAGGGCAAAGATTATCGAAAGGACGCCGACCACAAACGTTGCAGTCCTCGCCAGCGTCAAGGCATGGTCCGGGAGGAGCGGCTCGGACCTCAAAGGCTGCACAACGTCGTTGACGAAGGCGATCGATGCCGAATTGAGGAACGAGTCGGCGGAAGACATCACGATCGAAATCACCGCCGCGATCACTAGTCCCTTGAGCACTGGCGGCATCGCGGTGACCACGACATGGGGCAGGGAGAGGTTGGAATCGAGCGCCGGGTCCATTGCGAGCGCCACCAGCCCGATCAGCCCAGTGATGGCGAAGAATGGAATCGAAAACAGCCCTGAATAGAGCGTGCCGCGCGCGGCCGTCTTCGCTGTCTTGCCGATGCAGAGCCGCTGAACGTAAGGGGGCACCAGCGTCTCTCCGAACATGAAGACCAAAACAAGTGCCAACAGTCCGAGCCAGGTGTAATGGGCGCCCGGAATCACGATCCGGTCTGCCGGAATGGCGGCGATCAATGCATCGATTCCACCCACATGGTTGATGCCGAAAAACAGCACCAGCGGCATGCCGATCGCAAGGATCCCGAACTGGAACAGGTCAGTCGTGACCACAGCCCGCATCCCGCCAAAGGTGGTGTAGAGGATCACGATGCCGCAGCCGATCAGGATGCCCCAAAATCGCTCGAGACCGAAAAACACGTCGAACACGATCCCGATTGCGCCGACTTGGGCGCCGACGATGCCCGCGCACAAAAACAGCGCGCAAAAGCCTGTAACGACGCGGCCCACCTTGCCATAGGCCGATGCCATGATATCGCCGACCGATATGGCGGTGGGGAAACGGTCCATCTTTGGCGCCACGTAGAGCGCCACCAGTATTTCTTTGAGGCTGAAGCCCCAGAGACCGACGATATTCGCGATCCCGAAAAGAAACACCTTCTCGGCATTGCCGGTCGAGAATCCGCCGCCGATAAACGAAGCGGACATCGTCGCAAAGATCACGAACGGCCCAAACGACCTTGTGACCACCGCATATTCGTCGAGGCTTCGTTGGTGACGCCCGGCCCATAATCCTACGCCGAGCACAACCGCCAAGTAGATGGCAACGACTGCGGTATCGATCATGGCTGGTTTTGCTCCCCCGGTTGCGTGGCGCTGTTAAGTCGAGTCGCTTTCGGCGCTAGCCCGCTGGCGGACTTCACCAGATCAGGTTTTCGACTTTGTGCCGTGAAATGCAGCGTCTACGGCATCAAGGGATCCGTGGTTTCGGATCAATTCAGTCATTGCGGGATAGGTGGCGTCGAACTCGTCGAGCATGCGCTCGATCGGGGGGTCAACGAAAATGCCCCGATCGTTCACATATTCCATGTGGCGCCGGTTTCTGGTGTCGAATTCATGAAACAGCGCATCGTTCTGGCCATCGAAGCTGAGTGGCTTCACGCCAAATCGTTCGCAGAGCTCGATATTGAATGCAGGGGTCACTTTTACGAAACGGCTGCCCAGCCAAAGAGCTGAATATCCGTGATAGATGAAGAGGTCGGTTCCCATCACCTCGCGTAGTTTTGGCGAGTTCAGATGGTTGCGCACATCGGCGAAACCGACGGCCGCCGGAATGCCGGCGGCCCGGGCTAGGGCGGTCAACAGAATGGCCTTTGGCACGCAATAGGCGGCGGATTGAACCGCCACATAGCTCGCCCGATAGGTATCGGGATCGAGGGAGACGAGATAGGGATCGTACCGCAAACCGTCACGGACACCTTCGAATAGCGCAATGGCGCGTGCTTCGGGAGCATCACTCTTCGCAGTCTGAAGATATCTCTCCGCTAGGGCTCGGACAGCTGGATGGTCGCTGTCGACGTAGTTGGTCGGCTCAAGATAGGCCGCTTGATCTTTGGTCGCCGTCATGAGCTTGCCGGTTTCCGCCCTTCCATCTGCATGTTTGGATTTGGGTCCAAGACAGGATTTGCGCGCCGCCGAACGCGCCCGCTATTCAAGCCGTCGCTGCCTGCTGTAGGTCGAGTTCTACCACCATGGCCTCCCGCATCTTAAATTTCTGCGGTTTACCCGTAACCGTCATTGGAATCTCGTCCACGATGCGGACATAGCGCGGGATCTTCAGATGGGCGATTTGCCCTTTGCAGAAATCCTTGATCTCGCTTTCCGTGGCCGTCTCGCCAGGTCGTAGCACGACCCAGGCGCAGAGCTCCTCGCCGAATTTCGGGTCTGGTATGCCGAATACCTGTACGTGCTGGATCTTGGGATGCCGGTAGAAAAAATCTTCGATCTCCTTCGGATATAGGTTCTCGCCGCCGCGTATGACCATATCCTTGAGCCGTCCGACGATATTCAAATAACCATCCTGATCCAAGCGTCCCAGGTCGCCGGTATGCATCCAGCCCTCGGAATCGATCGCTTCGCGGGTTCGCTCGGCGTCGTCCCAATAGCCGCGCATAACCGAGTAGCCGCGGGTGCAAACCTCGCCATCGCTCCCCACCGGCACCGTCTCGCCGACGTCATTGACGATCTTGACCTCCAGATGGGGATGAATCCGCCCCACCGTGCTCACCCGCTTTTCGATGGGGTCGTCCACGCTCGATTGAAACGACACCGGGCTGGTCTCCGTCATGCCATAGGCGATTGTCACCTCCGACATGCTCATGTCCGATACGACGCGTTTCATCACCTCGATTGGACAAGGCGAGCCCGCCATGATTCCGGTCCGCAGGGTCGAATAGTCGAACTGACCGAACTCCGGCGCCTCCAGCTCGGCCACGAACATTGTGGGTACACCATAGAGCGCGGTACACCGCTCCTGATCCACGGCCCGAAGCGTCGCCGAGGGTTCGAAGCCCTCCGACGGAAATACCATCGTGCTTCCCGTCGTGGCGCAGGCCAGGGTTCCCATCACCATGCCGAAGCAGTGATAGAGCGGCACCGGAATGCAAAGCCGGTCGTTCTCGGTGAGCCCCAAGGTGCGCGCGGTGAAATGGGCGTTGTTGAGAATATTGAAATGACTAAGGGTCGCGCCCTTCGGCGCGCCGGTGGTGCCGCTCGTGAACTGGATATTTATTGGTTCATCGACTTCCAGTCCCGCGGTGATCGTGTCCAAGCGTCCGGTCTCGCCTGAGGTTCCCGTCTGCAACACAGTCTCGAACCGGTAGATGCCTGGAATCTCGTGATCGCCCATTTGGATGACGCTCCTGAGTTCCGGAAGCCTGGAGGCGGCAAGTTGGCCGGGAGCGCAGGATCCAAGTTCGGGGGCGAGCGTCTCGAGCATTTCGATGTAATTGCTCGATTTGAACGAATTGGCGGTCACAAGCGCCTTGCAACCGACCTTGTTGAGCGAGAATTCCAGCTCAGACAGCCGATAGGCTGGATTGATGGTGACCAGGATCAGCCCTATCCGGGCGGCGGCGAACTGGGTCAATAGCCACTCAAACCGGTTGGGCGACCAGATACCGATCCGATCGCCCTTTTTGAGGCCGATCTCCAGAAAACCGGCCGCCAATTGGTCGACTTGGCTAGCCAGCTCGGCATAGCTCACTCGAATGCTCTGGGCGCAGAATATTGCGGCGTCCCGGTTCCCATGGCTGGCGGCCGTCGCGGCGAGCACACGTGGAATGGTCTTGTCTATCAGGGGATCGGATGTCTCGCCGATCACGTGGGAAAAGCCGCCGGCGGGCACGATCGTTGCCGTTTGCTGGCCGAATTGGCCGGAAGCTTTGGCCGCGGCGGCGTCTCGATTGGTGGCTTCAGCCCTTGTCATGGGCGTAGTTCACACAGCGCGGAGGCCTTTTTCAAGGCCAAAGCGGTTCGGATCCCACGATCTGGACGGCTTGGATTTGCTTGGACGCGCCTCGAGGTCTGTTAGGAGGCGCAGCCGAGGATGGGCTGCCGGGCAGGCTAGGCGCTGCCGTGAGCCCGTCGCGGCTGCTGGGATTTCCTCGCCGCGCCCGAAGGGCCGGTCGCAGCAGCTTCCGCCGCCCGCCTTTCCGAGGCTTCTTTTACGAGCCGCAATGAGCGAAGGCGCGCGGTCCTTTCCGCTCTAAGCGATTGGGCCTCGTTCACCTCGTCGACAGCTCTGTCCTTCAGCCGTTGGATCCTGGCGAGCTTCTCTTCGCTCCGCGATTTAATCTCTATCATTCTCAGTGCTTTCCTTTCACACGGTTCCGGCCCGCATGGGGACAATTGGGCCGTTTCCGTTCGCGGCTCGCGCCTAGCGGCGTCCGGTTGTCGCCTTTCTGGCGCGCGGCTTACCCATCAGGCCTTCGCGCTGGGCGCGTTTGCGGGCAAGTTTCCGTGCTCGCCGAATTGCCTCTCCCTTTTCCCTCGCGCGTTTCTCGGACGGTTTCTCATAGGACCTGCGGCGCTTCATCTCACGAAAGAGGCCTTCGCGCTGAAGCTTCTTTTTCAAGACCTTCAGAGCCTGATCGACATTATTGTCGCGAACAGTGACTAGCAGTGCAATTCTCCCTTCATGTATGCGTCGTGTCGTCTCGCGCCGCCCGATCCGCCCCGAGACGCGCAAAGCCCGCACGAGTGCCGCGCCGGCGGTTTCTCGAATTCACTTATGTCTTGGGAGGACCCAACGGGGCCAATACAGCAAGGCAGAGCGAACCTTCGAATGCTCTATCATATGCGGGTTCCTGGCCCGATCGTCAATGGTGGAGGCGCTAATACGGCCGCTTTTCACTGGCAAACTGGGCGTGTCGACGCCCCATTGATCTGGCTCATGGTGCTGCGCGGCATTTGGGTCGATAGCGTCGATATCAAAACGCAGAAAGAGATAATTCTGCGGATGTGGACCAGGTGAGCCCCACAACGCCTGTGGCCACGCGGTCCCGTGCTTCTTCAGGATGGCGCCGCATCGGCGCTCGCGAGAGTAATGGCCAACGGAACTTCGAAGCCAGGCCCATACATCTGCGCTGGGTGCCCCGTGCTGAGCCGCGCGGTGTGGAGCGTTTTGACCGAAGAGCAATTGGCGTTCATGAGCCGCGGCACGAAGAGCCGCAACTACCGCCGGGGCGAGACGGTCTACGCCGTGGGAGACGCCAATAACGGCGTATACTGCATCTCGGAAGGATCGCTCGGTGTTAGGAAGATGGATGCCGAGGGCAATTGGATCATGCTGCAGCTTGCCTATCCCGGCCAAGCCTTGGGCTACCGGTCTTTCCTCAGAGGCGGCAGACACAGAACCACCGCGGAGGCGCTCGAACCGTCGGCGGTTTGTCACATCAAAGCGGATAGGATCGCCAAACTTCTCGAGATAGATCCCACACTTGGACTGCAGTTTCTGCAGCGCGCTAGCAATGAGCTTGAAGCCATTCAAAACGCCTTGATGCAGAATCTCGCGCTGACCAACCGGCAGTACTTTGTGCACGTGCTGATGGTTCTGCTCAAACACCATGGCACCGAGGACGCGGACGGCTCTTTTTCGATGCAGCTCCCCCTGTCCCGGCGCGACCTCGCCTCGATGATCGGGACCCGGCAGGAAACCCTGTCCAGAATCATAAAAAGATTGGAGGCGGACGGTCTGGCGTCTTTCTCCGACCGCCGGGTGCACGTCGCCGATGTCGATGCATTGTTCGACGAGATCAGCGCCTATTTCCCAGTCCTCTGAGGCTGGATGCAAAAAGAAAGGAGGCGCCCATGGGCGCCTCCCTTCGATGTCGTATCAGCAGAAAAAAAGTCTGCTTAAGCCTTTTCCTCACGGATCTGCGGCAGAAGCTC
>JGI24023J19991_10003600_pt1 | contig 10822 bp, 8 predicted proteins | sample Cruoilmetagenom1_FD_19991 | JGI IMG/M metagenome (IMG submission 19991)
GAAAAGCTGCACCACGGAACTGTCGGACATGACCGCGTAGAGGATCATCGGAATTGACGGCGGGATGATGACCGCCAGGGTCGCGGATGATGACGTGACCGCCGCGGCAAAAGCGCGTGGATAGCCCTTCTTGCGCATCGCCGGAATGAGGATCGAGCCGAGCGCCGCCACATCCGCCACGGCCGAGCCTGAAATCTCGGCGAAGAACAACGAGGTGCCGATGTTCACCATGGCGAGACCGCCGCGCACAAAGCCCAGTAACGCCGAAGCAAAGGCGATCAACCGCCGCGACAGGCCGGACGAGTTCATGATGGCCCCGGCGAAGATGAACAACGGAATCGCCAGCAACGGAAATTTGGTGGCGCCATCGAACATCACCAGGGCCACGTTGGGTAATATGGCCGGCCCCTGGCTAAGCACCATGGCGAGAACCGCGACGAAGCCCAGGGCCACCGCAATCGGCACGTTTATCAGGATCAGGGCAAAGAGCCCGACGATCATGAACACAAGAATCATGGGTCAGCCCCAACGGACTTCGCCGCGGACTCCTGAGCAGGACCGTCGCGCAAATCCCGCCACTGTCCGGGCAGACTGAGCGCCTGGCAAACGATGAAGAGGGTGGCGCCGATCGGAATCACCGACTGGGTTACCTGAACCGGTACCCAAGTCAGGCTCACAAGCGTATCACCGGCCAGCACCCGCAAGACGACCCAGCCGGTCCAGGCGAGGACCGCGAAAAAGACGAAGACGCAAAATTCAGCGAACAGGAAGGCGGCCAATCGCAGTCCCGGCGGCATGACGCGCACCAGACCATCGAAACCGATGTGCGCGCGATTCAGCGCCGCCAGTGCCGCGCCGTAGTACGTAAGCCAGGCCAGCAGAACGGAGGCGATTTCATCATACCAGACGAGCGACGAGCCGCCCTTGCGATAGACCACCGCCACCACCACCACGACGGTTAGGGTAATCATCAGGACGATGACGAACGCCTGCAGCGCGCGCTCGAGCACCGCGGATATCCGCGCCAACATCCTCACCCGGTATCCCCCAGAGCGGCTCCCGCGCTCAAGGCCGCCTGCTAAGGCCGGCCAAGAGCGCGAGGTTCGGTCTTACGACCCTTCGGCGAGGCGGAGTGCTGTCTCGACCATTTCACCCCCGCCGGGCACGGTGGTCGCGAACTCGTCATAGATGCCTTTGCTGGCAGCGACAAAGGCAGCCTTGTCGGCCTCGTTGACCTTGATGCCGCCGTCCTTGAGCTTCTGCAACAGATCGGTCTCAAGGGCCGCGGCAGTCTTGTAGACAAAGGCTTGTGTCTCGACCGCCGTCTCTTCCAGCACCTGGCGGATATCGCTCGGCAGGCCCTCCCACGTCTCCTTGCCGACGGCGACGTACGCCGGCGTGTAGACGTGTCCTGTCAACGAGAGATACTTCTGCACTTCCTGAACTTTGGCGCTGTAGATCTGGGCGAAGGGGTTTTCCTGGCCGTCGATAACCCCGGTCTGCAACGCCGTGAAGACCTCGGAGAACGACATCGGCGTTGGATTGGCGCCGTAGGACTTGAACATTTTCACCCGCCAGGCGCCCTTGGGCGTGCGCAGCTTGATGCCCTTGAGGTCGTCAGGCGTGTTGATTGGCCGGGCGTTGTTGGTGATGTGCCGGAAGCCGTTCTCCCAGACCGCCAGGATCTTGTACCCCTTGGCCTCGGCCGCCGGTGCCAGCTTCGACCAGAACAGCTCTTTCTCGATGCGGGCCATGTGGTCGCGGCTTTTCACCAGATACGGCATCTCGAATAAGCCGAATTCGTCCGCCACGGTCGACATCACCGTGGACGGCAGGGCGAAGTTCACGGTGCCGAGCTTCAGCTTCTGCAGCAGTTCCTTGTCCTTGCCGAGCTGGCTGGAGCCGAAGGTCTGTACGACCGCTTTGCCTTTTAGCTTCTCGTTGGCACGCTTGGCGAATTCGTTGACCGAAATATCGAACAGCGAGCCGGGTGCGCCGACATGACCGAACTTCAACTCGATCTCAGCGGCCATCGCCTGGCCGGCAAACGCAGCGGCGATCGCCGCAACGGCGAATGTCTTGAGCAGTCTCATGGGTTCCTCCTTGTGTCTTATGTTGTCGTTGTCGTTTCGCTTACGTCTCTTGCCCCGTCGTGCGTCAGTTAAATCAGCGTGCGGCGCCCACTCTCCCGGCCACGGAGACGTCGGATGCCGTCTCCGTCGTGCCGGCGCTGTGCGCCAGATAGTCGAGAGCCGCGAGCATGCCGCCGGCGGTATGCGGTATCCCCGCCAGAGCCAATCCCATCTCGACCCCGGCGAGGGTTCCCGCCAGCATGAGATCATTGAAATCGCCCAGATGGCCGATGCGGAAGACCTTGCCCTGGACCTTGCCAAGGCCACTGCCCAGCGACATATCGAAATTCTCTAGAACAACCCGGCGGAAGGCGTCCGCATCACATCCCGCGGGCAGCAAGACGGCGGTGAGCGAGTTGCTATGCTCGCGCGGCTCCACGCACAGGATTTCCAGGCCCCAGGCGCGCACCGTCCGGCGCGTGGCCTCGGCCAGCCGGGCGTGCCGGGCGAAGACCGCGTCCAGCCCCTCCTCGCGCAGCATGGCCAACGCCTCCCGCAGACCGAATAGCAGATTGGTCGCCGGCGTATAGGGAAAGAATCCTTTGGTATTGGCCGCCAGCATCTCGTCCCAGGCCCAGTAGGAGCGCGGCAGTCCGGCATTGGCGGAGGCGGCGATCGCCTTCTTGCTGATGGCGTTGAAGCTGAGGCCCGGCGGCAGCATCAGGCCCTTCTGAGAGCCGGCGACGGTCACGTCGACCCGCCATTCGTCGTGCCGGTAGTCGATAGACGCGAGCGACGAGATGGTGTCGACAAAAAACAGCGCCGGATGGTCCGCCCGGTCCATAGCCGCCCGCACCTCGGGCACGCGGGTGGTCACACCCGTCGACGTCTCATTGTGGACGATGCAGACGGCCTTGATGCGGTGATCGCGGTCCTCGCGCAGGCGCGCCTCTACCGCCTCCGGATCGACGCCGCGCCGCCAATCGCCCGGCACAAAATCGACCGCAAGGCCGAGCCGTTCTGCCAACCGCTGCCATAACGTAGCAAAATGTCCAGTCTCGTACATCAGCACCCGGTCGCCGGGCGAGAGGGTATTTACCAGGGCCGCTTCCCAGGCCCCGGTCCCGGATGCCGGGTAAATCACGACATCGCCGTCGGTTCGAAAAACCCCGCGCAGACCCGCGAGGACTTCGCCACCCAGCGTCACGAATGTGGGTCCGCGGTGGTCAATGGTCGGCCGGTCCATCGCCCGTAGAATACGGTCGGGTACGTTCGTCGGACCCGGAATCTGCAGAAAATGACGCCCGCTGGATTGCCGCATCGCCGCCCNTGCCCCTCGTGCCGTGGCCCTCGTGACGTTTGGCATTATGCATGCACAAACGACCCTAATCAACGGGCTTGCCAAACGGTGATGTCCAGGCTTAGTTTCTGTTTTAAAATAACACGATACAGATCTTTCCTTAGATCCTATTTGGACCAAGTGCCCGACCTTGCATTTTGTATGCAAACTGCTACGGTGCATGCGTCAGACGCATCGGGAGCCACTTGGCCCGCATGACTACCTCCCCTCCTGCCGCCACAATTCCACCCCACGCGCCACGCCGTGCCGGAACGAATGACGGCGCCCTTGCCGCCCGACTGGCCCGTGAGGTCGAGGGCGAGGTGCTGTTCGATCCCTTCAGCCGTGGCCGCTACAGCACCGACGCATCGATCTACCAGATCACGCCGATCGGCATCGTGGTGCCACGCCACACCGAGGATGTGATCCGCACGATCGAGGTCGCGCATGACGCGGGAGTGCCCCTGCTGCCGCGCGGCGGCGGCACGTCACAGTGCGGGCAGACCGTCGGAGAGGCGCTGATCATCGACGTAAGCAAACACCTCAATCGGGTCCTCGATTTCGACGCCGAGGCGCGCCGGGTTGTGGTGCAGCCGGGCATAGTTCTCGACCAGATCAACGCCTTTCTTCGGCCACACGGCCTGATGTTCCCGGTGGACGTCTCGACCAGCAGCCGGGCGACGATTGGCGGGATGACCGGCAACAACAGTTGCGGCGCCCGCTCGATCCGCTACGGCACCATGCGGCACAATGTTCGCGCGATCGACGCCGTGCTTGCCGACGGGGTTAGCGGGCACTTTGGGCCCGTGCCCGCTGATACCAACGGAAGCGGCGGTGACGCGGCCGCCGCCTTGCGACAGCGCCTGTTGGACCTGGGCCGCCGAGAAGCGGATGAGATCGCCGCCCGTTTCCCCAAGCTGCAGCGCCGTGTGGGCGGCTACAACATCGATGCCTTGAGCGGCAACGAACCGATCAATCTGGCGCACTTGCTCGTCGGGTCCGAGGGCACGCTCGCCATTTCCACGGCGATCGAACTGGCGCTACAGCCAATCCCGCCGCATACAGTACTCGGCGTCTGTCATTTCCCGACCTTCCACGCGGCCATGGACGCCACGCAGCACATTGTCACCCTGGGGCCATCAGCCGTCGAATTGGTGGACCGCAGCATGATCGAGCTGGCCGGGGACATTCCTCTCTACCGGGACACCATGGCCCGCTTCGTTCGCGGCACCCCCGAGGCGTTGCTGCTGGTCGAGTTCGCCGGCGAAACCCATGCCGAGCAATTGCGCGGCCTCAAGCGGCTGGACGACCTGCTGGCCGGGCTTGGCTTTCCCGGCGCTATTGTCGAAGCGGTGGACCCGGCCTTTCAAAAGGCGATCTGGGAGGTGCGCAAGGCCGGCCTGAATATCATGATGTCCATGAAAGGCGACGGCAAACCGATCTCCTTTATCGAGGACTGCGCGGTGCCGCTCGCGGATCTGGCCGAGTACACCGATCGCCTGACCCAAATATTTCGTAAGCATGGGACCTACGGCACCTGGTATGCGCACGCCTCCGAAGGGTGCCTGCATGTCCGTCCGGTGCTCAACATGAAGCTGGAGGCCGACACCGGCAAAATGCGCGCCATTGCCGAGGAAGCCTTTGCCATGGTGCGCGCCTACAAAGGGTCGCACTCCGGCGAGCACGGCGACGGCCTGGTTCGCTCGGAGTTTCACGAGGCCATGTTTGGCACCCGCATGGTGCGGGCGTTCGAGGAAGTGAAGAGCGCGTTCGACCCGCAGGGGCGCTTGAACCCGGGCAAGATCGTGCACCCGCCGCGCATGGACGACCGTCGCCTGTTTCGCTACCCGCCGGACTATCGGCCCATGGCCATCGACACCGCCCTGGATTGGTCCGCCTGGGGCGGCTTCGCCGGCGCCACTGAGATGTGCAACAACAACGGCGCCTGTCGCAAGCTGGACGCGAGCGTCATGTGCCCCTCCTACCGGGTCACACGCGACGAACAACATGTGACACGGGGCCGCGCAAATACCTTGCGTCTTGCCCTCTCCGGCCAACTTGGTCCCGACGCGCTGACCTGCGAGGCCATGGCCGAAACCATGCGTCTGTGCGTCGGCTGCAAGGGATGCCGCAATGAGTGTCCAACCGGCGTCGACATGGCGCGCATGAAGATCGAGGTGGCACACCAAACGGCCAAGCGGCATGGCGTAGCGCTGCGTGACCGGCTGGTCGCCTATCTGCCCCGCTATGCGCCGATCGCCCGCCACCTACGTTTTTTGGCGCGGGCGGCCGATGTCTTGCCCGGCAGTGCCTGGACCCGGGAGAAGATGTTGGGACTAAGCCCCCATCGCCCGCTACCGCGTTTCCGCGGCGATGCCTTTCGACTTGATTCGCCGAGCCATGGTGCGGCCACCGGGCGCGAAGTGGTGTTGCTTGCAGATACCTTCAACACATATTTCGAGCCACAGATCTTAGACGCGACGCTGCGCGTTTTGGTTGCCGCCGGCTACTGGGTGCACGTGGCGCAACCGGTGAAGGGTAGCCGGCCACTGTGTTGCGGCCGCACCTTTCTTGCCGCCGGCCTAGTCGACCAGGCGCGTGCCGAAGCGCGGCGAACCCTCGATGCGCTGCGGCCGTTCGTTGCCCGGGGCTTACCAATCATCGGTGTCGAGCCCGCGTGCTTGCTGACCTTGCGTGACGAGTTTACGGCCTTGCTGCCGGGTCCCGAGACGCAGAAACTGGCGGCGCGCGCCGTTCTGCTCGAAGAATTCCTGGCCGCCGAGCAAAAGGCCGGGACCTTGGCTCTCGACCTGTCACCCCTGCCAAAAAGGCGAGTCCTCTTGCATGGGCACTGCCATCAAAAGGCGTTCGGGGTGATGTCGGCCGTGGAATCGACTCTTCGACTGGTTCCGGACCTGGCGGTCGAAACGGTGGAGTCGAGTTGCTGCGGGATGGCCGGTGCCTTCGGCTACGCCACCGAAACGTACGACATGTCCATGGCCATGGGCGAGCTGTCGCTACTGCCCGCGGTGCGTGCGGCGGAGGCCGAAGCGCTCGTTGTCGCCGATGGTACGAGTTGCCGGCAGCAGATCCGCGATGGCGCCGGACGCCGCGCCTTGCATGTCGCGGAAGTATTGGATATGGCGCTATGAGAGACTTAAGGAGACAACAATGAACGATGTGCGCGACAGAGACGGCGAGGCCTTGGCAAAGGCGCAACCCATCGCACGGGTGACTTTGCATGATGAATTGGTGGCGCGCTTGCGCGACCTGATCGTCGAGGGCGAGCTGGCCCCAGGTGCGCGCGTACCCGAGCGGACTCTGTGCGAACGGTTCGGTGTCTCGCGGACGCCCTTGCGCGAGGCGTTGAAGGTTCTCGCCTCGGAAGGTCTTCTCGACCTTTCACCCAACCGCGGGGCGACGGTCGCCCGCCTGACGCAGGAGGATCTGGACGAGATGTTCCCGGTGATGGGCGCGCTGGAGGCGTTGGCGGGCGAGTTGGCCTGCGCCCGCATCACTGACGAGCAGATCGCCGAGGTGCGCGCCCTGCACTACCAGATGGTCTTGCACTACACGCGCAAAGAGCTGCCGCAGTATTTCCGCCTTAACCAGCGGATTCACGAACTTATCATGGACGCGGCAGGCAACGCCGCACTGACGCGCATGTATCAGGGATTGGCCGGCCGTATCCGCCGCGCCCGCTATCTGGCGAACATGTCCGAGGCGCGCTGGGATACGGCGGTCGAGGAACATGAAGCAATTCTGCTGGCCCTGTCGCAGCGCGATGCCGCGCGCTTGAGCCGCATCCTAAAACAGCACTTGCAGAACAAGGGCGAGACGGTAAAAGAAGCGCTAGCAGCCGACGGCGACCGCCTTAGCCGCACGGCCTGATCGGCACGCGGGGAGCACCCTATGGAAGTCAGAGCGCTCGGCACCAGTGACCTGCGTGTCTCGCCCATTTGCCTCGGAACCATGATGTTTGGCGACCGCACCGACGAGGCGACCGCTGGCCGCATCGTCGATCGGGCACGTGAAGTTGGCATTAATTTCATAGACACGGCCGATGTCTATGCCGGCGGTGCTTCCGAAGAGATCGTCGGACGGCTGATCAAATCTGACCGCGATCGCTGGGTCCTGGCTAGCAAGGTCGGCAACCGCATGGGCGACGATCCCCGGTGTGCGGGCTTGGGCGGCCCGTGGTTGCGCCGTGCCATCGACGATAGCCTGCGCCGCCTCGGCACCGACTTTCTGGATATCTACTACTTGCACAAGCCGGACCCGGAAACACCGTTGGATGAAACCCTCGGTGCTATCGGCGACATTCTAGCAAGCGGCAAAGCGCGCTATTTCGGCCTGAGCAACTACCGCGGCTGGCAGCATGCGGACGTGGTGCGCGTGTGCGATCAACTTGGTATCGCACGGCCGGTGGTTTCGCAGCCCTATTACAACGCCATGAACCGCGTGCCCGAGATTGAAATCCTGCCGGCGTGTGGCCACTACGGCATTGGCGTCGTCCCCTACAGCCCCCTGGCCCGTGGCATTCTAACCGGCAAGTACGCGCCCGGTGACAAGCCACCCGCGGATACCCGGGCCGGCCGCCAAGATGAGCGGATGATGGAGACCGAGTTCCGCGCCGAATCTATTGTCTTCGCGCAGCATGTAAAAAGGCGGGCGGAGGCACGCGGTATGANGGCCGGGCAGTTCGCTCTCAACTGGGTGCTGGNGAACCGGCTGGTCAGTTCTGTCCTGGCCGGCCCGCGCACCGAGGNGCAATGGCAAGAATACCTGGGNGCGCTGGATCACCGGTTGGATCACGAGGACGAGGCATTCGTCGATNCCATGGTGGCACCTGGCCACCCCTCAACGCCCGGCTATTCCGATCCCAAGTATCCGATTACCGGGCGCCCCGTCGGCCCCTGAGGTCGTAACGTTGAAAACGCCACAACTCTTAGCCCGCGGCAGGACCCAGAAAGCTTTCGATCTTGGCGAGAAGTCCCGGCAAACGCACAGGCTTGGTATCATATTCATCGGCCCCCGCAGCCATGGCCTTCTCTCGGTCGCCGGCCATCGCATGGGCGGTCAGGACGATGATGGGGATCGATTGCGTTTCGGGGGACGCCTTCAAGCGCCGCGTCGCCTCCCATCCATCGAGAACCGGTAGGCCCAGATCCATGAGAATCAGGTCCGGAATTTCGGCATGGGCTACGTTGATGCCCTCGGCACCGTCACGTGCGACTACGACCTCAAATCCCTTGCGACGCAAGCGGGTCGCCAACATGAAGACATTGTCTTCATTGTCTTCGACATAGAGGATCTTGCTCATGGCGAAACACCTCCACCGGCTGCAACGCATGGAGCCGGCGCGCATCTGGATAGCATGCTATTGACCAACGTGAGCAAAGCACGAATTTGAATTGGCTTTCGCGCGTATCCGTCGCAGCCGGCCTCGCGCGCCGCCGCGCCTTTGTCTTCCTCCGCATGACCAGATAGCGCGATAATGGGAATATCGCCCAATCCCGGCGCAGCACGTATTTGCCGGGTCGCCTCGCATCCATCGATGCCGGGCAGTGTCAGGTCCATGAGCACCAAATCCGGCTGCTGTGCCACGGCAAGCGCCACCGCCTCCTCGCCCGTCCGGGCTTCGATGATCTCGAAGTTGGCGCGCTTGAGAAGCGTGTTGAGCAGGTACAGGTTATGGTCATTGTCATCGACGCATAGAATTCGAGTCATGGGGTGCTTGCGCTCCCAGCGCTCATTCCGTTGTTGCAATATTTGGCCGTTTGCGCAGAGCTTGCAGCCGGTCTTTGGTCCGATTCAGGCGAGTTTGCGGTACAACCGTGCGCTGCCGCCGTGGGGAGGCGCAGTGAGAAGGTCGACCCTTTGCCGGGCTCACTTTCGGCAAAGACATCTCCGCCCATCATTCGGCTGAGCTCCCGGCAGATTGCCAAGCCGAGGCCGGTTCCACCGTATTTTCGCGATGTCGATGAGTCCGCCTGGGTGAACGCGGTGAATAACCGCTGCATCTGGGCATCAGAGATGCCAATCCCGGTATCTGTAATATCGAAACGCACTTCGCCGTCTCCATTGGCGTTTGACCGTCGTTGGGCGGCCAGCCGCACCTCTCCGCCGTGGGTAAATTTGCAGGCGTTGCTCAACAGGTTGAGAAGAATTTGCTTGGTACGCAAGGGGTCGGCATCTATTTCGCCGAGGTCATTGGGGGCATCCAACACCAAACGATTGCCGTTGCTGTCTGCTAGTAGCTGCGCCGTGCCCACCGCATCCTGCAGTAGACCGACCACGTCGAAGCGCTCCGGGTTGAGTTCCATCCGGCCAGCCTCAATCTTGGAAAGATCGAGAATATCGTTGATGACCATCAGCAGATGGTCACCTGCCCGATGCACGCGACGCAATGGATCGAGAGACTCCGAATTGTCGATTTCGGCATCCTCGATCAGTATTTCTGTTATTCCGATGATGGCATTGAGGGGAGTTCGCAGTTCGTGGCTCATATTGGCCAGGAATTCGGACTTTGTTTCGTTAGCCACTTTCGCTTGCCGGGCCGTAACCGCCAGACGTCCGTTTATTTCGGCTAACTCGGCAGTGCGCATGGCCACCTGCTGTTCCAGATGCTCGCTGTAAGCGGCACGCTCGCGCTCCACGTTGCGGCGTTCCGTAATATCCTGGACGATTTCGACGAAAACCGGTGGCGTCTCCGAGCGGGAAAGCTGCAACCGTACTTCCACCGGATAGGTTGATCCGTCTCTGCGCTGATGTACGGTCTCGAAGACTTGGCGCTTAAGCGTGCCGGTCCATAGTGGCAGGATCATTTCGAGAAAAGCGTCTTCGGTCATCTCCGGCTTGATCGCAAAGGCGGTGAGATCCTTGAGCGTCTTCATGTCATAGCCAAGATTGCGGCGCGCGCCGCGGTTAACCTGGATGAAGCGCAAAAGCTCCACGTCATAGACGTAGATCTCGTTGGATGTGTCATCGACGATGCGGCCAAGACGGCTGGCCATTTCCAAACTGTTGCGCAGCTCGCCTTCCGCCCATTCCTTTTCGTCAACCTCGAGCCGCAGCCTGGCGATTGCCTGCTCGGCGGCGCGCTCGCGTTGCCGGCTTGTACGAGCCAACTTCGCCAGAACGGCAAGGCTTAGCGAGAGCGCCAGCGTCAATGCGAAGACAATGTTGTGGATGGTGGCGTCCGCCAACCCCAATGGCCCCGTCATGCTCTCATCATGAATCGACGGCCTCCAACTCTGACCGACTGCGTTTGGGACAAACCCGGTCGTTTGCTCCAACGGTTTGGCGGGCACCGGATCAATCCACAACTGAGCAACGAATATGCTGATCGCGAACGCGAATACTTGGGCGGCAACCTGGGGGCTGAGGAACGCCTTACGAGTGCTAGTCG
>JGI24023J19991_10003601_pt1 | contig 10819 bp, 8 predicted proteins | sample Cruoilmetagenom1_FD_19991 | JGI IMG/M metagenome (IMG submission 19991)
AACCCGCCATCTGTACGGTGGTATTACCGGCGGGTGCCGGGATCAAATTAAACGGTTCATACGCTTCCTTCCATAACTCAAGTCCACCGCCATGAAACAACCAGCCATTCATCTCCTGGGTATTCATGCCAAAAGGCACAGTCGAAAAGAACTGGAAGGCCTCATTCTTGCCTTTCCAGTAATACGCGGCACCATGACCAATTTGCGCAGTACCATTAGAAACAGCATCAAAGACTTCGAACGCAGGGACGATTTCCTTGGCGCCATAAACAGTCACCTGCATACGTCCGCCACTCAATTCATTAATCATTCGCGCGAGGGTATTGGCCCCTGTCCCCAGCCCGGGAAAGTCCTTTGGCCAGGTGGTCACCATGTCCCATTTGTATTCGGTTTTATTGGCAGTTGTGACTTCTTGCCCCTTTTCTTCCTTTTTACTACAGGCACTTAGCAAACCCGTTCCGGCCAGGGCACCTATACTCATTTTGCTTACGAAATCTCGACGTTTCATTATTGCCTACCTTTTTATGATCAAAACACTGCAAACCCTGTGACTTCTATGTAAAATGCTCCTTTACTTCGCATTGATATACGCTAGCGTGCATAAGATATAATAAAGACACGCGTCCGTAATGACAGATGCACGGGTTATTTTAATGTATAAATGACCCAATAATAACATTAACAGGGATGATCCAAGAGCCTAACATTCTGCCTGACAGAACGACCCAAATAAAATAATGACATAAAAAACCAGAAATTTGCAAAGTTGGCAATAAAATTGCTTGTCATACATGAAATAACCTTACGTAGATATAATTTAACAAGCAACTAACAAACAATAACACTAGCCACAGGCTTATGAAACAACCATTAGCACGCGATAGAAAGACTATTATGGCTTTGATTAGCCTAACTTTTTTTCTGACTCCGGTATTTAGCCTGTGGGGTGCGGTGTTCTTTGGCCTGATCGTCTGGGACGATGTTTTGCAGGTTCTGCGGTTTGGTTTAGTGCCGACATTCTTGACAGGTATGCTCGCCGGGGTAGTGACATATTTTTGGCGTTTCCTCGGGCCGTTAGCAAAATTGATCAATTCCCGCCCCGACCACCCGGATCTGGCCGCGACCCTGCATCGCCGGATTCACCGCTATAACCTGGCCTACTGGGGCTTGTTTGTTTTCTATACAATCAGCCTTTCAGCGATTTATATATATAGTATGGACCGGACCGGGCTGGCCTACAGCAAAGGCTTTGTATGGAACTTTCTCATGCTGACACTCAGCATCTCCATCATTATAGGCATGCCTGCCTATTTACTGGCACTGGACAAACTCAGCCAACTGTCACGATTCACAGGTGTTCTCAAAGTACAAAACAGCGTGCATTCCAAACTATTATTACTGGGTGGTCTGCTGCCTATTCTGGCTTACTCGCTACTACTCGAATATCACTGGTTAAACAGTGACAGCCTGGAAACCTCGACCTTATTCATTTGGGCGGTCCTGTGCACAGTGACCTGCTTGCTCTGCTTTCTGACTACACGCAGTTTGCGTCAATCTTTGGCACCGGTGCAACACGCCTTACAGGGTTCGGGGGCCACCACCAACCAATCACTGGCTGAACTCAAGGCACACTCCAACGATGAAGTAGGTTACCTGACACAGGCACTGGGCAAGGTCTTTCAACGCCTGACTGATCAGGAGGCTCATATTCATGCCATTATCGATAATGCCGCCGAAGGTATTATTGTTACGGATGACACGGGCATGATTGACACCTTTAACATTGCCGCCCAAAACCTGTTTCACTACAACAGCCAGGAAGTACGGGGCAAACCTTTATCATGGTTAATTGAAGACATGTTAGAGGCAGATGGTTCTCCCAGGCATCTCACTGGTCGTTTTAAAGTAAAAGGTATCCGCCGGGACAATAGCCAGGTTTCCGTTTCAGTGTGTGTCAGTGGCGTTATTCTCAGTGGCAAACCGGTCTTGATCTATCTTGTCGATGATATATCGGAAACCGAAGCGGCGCTGGAAAAGGCACAGGCAGCGGAAGCGGTCTACCGTGACCTGGTCGAGACGGCACATGACCTGGTGTGGAGTATGGACACACAAGGTCACTGGACCTACCTGAACAATGCTTCGATGAATATTTATGGCATCAAGCCTGAGGCCATGATCGGCCTGCCGGTCAGTGATTTTCAGCATCCGGATTATAGCGAACAGGAACAGGTTGCTTTCAGTGAGATCAGAGAGGGACAGGATCTGTATCAATTTGAAACGGTACACCGTGACAAACAGGGCAAGGAACTCTGCCTGAGTTTTAATGCGCGTGCGCAAACCGATCACAATGGAAAAATCATCCAGATTACCGGCACAGCCCGTGACATCACAGCGACAAAATTATACCAACGTCAACTCAGTTATCAGGCGGAGCACGATGCCCTGACTGGACTCTATAACCGCCGTTTCTTTCAGCAGGAACTCGACAGGCTGATGGCCCGGGTCGCGCGTAGCTCGGAAACGTCAGGCCTGCTCTATATCGACCTGGATCAATTCAAATATATCAATGACACCCTTGGCCATCATGCCGGTGATGAGTTATTGATTGAGATCAGCAATATGATCTCCGCACATGCACGTGAAGGCGACCTGTTTGCGCGCTTTGGCGGCGATGAATTTACACTCCTACTGTATAACATCGACCCTGCGAACCTGGAAAAGGTAGCCGAAAATTTTCGTCGTTTGTTTGATGAGTTTATTTTTTACCATGAAGGTAAAGGCTTCAGTATTTCCTGTAGTATTGGTGCGACACTCATTAATGAAAACACACGCACAGCCGAGCAAGCCATGTCGCATGCCGACCTCGCCTGCAACCTGGCCAAGTCACGTGGTCGTAACTGTGTGAATATCTACAGGCCTGAAGATCGTGACGAAGAAGGCATGGCAGACGATATGGGTTGGGCTGCGCGTGTCAAAGATATGATAGACAACGACCGATTTATCCTTGCCTATCAACCCATTCTGGAAACCCGCACAAACAGGATTGTCGATTACGAACTCCTACTACGCATGCCCGCAGATGATGGCCAGATTATCATGCCCGGTGGATTTATGCCGGCAGCCGAACGTTTTGGCTTGATCCACAACCTCGACAACTGGATGATTAAACATGCCTTCGCGGAACTGGCCAACATACATGAACAAGGTATCAAGGCCCACTTCAGCATTAATTTGTCCGACCGCGCCATTGAAGATAAAAATCTGATCGGCTTGATTCAGGAGCAATTTGATGAAACCGGCTTGCCACCACAGTACCTGAGTTTTGAAATATCCGAGTCAGCCATCATTACCCACCTGACTGCGGCCTCGGCCTTTCTTGCAAAACTGAAAAAACTGGGCTGCCTGTGCACGCTGGATGACTTTGGTTCTGGGTTTTGCTCCTTCGGCTACCTCAAGGACCTGCCGGTTGATCGCATTAAAATCGATGGCTCTGTCATTAGTGATATCGCCAACAATGCAGTTGATCGTGCATTGGTACAGTCCATGAACCAGGTTGCCCATGTTATGGGCATGGTCACCATTGCCGAGTGCGTCGAAGATGAGGCGACTCTTGACGTGCTTAAGGAACTAGGTGTCGATTATGTACAGGGGCACCACCTCGGTCGGCCGATGCATGAGCCCGGATTGATCATGACAACAACACCGAATACACCTGAGGCNACACCTGGNCAACCTCAATAGCATGGCATTAGGTCTTTATGCATNCACTCATTAGCGCCATATCAATACAAACGCACCAATACAATGAGGCTCTTCACTATCTTCTCTCTACCCCGATAACTACACTACTGATTTAAATAGTAATTTTTTAGATGCACTCGGCGTGTCTCAGGACACTTTAATCCTGACCACATTCATGACTTCCATTTCAATACCCGCCACTAACTCGACAGTCGGGTAATAAGTCAGATTCACACTCGCGCCCTTGAGGTTTTTATATAACTGTTGACGTTTGTATTTAAATGGCACCAGGCAACCTTCCAACATTAGTGTATTGATGTACCAACCTTCCTTCTCTGTTTGCACATGCGAGTTGACCTTCATGCCATCCGACTGCACCAGCTTTTGATGTTTCTTTAATAACTTTTTAACGTCTGATGGCATAATTCATCACAAACACTCGAATTCATATAAATTTTAAACAGATCGCCACGTCGCAAAAAACGCGACTCGCGATGACATTATTTTTTATCTAAACACCCTGTCATTGCGAGCAAAGCGCGGCAATCTCTCAAAAGCCCTTATCCACTCAAACATTACCAAGTAACTCAAACAGATCGCCACGCCGCAAAACCGCGACTCGCGATGACACTATTTTTTTATCTAAACACCCTGCCATTGCGAGCAAAGCGCGGCAATCTCTCAAAAGCCCTTATCCACTCAAACATTACCAAGTAACTCAAACAGATCGCCACGCCGCAAAAACCACGACTCGCGATGACACTACTTTTTATCTAAACACCCTGTCATTGCGAGCAAAGCGCAGCAATCTCTCAAAAGAAACCCATACAACAAAATACACTTATCAAATCAAATCAAATCAAATCAAATCAAATCAAATCAAAATACAGATCCTTCCACTCAGGATTCATCGCATTCACTAACTGAATTTTTTTCTTACGCGACCCTGCCTTTATCTGCTTCTCTCGCTCAATTGCCGATATAACTTCAACTGCACATTCATAATAAACCAATTTCATTAAATTATATTTTTTCGAAAATCCTTCAACCAACTTCTCTTTATGCTGATATATTCGCTGTACTAGATTACTAGTTACACCAGTATATAAAGTAGTATTATTTTTATTGGTAAGAATATAAACACAGTATTTTTTATCCATAGCTAACATCCTTGTTAATTAAATTTCAATAAGATCGCCGCGTCGCAAAAAACGCGACTCGCGATGACACTATTTATCGAGATACCGCGTCATTGCGAGCAAAGCGCGGCAATCTCTTTAAAGTAACCACTAACCCAAACATACTTATCAAACAAACAACTCATTCAAAGCATCTGTAAATTAGCATAAGCCAACACCAGCCACTTGCTGCCTTCATAATCAAAATTCACCTGCACACGCGCACTACTACCCTGGCCTTCATAATTAAGGACCACCCCTTCACCAAACTTCGGGTGATTAACACGCTGCCCCAATTGTAAACCTTCTGGTGTTTCATCGAGAGAACTATGGCTCGCACTCATCTGGGTACTAGCCGCCTTGGGACGTACTTCCTCAATTAACTCGCTCGGTATCTCGCTAACAAAACGCGAAGGCGTGGGATACATATCATTCCCATAGATACGACGTTGCTCAGCATAGCTGATGACCAGTTGCTGCTCGGCGCGAGTCATACCCACATAACACAGACGACGTTCTTCTTCTAAGCGGCCCGGTTCTTCTACAGATCGTTGATGAGGAAACAACCCTTCCTCCATACCGCACAGGAACACCATCGGGAACTCCAGACCCTTGGCCGAGTGCAGCGTCATTAACTGCACACAATCTTCCCATGGATCGGCCTGACCTTCGCCTGCCTCAAGTGCTGCATGCGACAGGAAGGCGGCCAATGGTGTCATCTCTTCCTCGTCTTCCGGACGTTCGTAATTGCGTGCCGCACTCACCAGCTCTTCCAGATTTTCTACACGCGCCTCGCCCTTTTCGCCTTTCTCCTTATTGCGGTAATACTCAACCAAACCACAATGTTCGATCACCAACTGCACCTGTTCGAATAACACCATGGACTGACAATCATCCGCCATGATATTAATCAGCTCCTGAAACTTGGCCAAGGCACCCAGTGCACGTGCCGCCAGGGTTTTCTCATCAATCACCGTCGAGACCGCATCCCAGATCGACATGGAACGCACACGCGCCATATCGCGTAGCGCTGCAATACTGCGGTCACCAATACCACGTGTCGGTGTATTAATCACACGCTCGATCGCCGCATCGTCATGATGGTTCGCGATCAAACGCAGATACGCCAACGCATCCTTGATCTCGGCGCGCTCGAAAAAGCGTAGGCCGCCATAAACCCGATAGGGAATACCGAACATCATCAGGTTTTCTTCGAACACACGTGACTGCGCATTGGAACGATACAGGATCGCCGTTTCACGCCGCACATTTCCCTGCTCTATCCAGTCGCGAATACGATCGATGACATAACGCGCTTCATCGGTCTCATTAAAGGCGGCATACAAACGGATCGGCTCGCCCTCATCATCCGCTGTCCACAATTCTTTACCGAGGCGATCGCTGTTATGACTGATCAGTGCATTAGCACCCGCGAGGATATTGCCACTGGAGCGGTAGTTCTGCTCCAGCTTAATGGTATGTGTGCCGGGAAAATCATGTGAAAACTGGTGAATATTCTCGATCTTGGCGCCACGCCAACCATAAATGGACTGATCATCATCACCAACAATAAATACATTACCCTTCTGCCCAGCTAATAGACGCACCCAGGCGTATTGAATGGTATTAGTATCCTGAAACTCATCAACCAGGATATGACTAAAACGTGTCTGGTAGTGCTTTAACACCTCCGGCTTATCGCGCAACACCTCATGGGCACGCAACAACAGCTCGGCGAAATCCAGCAACCCGGATCGTCTACAGGTTTCTTCATAAACCCGATACAACTCGATCATCGTCGACTGGAATGGGTCATGCTCAGTATCAAGATGCTGTGGACGCAAACCCTCATCCTTCTTGGCATTGATAAACCACTGCACCTGACGCGGTGGAAAACGCTGCTCGTCGATATCCAGGGATTTCAGCGTACGCCGAATCAAGCGGTACTGATCATCGGAATCCAGGATCTGAAAGCCCTGCGGTAGATCCGCATCCATCCAGTGTGCGCGCAACAAACGATGCGCCAGGCCATGGAAGGTGCCCACCCACATACCGCCCATCGGCCTGTCCATCATATTTTCAATACGCCCGCGCATCTCCGCCGCCGCCTTGTTGGTAAACGTGACCGCTAAAATCGCATGGGGTGACACCCCTTCCACGGCCAGCAACCAGGCAATACGATGCACCAGCACACGGGTCTTGCCGCTACCGGCACCGGCCAGCACCAGCAGAGAGCGATTATTCGCAGTCACGGCCTCGCGCTGGGCCTCGTTCAGATCATCTAGAATATTGGAAACGTCCATCTGGTGATTTTACCAGATCTCATCCGCTATTTGGCCTTAATTTACTCTTTAGAACTTGTGGCTACTCCTGCATCAAGCTATCCAATGGGCTTTTCACGATAACACCTGGCGTATTCAGTACATGGGTATAAATCATGGTGGTCGACACATCGGCATGGCCCAGCAATTCCTGGACCGTGCGAATATCCGAACCCGACTCCAGTAAATGCGTGGCAAATGAATGCCTGAGAGAATGACAATTGACTTTTTTATGAATACGCGCAAGCAACGCGGCTTTTTTTATCTTCTTTTGTAAACCATTTTCGTGGACGTGGTGCCTTCTGTATTTATTTGAACGCGGGTCTTTCGAGATGATTGAAGACGGGAACACATACTGCCATCCCACTTCTTTTGCTGCACTCGGGTATTTTCTCGACAATGCCGATGGTAGATACACCTCACCAAAACCATTCTCACAATCATCACGATGTAATCGCTTCACTATTTCTATCTGTGCTTTAAGATCTGCAACCAGTATTTGCGGCAATGGAACCACACGATCTTTATTGCCCTTGGCCTTGCGAACAACAATATGCCCATAACCAAAATCAACATCCTGTACTCTTAATCGAATACATTCCATTAATCGCATCCCACAACCATATAACAAATTAGCCATCAGCTTCTGCATGCCATGCTCTATATTACCCAGCAATCTCAATATTTCCTTTCTGGTCAAAACGACGGGTAAATGTTTCGGCTTTTTGGCATGTGTAAAATCACCAAATGACTTAACATCCACCTCCAGGACATGCGTATAAAAAAATACCAGGGCGTTCAGTGCTTGATTTTGAGTACTGGCTGCGACATCTCGCTTAAACACGAGATGCTCCAAATACCTGGCAATAGACTCTTTATTTAATGTGGCCGGATCACGCATATCGTTAAAAGCAATAAACCGGGCCAACCATGACAAGTACGACTGTTCTGTCCTGATCGAATACTGTTTAACTCGGATCTTGATTAATAAGTTCTTCACATGATCCGGAAACAACCATTTTATTTTGTCCAGCAAACTATCATTCTTATTACTGCATTTAGTACGTTCTGGCATTTTTGTTGAAGGAACAGTAGCGACTGGGAAAATATCATTACTTCTTGCCACAGTGGCATGTGACTCAGGCAACGTCATAAATGAATCTTTACTACCCTCCCATGGAAAATCTTTAGCCCAATTAGTTTTAACAATATCAATAAATAATATACGAAGCGCCTCTACCACCTGAGTCATCTGCCACTCTTCAAGTTGAGTATTTCTGCCTATTTTTTCCAGATATCTGTGGATAACTTCAGGAGTATGCTCCACCAGGCGTAATGGTTCATGCTGTTTAATGTATCGCTCGCAACACTTCACATACCAGCGACAGACTTCATATTTTATGCCGTAAGAAATTGTTTTTTCAATATATTTATCCCAGAAACGGGCGATCCTATCCTTCTCCATATTGCCATCCTTAGCGATTAAAGTGAGTGATTTATATAAACAGTCTTGATACGATTGTATGACAAAATAAAAAGTTATTCACAGGTAATAGGCAGACGTCTGCCTATTACCTAAAACACGGACTTCTGTCTAATACACTGTTAGACAAAAAATGCACAAGGTATATATGTGACTTCAGGTATCCTAATATTTCAAGGAATGCACGTTGGTGTCTTGCCAGGCGACCTCACGTTAAGTGTTGATGAAGCAGGCAATCCTGATGTTAATCTCATTGTCTCGACTGCATATAATGTCCTTCCTCTCTGGCTAAGGATAGCTCATGACAATTTGTCGCAAGCAAGGCAGGCTTCTGAGGATATAGCAAGTAAATGGGGTCAAGACGAAAATTTAAATAAAGAACTACTTATTTCCGAGTTAGGCCCAGCTTTGCAAGTATTCGTAGCTTGTGGCATAGCACTTGACGCACTTTATGATCTATTACGCCCTCATGCTAAGTTAAGTAAAGAAGAAATAAAAAAATGGCGAGAAGGTTCCTGTAAAACAGGAAGAGCAGATCATATCTCTGAAGTAATCAGGAGAATCTATAAATTAGAAAATGATATGCTTTTGAAGTTCAAGAAGGATATTAAACAGATCTTTAAATATAGAGATATGGCAATTCACCCTTCACTTAATCTTAAAAACGCTTGTGCGCGGCCAGATATACCCGTTGGTGTTGACTGGAAATTTTCTGCATATAAATTTAGAAATAGTGAAATATGTTTTTCATCTACTATGAGAATGTTGATTTTTCTGTATGAGAATAAGTGCAGTAATGAGGAGGTAAATACACAGCTGGATAATGTTTTTAAAGCTCTTCAAGAACTAAAGGTTGTAACACTAAATGCCTAACAATCAATTTAACGAGGACAATTATTTCAGTGGGCAAAACCTGCCCACTGAAATAATTGCCTGTTAATTAGTCGTTAGAAATCAAAAGATTATAAAATCGAATTAGTTGCCAGTCAGTAANAAACAAAGGCAATAGACAGGTAATGAGAAGGATAGTNAATTCCTTCTATCACCCTTTAAATCATTGTTGGCATCAGACAATAACAGGCAATAGCTATATCACCATTCAATAATAATATATAAGCGTCTGCTTAAAAGCATAAAATCAACAACAAAAAGTCATTCGTTTTCACGCCATTATTGGGTATTATAGTTTTATGGCAGTCACTTCTAACAAACACTTCAAGCTGACCCACTGGGACGTAGCGCCTTTGGAAATCACAGGTACAGTAACAGCACTAAATCTTTTGGCTTCCCCTGCCATTTGCCGTGGTCAGCTTAAGTAAACGTTAGATTTAGAAGAAATAAAAAATGAATAAAACAATATTAATACTACTTGTAATATTAATAATTACTATAGCTACAATGTTTTGGGCGCAGGTTGAAACGTCATGGATAAGTGCGGCAATAGCTCTTGTAGCACTAATCTTCTCACTTATTAGTGCATTTAAAGACGAAATATTTCCATTTCGACCAAAATTACTAGCTGAAGAAGTAATATTGACACCGCCAACAGCATCATCACATGACAGTCTTGGCTTAGTGTTTCCACTAGTGTTTATTAATGATGGAAATGGTGCTGGTGTTATTGAAGGAATATCAATAAAAATTGAAGGTGCTGGTACTACTAAATTGTATACACCAGTTTCAGAAATAGATTTTGAAATATATATAAGGGGTAAACGTAAATTACATGCAGAGTCAATGCTTGGTTCATTTGGTGCTTTTCCATTACATGGTAAGGAGTCGATTCAAAAGCATATTCTTTTTGTACAAGAAGAAGCCTCCAAAAAATACCCTTTTAGTACATGGGAGGAGGGAAGTTATTCATTTTCAATATATTTAAAGCATTCAGAAAAATCTAAAACAATAATGAGCGCAAAATTTACTCATATTATCAGTAAAGATATGATTGATAATTATAATAATGGTGCAGGAGCCGTATTGGTAGGGAGCTGTGAACTTGATATCTAACAAGTACGTCAACCGGAAAAATAAAACTGTCACACCTTTTGCTGTCGCAAAAGCTGCGCCAATTTTATTTTCCGGTTACGGCGGGCGTT
>JGI24023J19991_10003602_pt1 | contig 10815 bp, 10 predicted proteins | sample Cruoilmetagenom1_FD_19991 | JGI IMG/M metagenome (IMG submission 19991)
TTTCTTGTAAGAGAGTGCTTTCTTGTAAGAGAGTGCTTTCTTGTAAGTGGTGCTTCGGAGACGCGTATGGGGGACCAAGATGGAGGACCGAATGGAGAAAAAACGTCGAGCCTGGTCTTTTTTAGTAGGACGGATTGCGGGAATAGAAATCCGTGTTCATCTGACTTTTCTTCTGCTCGTTCCTCTTTTTGCCTACGGCCTTGATCCCGATAATCCTTTTTCGGGAATTCTCTGGCTTGTGCTGCTTTTTTCGTGTGTGCTTGCGCACGAGTTGGCACACAGTCTGGTGGCGCAGCGGCGTGGTGGCAAGGTCGAGTCGATTGTATTGTTGCCAATTGGTGGAGTATCGAAGTTGGCGGATCTGCCCGAGAACTGGCGGGATGAGCTGCTTGTGTCGGCTGCCGGACCTTTTATGAGCCTGGCTCTTGCGGTTGTTTTTGCGTTTATTGCTGTGGTGGGGAATGTTGCGCTCTGGCCGTTTGATTTTTTGGATGGCGGCATGTTGCACCGTTTGGCCTGGACAAACCTTTTTCTTGCAGGCTTTAACTTGCTTCCGGCCTTTCCTATGGATGGAGGGCGAGTATTCCGTGCGCTGCTTGAGCGGAAGCATGATCGAGAGTCGGCCACGCGTCAAGCTGCTTCTATGGGGCGGGGTATGGCTGTTGCCATGATTCTTGTGGGTGTTTTACTGAATTTCTGGCTTGTGGTTATTGGGGTTTTTATTTATTTTGGGGCTTCTACTGAGGAAGCCGGCACTATTTTGCACCTGAAGGCGCGTTCTTTGGCGGTGAGCGATGTCATGATCTTTGATCCAGCAGTGCTTGACGCGGATTTGCGTGTACGCGAACTCGATTTTCTTTTGCATCACCGAGCGCAGCGAGATTTTCCTGTTGTGGCTGAAGACCAGTATCTGGGGATGCTGTCCGCTGATACTGTCGCGCGCGCTGACCCCGAAGAGCGTGTCGGTGCACTTCACCTTGACGGTGTTCCTCTGCTCGGTCTCGAAGACTCGCTTGAGCAGTCACTCGCGCATCTTGGTGTGGAGGGCAGGCGTGCTGTGCCGGTCGGTGACGAGTCGGGTCAGGTGACAGGCCTTTTGCTGGCTTCTGATGTGCTACGGGCAGTGGAACGTTTGCTGTCGCCAAGATCTGATGGTCTTTTGCAGCAGAGGGGCACCGGGAAACGCTGAGCAGGAAAGAAAAAGCTTTTTCTTTCCTGCAAAATATTTTATTGCTTTAGTAGCGCAAAATTGCTGCGATTGCCTTTGTGCCGGGAACCTTTTTTGCGTCTGTCACGCGAATCTCTGCTCCTGTTTTCCAGGAGTGGAGAAGGGTGGTGTCGAGCAGGTCTTGGTCTTCGGGGGAGAGGACTTTTTCGGAGGGGGTGTGCGCGTTCCAAGAAGATGGGTTGGCTACCCAAATCAGTTCAACGCGTCCCTCTTCTGCTGCATTTTTGATGAGGAGCAGGTCGTCGAGGGTCTGCCCGGTTCCTGCGAGTTGTTCATAGCGTTCATTTTCAGCTTTTTGTTTTCCCTGCAAAGCAGAGGAAACAATATTCCAGCTTTGTTTGTGCAGTTCTGCGGTTTGCAGGTCGTCGATATTGCCTTCGATGGACGGGGTGAGGATGGAAGAGTGTTTGGTGACTGAGCGGTAAGCGGCAGTTGTCGCGGTAGTGCCGGCGAGCACCAGAGGAGTGGTGCCGTCCGCGATGGTGTTCATTACTTTGCTGTCGACAATTTGCAGGTAACGTTGGAGGTTTTTTTTCCGCACTTCTCCTTCTTTGCCGGCGCCATGACCGTGGAAGATCACAGGCGGCACAGTTTTTCCTTGCGCACCTATCTGGTGAGATTCGAGTTGCCGTTCTGGGTCGTCATATTGCAGAGCCTGCTCGATTCCCCCTGCGACTCCTTCAAGCTTGATCTCTTGTAGTGTCTCGGTGGTTCCTTGGAACAAACGGGCCTGCTGCCGGCTCAGGGTGACGAGATGGAAATATGTTTCTTCTGCATAAGAGGCGAGCAGAGGCGTGATAACAAAATGAGTGGAGACGACAACTGACTTTTCTGGTGGTGTGACTGCGTAGGAGCGGAAAAATTCTTTTGCCAGAAAGAGTGCAACTCCTTGGGTGCATTGGCGCCAAAAGGTGATGTCTTGCAGAAGATGGTGGGCAGGGGCAAGGATTTCTTGTGTTTCATGCGGGCGAAGGTTGAGCAGGGAGAGCTGCTCTTCGGCGTTGCGTAAAAGATTCTTGAGTTCTATGATGTTTTGCTGATTTTGATCAGGATTAGCGGACGTGGGCAGGGAAATCGACACGCATATCGTAGCTTCGCTGTTGACGAGTTCTTGGATCGCTTCTTTGCTTGAGCGTTCCATGAGTGTCCTTTCGCTGTTGCGGTCACTGTAGAAACTGGACGAGAGTTTTTCTTTCCTCACTGTATGCGCTAGGAAAGCAGAAATCGAATAGGGGAGTTTCTTGCACGACGCTGATGAGGTGCTTGCGTGCGCAGAGCCTCCGAGGAAGCTTCATGTTACCTTATTCCAGATGTAACACCGCAGCTCCATCAAATCTTCCATGCTTCAAGTCGTCGAGTGCTTGCAATGCATCTTCAAAACGACGCGCAGATGTAGTGACTTGTAGAGGGATCTCTGCAGCAAGGCGCAGGAAAGCTTCTCCGTCAGCTCGCGTGTTGGCAGTGACGCTACGTATGTTTTTTTCATTGAATAGATGGTGCTGGTAATCGAGCGGAGGGGTCGCAGTCATATGGATCCCGGATAGTACGAGAGTGCCTCCGGCATCGAGGGCTTCGAGGGCTGTCGGGATAATGCTGCCGATGGGAGCGAAAATGATCGCCGCGTCGAGCGGTTCAGGAGGTGGCGCGTCGACTTCTTGGGCAGAGGCGGCTCCAAGAGAGAGAGCAAGGCCGCGGGCATGAGGCTGGCGTGTCATGACGTGCACAGTGGCGCCCTGATGTATCGCGACTTGGGCGGCAAGGTGGGCGGAACCTCCAAAGCCATACAGGCCGAGCCGTCCGCCTGCTGGGAGATTTGTTCGCATGAGTGCGCGGTATCCAATGATGCCCGCACAAAGAAGTACTGCAGCATCTTCGTCGTTGAAGGTGTCTGGAATCGAGTACACATATTGCTCATGCGCAATGGTGTAGTCGGCGTATCCGCCATCGGCATCCCACCCTGTGAAACGAGCTGAAGGGCAGAGGTTCTCATCGCCGCGGGAGCAATAGCGGCATGTGCCACATGTGTAACGGAGCCAGGGGACGCCCACGCGTTCGTCAATGGCGAACCGTTCTGCGTTTTTGCCTCGCGCGTCGACCCGGCCCACGACCTCATGCCCGGGTGTCACGTGCGGCTGGTGCACGGGAAGGTCGCCCTCGGTGATGTGCAGGTCAGTGCGGCAGACCCCGCATGTGGATACTGCAATACGGATTTCTTCCGGTCCTGGTTGGGGGGTCGGTACTTCGACGAGCTGTAGCGGTCGAGAATGGACCGGGCCTGGAGTGTGTATTTTCCATGCTCGCATGCGCATCCTCCTGTTGATGTGCGCGATGTTGCTGGGTTCCCCGTGTGAGAATCCAGATAGGTTTTGTTCTGGTTTGAGAGAAGTCACTGGATTTCAGCATATTTTTGAGCGAGAAACGCGAGCAGAAGTCTGTGCCTGCGCTTTTTCCCAGGGAGAGGGGACCGGTGTGTTTCGTGGCACAGGCAGTGACTGCGTGTGGACGATACAACAAACATGGGTTTTTTCCGTGGAAGCCCCGAGAATTTACAGGCAGGCAGAATAGGTCACTATCTTGGTCGTCTGTTGCGAGGAACCCTGATTCTGTAACGCTTTTTGCAGATATTTTCGGGCTTGTGTTGATGGTCTTTGTCTAGAATTTGGCTGCTGTACTTTTTTCTTTCGTGTGTTTTTGACATCGGTTTGTTTTGCGGATGCGTATCAAGATAGCGGAGATACTTCCTGATTCCCCGGCATGTTCTGCAGGTTTGCGCCGAGGAGACGAGATCAGCACGTTGGGAGGGGTGGTTCCTCGTGATGTGCTTGATTACGCGCGTTTGGCGGCTTCCCCGGACACTTTTGCGGAACTCTCCGACGGGCGACAGGTCCCTGCAGCTGCCCTGACGGGCGCGAAGCTGGATCAGGCAGTGTTCGATGGTGTGCAGACCTGCGACAACCATTGTGAGTTTTGTTTCATTTATCAGCTGCCCAAAGGGTTGCGTCCGAGTCTGTACTTGAAAGACGATGACTATCGTCTTTCTGCGATGTACGGGAACTTCACGACACTCACCCGCTTTACGGAAGTTGATTTGGAACGGGTCATAGACGAGAGAATCAGTCCATTAAATGTGAGCGTGCATGCGACAGATCCCTTTGTGCGGGCCAGGATGCTCCGGAACCCAAAAGGGGGGATGAGCCTACGCTGGCTGCGTGCCATCCTGGATCATGGTATTGAGGTACATGCCCAGATTGTGTGCTGCCCTGGAACCAATGACGGACCGGTTCTCACGCAAACCTTGGCGGATCTTCTCCTGGGATTTTCGGAGCTGTCTTCTGTTGGAGTCGTGCCTTTGGGTGTGAGCGACCATAGTACTGAGCAAGGTTTGCGTCCTCCCACTCCGGACGACGCCCGGCGTATGCTTGATACGATCACCCACTTTGGTGATCTTGCCATGCAGCGTTTGGGCCGACGATTTGTCTTTGGTTCCGACGAGCTCTATCTCCTGGCCGGACGTCCCTTTCCGCCGGCAGCCGAGTATGAAGATTTTCCGCAGTATGAGAACGGTATCGGCATGGCTGCCGCGCTCACGCACGATTTTGCGAGCGTGCTTGCACAAGTGCGCGCACAAAACGTGCCGCGGGAGGCGTTGCCGTCTGCTGAACCGGAGAGGCGATTGTGTGAGAGCACGCACGCCATGCTGGACTGTACGCAATCGAAAGTAAATGTTGCGGCGACTGCCGCGCCACCTTGGGGTTATCGATCAGATCGCCTCGAAGGAAGGCCGGTCAATGCGCCACGGCAAGCATCCCGAACTGCCATTCTTACCAGTACGCTAGGTGCGCCAGTTGTGACCCCTTTGCTGGAGGAATTTCTTCTCGAAGGTGTGGAAGTTGTCGTTGTGCCCAACCGTTTTTTCGGTGGAAATATTGGGGTAACCGGCCTCCTTGCTGGAGTCGACCTGCTTGAGGCCTTGCAGACGTTGCCTCCCGGTATGGAGGCTGTGTTGCCCGACGTGGTGTTCCATGAGGGACGCACCCTTGATGGGATGACCCTGGATGAACTTGCCGCAGGAAGCGACTCCCCCCTTCGTGTAGTCACTTCCGACGCGTCGGGCTTATGTGCTGCGGTGAGACGATGAACCCCAAGATGGGAACGAGGACCGAGAGATGACCGAAGAAACAACTCGTTCTGCCATCTTTACTTCAGAATCGCAGACGGCAAAGCTGCCAATAGTGGCGATTGTGGGACGGCCCAATGTTGGGAAGTCATCCCTTTTGAATCGATTTCTTGGGCGGCGTGAAGCGATTGTGCAAGAACTGCCAGGAGTCACTCGCGATCGCCGCGAGCGTGTCGTCGATTGGGGTGATCGCACTTTTCTTGCCGTTGATACGGGAGGTTGGGAGGCGCGCCCTGAGTCAAGCATCGCGGAGGCCGTGCGCTCACAAGCTGAACGGGCAATAGGCCTCGCTGACATTGTGTTATTTGTTGTGGATGGCAAAGTCGGGATTACTGCAGAAGACGCGGAAGCAAGCAAGCTCATTTTGGCGTCAAAAAAGCCTGCTCTGCTCGCGGTCAACAAGGTTGACAATTCAGGTGAGGAGGCGGATCTTGGAAGTTTCCACCGTCTAGGGCTGGGAAATCCCTTTCCTGTGTCGGCCTTGCACGGTCGGCGTTCGGGGGATTTACTTGACGCCCTTATCGCTATTTTGCCGGAGACAGCGGCACAAGCAGACGAAGACGGAACTGTCGCCGACGTGGCGATAGTGGGCAGACCGAATGTCGGAAAATCCACTCTCTTTAACCGTCTTGTGGGGGATCCACGTTCGATAGTGCACGACAGTCCAGGTACTACTCGCGATGCTGTCGATACATTGATCGACCTCGAGGGAACGTCTTACCGATTTGTTGACACTGCGGGTCTGCGCCGCCGTGCGCGTGTTGACGATGAAACCGAGTATTACAGCCGGGTGCGTGCGATCGAGGCGCTACGCCGGGCCGATGTTGCTTTGCTGGTGATTGACGCGTCTGCTGGAGTTGTGGCGGCGGACCAGAAAGTCGCGACAGAGATCATTGACGCTGGAACTGCTTGTATTGTGCTTCTCAACAAGTGGGATCTCGCAACGCCAGAAGAGCGAGCCACGACTGAGGAAGGGCTCGAGGACATGCTGGCCTTTTTGGATTGGGCTCCAATGCTGCGGGTTTCTGCCCTTACTGGCCAGCGTGTACAGCGTTTGCCCGATCTTCTTACCGCTGTGCTTGCGCAATACCGGCGACGTGTGTCAACGGCTGATCTTGTGCGACTGCTGGAAGCTGCCCAAGCACGCCATCCACACCCAATGGCCGGGCGGCGCCGTCCCCGTGTGCGCTATGCCACACAGCCGCGTGCTGAACCCCCTCTTTTCATGCTTTTTTCCACACACCGTCTCATGCCCGACTATCTCCGGTATGTCGATCGGACAATCCGTAGCGCTTACGGATTTAAGGGCACTCCCTTGCGAATGAAGGTGCAAGTCAAAGCCGGGAAACCTTCTCGTTAACACGTGTGATGCGACAAGAGTCCCCGGTCTCTGATGATTTTTGGGGTCTTTGAAACCAGGAGAACGACTGTTTCTTGTGTGTTTTCCCGTGCCGCGCACAGAAAAACCCGCTTCTTCCGGCTTAGCGGGAGAGCGGGTCTTTCCTGGCAGGGTTTCTCGGTCTATTTCTTGAGGGGTGTTGTTTTAGGGGGAGAATGCCACCCAGGAGACTTGGCGCAGTTCTTTGAGGTCGTTGCCCATAATGCCTGTGTCGGAAACGGTATAGAGGACGTCTCCGATCACAAGGGAACGCCGGATGCCGCTGAAATAGTGTCCTTGCGGATGGAGCAGTGTGGCCCGTTCGCTGATTCCCGTGTCAGGGTTGACGTTGAGTGCGATTGCTCCCGCGACGAGGTGGAATGGGGGAATATCTCCTGTTTGTTCTGGCGGGCTGCTACTTGGCGTGAGTTTTTGGAGCGGTTCCTCGGTTTCTGTGTGTGCGATTATTGGTTTTTCCATGGGTCGTGGCATTGCCCGGTAGGAAGTGAATGGGATGACTGTCATGTCCGATGCAGCCCAGTAGAGGAATGCTTTATGGTCGTACTCTATTTCGCTGTTTGTGCCTTTCCCCATGGTGTATTTAGCGGTGCGACGCGGTTGGCTTGGGTCGGAGACGTCAAAAAGAGATACTTGCGTACCAAGGGTGCGCCCTTCGAGCGTGGCATCCTGGCCGACCCCAATCAGGTTGTCGCTATCGATAGGGTGTAAATAGGCTGAATAACCCTCGATTTTCAGTTCTCCGGTCACTTTTGGTTTGGTGGGATCTGAGAGATCGATGGTGTAGAGCGGGTCTGTGCGGCGGAAGGTGACCACATAGCCGGTGTCGCCGAGGAATCGTACGGAGTGGATACGTTCCCCGCGTCCGAGGCCTCCTACTTGTCCGATTTGTTGGAGGAAGTCGCCTTTCTGCTTGAAGCTTGTGACGAAGCTCACAGGTTCTTGTGTGGAATCCCTTGTGAAATCATCAACGGTTGTGGCGACGCGTAACACATTCTCATGTTCTGAAAGGGCGAATTGATTGAGTAGCCGCCCGCTGACTTTGCCTGATGCTCTGTAGATGGTGTCGTCAGGCTGGGAGATGTTGAACTGGTGCAGTCGTGTGAAAAGTGTGGGGGTTTCTTCAGGGAAGGGTAACGAGGGAATGTCCGACTCTTCGAACGGTCGGGGAATCTCCCGCCAAGGATTAGATGCTACATACAAGTTATTGGGGGAGGCGTACACGATATTTCCAGTCGCCAATATGGCGGAGGAATGGTGGGGTTCGAGGTCTTTTTCAAGGTCAATCGCGAGCACAGTCAGTGCTGAAGCGCCAGAGTATTCGGGAGGATGCATCACGTCGTCGCAGTCGACGGCGAGACGTGTCGTGTGTTCGGATCCGCTGCCTCTCGGGGTTTCGATGGTGATGTGGGGCAGCCAGTCATCAACTGTTGATGCCCGAATGATTTCTTGGTTGCGCGCGATTGCCGCTGTGACGTCTGGCCCTTCCTGCGAGCTCGGGGCAGAGAAATGCAGACGTGGTGGAGACTGTACGATGACGCGTGCGATCTCCTCATGCCGGCGAGCGGTCAACAAGCTGCCTTCGATATGGAGTTTCCGGGTGATGGCAAGATGGTCAGGGTCCGAAAGATCGACTGCAGTAAGGACAGTTGAGGCCGTCCCAAGTGGCATCCTGCTCGAACGGCTTTCGTCCCTGCCCTGTCCGCTGTCGGGAGAGTCCGGTTTTGCTTCCCTCGGGTAATGATGTGTTTGGGAGAGAAGAAGGGCCTGGTCTTTGTGGAAGAAAAGCTGATGATTCCAGCCCCAGTCGAGCTTGAGCATGCCGCGTTGCACCGGTGTGCCATTCGCCGTGTCCACATAGATGAGCTGATTGTTTCCGGTAATAACGAGGATGCGTTTGCCGTCAGTTTTCACGATGTCAGGTTCGTCGATACCGGCTTCTTGCACATTGGTGCCAGAAAAGTCGGCGTCTTCGTTCGATTTTGACGAACTGTCGCGTGTTGTCTGACCGCTGGTTTCCGTCTCATTTAAGACGATGGCTTCTTCTGGAATTGCCAGAGGAAAACCGCCTCCTGAAACGTCGGCGAGACCATAAGGTCCTACCCGTTGCGCGGTTTCTGTCTGGATATGCTGAAGGAAACCTTCACAGGTCGCGAAGGGCTGCAAGGATTCTGCCGCCTGCGCGGAAGGAATCGCACTCTCACACGTGGTTAGTCCGACTGCGGCCAGAGTAAAGGCCGCGAGACCGGAACGGTATTTTTTCCAACCGTATTTTCTTGGCCTTCGTTTGCTCACCCTTTTTCCTCGGTTTCGTTTTTGGTAGTTCTTTCTTTTTCTCAGACGAAGCACCTTGCCCTGAAGTTCCTTTTTTATTTTGGGTTTTATGTCATGCAATTTTTCTGCACATGAAATGTGATGTATGTGTTGGGTGTGAAATGTCCTGGGCAGGGAAAGGCTTTTTGTGAGGACTTTGCCGGAGGGGGCATGTAGAGAGGGTATTCGGAGAGGGGACCGTGGGTGGTTCCCCGCGCGCGAGCAAGGAGAAAATGCGAAAGAGCAACAGGACAAAGAAACAGCATCATCCTAATGGATGTCGTGCAAAAGAAGGGGCATGCAGGAGGCAGGGCAGGAAGAGCGGATAGGGAACAGTGAAGCCTTTTCCATCGAGGAAAAAGCGAAGAAATCACGATTTAGGGAAGAAAACCTGAGGCAAGCGGCAGGGGTTTTTTCTGTTTTCGGGATACTTCAGGATGAACCGATCTCTCGGGATACGCTGCGCAGATGGTGTGGCTGGAGGGCTATGGGATCATAAGGCGTGAAGTCCGGAAAACGAGAGCAAGACGGGGAAGAAAGGGAGCAGGAGCATGCCACGGAAGTGTCCGGAGTGTGGCTGGATTTGGCCGAAACCGACAGGGCCTTGCCCTGCCTGCGGCTCGGGAGACGCCCCGGAAACAAAGCTGATGGATACTCCCGTGTTTGACGGGGCAGAGGCGAAAGCTCCCTGGCACTTGAAGCTTTTGCTAGGCGCTTTGGGTGTGTATCTGAGCTGGCGGTTTCTGCAGATGGCAGGGTGGATTGCCGACCGTTTTTGAGAGGTTTTCAGTTGGCCTTGTGGGCAGGTGCGGCACGTGGAGAAATCTGCCTGGGGGTGCTGCACAGGGATTCCTGTGCTACAACCCTGGTGAGGGGCAATTGGACCGGAAGGAAAGACACCTTTCTCAGGGGATTGTCGTGCAATGCTTTTCGGAACTATTTGAGGATGTCTTTCGCTTTTTCTCTGAGGGTAGCAGCCTGAATTTTTGCGTCTTTTTTCGCTTTTCTCACGTTTTTTCGCCCGGCTCTCGCCTGCTTTCTTGCGTTTCTCGCGGCTTGTCGCGCACTTTTTTCTACCTGTCGCGCTTCTTTACGGAGGCGCCGCGCAGCTTTTTTGGCCTTGTGTCCGCCCAGCTTTTTTTCTTCTGCGCTGTCTGAGGCGTGGCTGCCGGCCTCGTCATCGGCTTCATTGCTGGTTTTGGTGTTTTTTTCACGCGCCATCTTGTCTCCAGCCCATTTTTCTTCTCGGCTCACTGCAATTTTATCATTTGGCTATGGCATCGTTTGCCCCCAAAGCAGGGGAAGGTGCTTTGTCGGACCTGGAGAACAAGTGTGGGTGGCTCTTCTCTTGGCGCGTACTCTGGGGCTGATGCTTCTGGCATGATAGACTTGCACCGAAGCGGTAAACGGTTACTCGCTGCTTTTCTCTTTGTTTTTTGTACACGGGCTGTGGCGCAGCTTGGTTAGCGCACTGGTCTGGGGGACCAGAGGCCGCCGGTTCAAATCCGGCCAGCCCGACCATAAAACCCCGTCTGTAATTGCAGGCATTTCTGTCGGTTTTTCCATCTTCTTTCGAAGGCTCGTTTCTTCTGCTCCCATGTTCTACATGGTTCTGCATGTCGCGCGGGAATTGTGGGGATCTGCCGGGGTTCTCCCGGTCGATCAGAGTACTGAGTATTTCCTGGTCAGTAGTGGGGGGGG
>JGI24023J19991_10003603_pt1 | contig 10813 bp, 4 predicted proteins | sample Cruoilmetagenom1_FD_19991 | JGI IMG/M metagenome (IMG submission 19991)
GAGGCTGGCCTATATTAGCAGAAACACTAAATTCTCTAAGCAACCTATCAATTATAATTTCCAGGTGAAGCTCACCCATACCTGAAATTATAGTTTGTCCAGTTTCGCTATCCACCTTCACTCTAAACGATGGATCCTCCTGTACCAACTTATTCAGACCCTGAGATAATTTATCCTGGTCTGCTTTCGTTTTAGGCTCAATTGCAACCGATATCACGGGTTCAGGGAATTCCATAGATTCCAATATAAGAGGATTTGTCTCGTCACATAAAGTATTCCCTGTTGTGGTGTACTTCAAACCAACAGCAGCACAAATATCACCTGCATATACAACCTTTATATCTTCTCTTTTATTAGCATGCATCTTAAGAAGCCTACCGACTCTTTCTCTCTTGCCTTTTGAAGAATTATATATATAACTGCCTCCATCTATTTTCCCAGAATAGACCCTGATATACGTTAATTGACCAACATAAGGATCAGTCAAAATTTTAAAAGCCAATGCTGAAAAAGGAGCATTATCATCTGCAGGTCTTTCAATACCTTCATTACCGTCAACATCAACACCTTTGATAGCAGGCACCTCTACAGGAGATGGCAAATAATCGATGACCGAGTCTATCAATGTTTGGACTCCCTTATTTTTGAAAGCCGCTCCACACAACACCGGGACAAATTCCAAGTTGATCGTGCCCATCCTTAATGCCTTTTTTATTTCATCTTCACTGATACTTTCACCTTCAAGATATTTATCAGTTAGAATTTCATCGTACTCGCTTACACTTTCCAGCAAATATTCCCTATATTGGTTTGCCTTATCTATATATTCTGAAGGGATATCTATTACTTCATATTTAGCTCCAAGTTCATCTCCCTTCCATATTATTGCTTTCATAATTACCAAGTCTATTACACCTATAAAATTATCTTCCGAACCAATGGGAATTTGGAGAGCAACCGGTTTTGTGCCCAGCCTCTCTGACATCATCATTAACACATTGTAGAAATCAGCACCAACCCTATCCATTTTATTGACAAATGCGACACGAGGAACTTTATATTTATCCGCTTGACGCCACACAGCCTCAGATTGAGGTTCAACACCCCCAACAGCACAAAAAACAGCTATCGCCCCATCTAAAACTTTAAGTGATCGTTCAACCTCGATCGTGAAATCCACATGACCAGGGGTATCAATAATATTTATTCTGCAATCTTTCCAAAAGCATTGCGTAGTAGCAGACGTTATAGTTATACCTCTCTCTCTTTCCTGCTCCATCCAGTCCATTGTTGCACTGCCTTCATGGACCTCACCAATCTTATATGTTACTCCCGTATAATACAAAACCCTCTCTGTTGTTGTAGTTTTCCCAGCATCTATATGGGCCATTATGCCAATATTTCTTTGTTTTTCTATGGGATATTTTCTAGCCACTTAAACCCCCGATCACCATCTAAAATGAGCAAAAGCCTTGTTAGCTTCCGCCATTTTATGGGTATCTTCCTTTTTCTTGATAGAATTACCTTTTTTATTTGATGCGTCTATAAATTCTTCAGCTAATCTTGCCACTATAGAAGCCTCTTTTCTACCCCTTGCCATTTTCACTAGCCACTTTATGCCTAAAGCCTGCCTTCTTGGCTGCCTGACCTCAATAGGAACTTGATAAGTTGCGCCACCAACTCTCCTAGACTTTACTTCCAGAACAGGCTTAACATTCTCAATAGCTTTTCTAAAAACATCTATACCTTCACTCTTTGTTTTTTTCTTTATATATTCCATAGCATTATAAAACCCTCTCTCAGCCACAGATTTCTTTCCATCTATCATCAGTTCATTAATAAATTTTGATACAAGCTCATCATGATAAACAGAATCTTGGGGAATGGTCCTTTTTTTAACTGCTTTTCTTGACATATATCACCTTATTTAATTTTTTTAGCCCCATATTTTGAACGACTCTGCTTCCTGGCATCAACCCCAGCAGTATCCAATGTCCCCCGGATAATCTTATACCTTACACCTGGCAAATCCTTGACTCTGCCACCCCTTATTAAAACAACGGAGTGTTCCTGCAAATTATGGCCAACACCAGGGATATAAGCGGTGACTTCCATTCCGTTGGTCAGTCTGACTCTGGCTACTTTTCTAAGGGCTGAGTTTGGTTTTTTAGGCGTGGTTGTGTACACTCTTACACAAACTCCTCTTTGCTGAGGGTTACTCTTTAATGCAGGAGTCTTGGTTTTTTTAATAACCTTTTTCCTCCCTTTTCTAACAAGCTGATTCAATGTAGGCACAAAAAACCTCCAATATTTACTACCGCGCTACTTCTTAAAGCGAGGCAGTGATATTACCAATGCTTTTAATAGTTGTCAAGAGCTTAATAATAATCTTTTATTTAGATATTCCAAAATAATGCGAAATTAACCGACAACATATATAATNAAACATTTTAGTAACAATAGTTGCTATCTCAGCATAACCAGTCAGTTAATCTTCAAACCATCAAGCCTTACGCGTAAATTTATAATTTTTCTTAATTATATCCTTATAACCTGTTCCTGCAGGAATGAGTTTTCCCATAATGACATTTTCTTTTAAACCTCTCAAATAATCAATTTTACCTGACGCTGCAGCATCAGTTATAACTCTTGTTGTTTCCTGAAAACTTGCTGAAGAAATAAAACTCTCAGTATTTAAGGCTGCCTTGGTTATCCCCTGCAACACAGGCATTGCCTTAGGAGGATTTAATCCCTTACGGAGCAGATCTCGCTGAACTTTCATAAATGCTTTTTTATAAATTTCCTCATTAGGCATGTAAGAAGAATCACCTGCTTCTGTTATTACAACCTTCTGAAGCATCTGCTTGACAACCACCTCTATATGTTTATCATTGATAGAAACTCCCTGTTTACGGTACACCTCTTGGACTTCATCCACGAGATATTTTTGCAGTGCCATCTCACCTAAAACACTCAAGATATCATGGGGATTTATCAGTCCCCCGACTAAAGCTTCTCCAGCCTTAACCCTGTCTCCATCTCTCACATTAATATACTTCTGTATAGAGATATTGTAACTTTTCTTATCTCCTGTTTCACTATTTTCAATTATTACCTTTCTTACTCCCCTGAGGCCGCCTTCTATTTTTATAATACCATCAATTTCTGCAATAATAGCTGGGTCTTTTGGTTTTCTTGCCTCAAACAACTCAGCTACTCGAGGCAAACCTACTGTAATATCCTTAGTTTTTTGCGTTTCTCTTGGAATTTTCACAAGGACATCACCTATACAAACCTTGTTGCCTTCTTCTACCACAACGATAGAGCCAACTGGCAGAATATATCTATGAATCGTCTTATTTAACTCATCTTTGATAGATATACGTGGTTGACGCTTCTCCTTTGTATTACTAACTATAATTTTTTGTGAAAATCCCGTAATGGGATCGATATCGTCTTTTACTGTTTGTCCCTCAATAATATCTCCAAATGCAACTGTTCCTTCATATTCATTTAAAATAACAGCAGCATATGGATCCCATTCAGAAACTATATCACCGCTTTTAACAATACTACCGTCTTCAACCAACAACCTTGTCCCATAACTAACGTTATACTTCTCAATAGCACGGCCTTCGTTATTCAATATAGCAAGTACACCGTTCCTATTTAACACGACATTATGGCCATATCTATTTTTTACAACCTTCATCTCCTCTAATTTTACTTTGCCCCCTGCCTTTGCATGGAGCTCTGATTCCTCAGCTGTAGAAGATGCAGCGCCACCTATGTGAAACGTTCTCATTGTGAGCTGCGTGCCAGGCTCACCAATTGACTGGGCGGCTACAATACCGATAGCTTCTCCTACCTCGACCTCTCTTCTAGTTGCGAGGTCTATACCATAACAATGCCTGCAGACACCAAATTCAGATTCACATGTTAATACTGATTTGATTTTGATTCTATCCAAGCCGCTTCTCTCTATTTTAGCCACTGTATTCAGATCTATTAAAGTATTGGCTTCTACAATTAATTCATCTGTAACCGGATCATAAATTTCTTCAACTGTATATCTTCCATCGATTCTTTCAGCCAGACTTTCCACTATCTCGCTTCCTTCCAGCAACGGGCCCGTCTCAATTCCGTTTATCGTCCCACAGTCGTCTTCACTGACGATAACATCCTGGCCAACATCTGCAAGTCTTCTTGTTAAATACCCAGAGTTAGCAGTTTTGAGCGCAGTATCTGCCAAACCTTTTCTGGCTCCATGAGTAGATATGAAATATTGAAGAACTGTTAAGCCATCCCTAAAATTAGCGGTTATAGGTGTTTCTATGATTTCTCCAGAAGGCTTAGCCATTAACCCTCTCATGCCAGCTAACTGGCTTATCTGGGTTTTACTACCCCTGGCTCCTGAATTTGCCATAACATAGACAGGGTTATAAAACTTATCCCTCTTTTTTAGAGCTTTACTATCACCACCCTGATTTGCAAGAGTCTCCATCAGCAAATCAGAGATCTTATCGTTAGTAAACGACCATACATCAATAATCTGGTTGTATCTCTCACCTGAAGTCAAAGCCCCTTCACGGTAATGTTCCTCAATTTCTCTTACTTTCCCATTGGCACTTTCTATTAACTTATTTTTTTCCTCCGGTACAATAAAGTCATCTATACATATAGAAAAACCAGCCTTCGTTGCATAAAAAAATGTTATATCTTTCAAGTCATCCAGAAAAACTACAGCCTGGTAATTCCCAAGTTTTCTATATATATCATCTACAAGCTGACCAAGCTCTTTCTTCCCCATCACCTTATTAACCATATCAAAATCAATTCCTTTGGGAATTATTGAATGCAGAATTACACGACCGGTAGAGGTATCATATACTTTGCCATCAATACGAACCTTAATATAAGCATGCAAATCCAACGCCCCATGGTCGAATGCGATCTCTACCTCGTCTTGTGAAGAAAATACTTTCCCCTCTCCCTTTGCATTTNTCATAGGACGCGTCATATAATAGGATCCTAGNACCATATCNTGNGTAGGAACCGCTAAAGGTTTACCGCTGGCTGGCGATAATATATTGTGAGAAGAAAGCATCAGAACTTTAGCTTCCACTTGGGCCTCATATGAAAGAGGAACGTGCACAGCCATCTGATCTCCGTCAAAATCTGCATTAAAAGCAGGGCATACCAATGGATGCAGTTGGATAGCCTTTCCTTCTATCAAAACTGGTTCAAAAGATTGCATACCAAGCCTATGCAACGTAGGAGCTCTATTTAAAAGAACATTATACTCCTGTATAATTCCTCCCAATATATCCCAAACTTCCTCCCTTTTTTCTTCCACAATTCTTTTAGCATGTTTTATTGTACTAGCTAGACCTTTTTCTTTTTCAAGCTTATAGTAAATAAATGGTTTAAAGAGCTCCAACGCCATTATTTTCGGGATACCACATTGATGCATTTTCAAATGGGGGCCAGCTACGATGACAGATCGGCCAGAATAATCAACCCTTTTCCCTAGCAGATTCTGTCTGAATCTGCCCTGCTTCCCCTTAATCATATCACTAAGAGATTTAAGAGGTCTTTTGTTAGAACCTCTTATGACACGACCTCTACGTCCATTGTCAAAGAGCGCGTCTACAGCTTCCTGCAACATCCTTTTCTCATTACGAATAATTATATATGGAGCATTTAATTCAATTAATTTTTTTAATCTGTTATTACGATTGATTACCCTTCTGTACAAATCGTTAAGATCGCTAGTAGCAAATCTGCCACCGTCAAGAGGAACCAATGGTCTCAATTCGGGAGGGATCACAGGAATAACATCAGGAGTCATCCACTCCGGCTTATTACCACTTCTTCTAAAAGGCTCGATAATTTTGAGTCTTTTAGCAATCTTATCTCTCTTTTGAACACTAGTTGTTTTTTTGATTTCTTGTTGCAACTCTACAAGAAGAATATCCAGATCCACACTTTTTAAAAGTTCCTTGATAGCTTCTGCGCCCATCTTAGCTTCAAATGCTTTATATCCATACTCTTCCAGCAATGAATGATATTTATCCTCACTTAGTAACTCTTTATGTTTCAAAGAAGTCTTTTTTGGCTTAGTTACAATGTATGACTCAAAATATACAACCCGCTCAATATTTTTTATACTTAGATCAAGGATAGCTCCTATCCTGCTTGGCATCCCCTTAAAAAACCATATATGACATACTGGAGAGGCCAAACTGATATGTCCCATTCTTTCGCGCCTAACTTTCGATTGAATAACTTCTACTCCACATTTTTCACAAACCATTCCTCTATGCTTCATCCTTTTATATTTGCCGCATAAACATTCCCAATCTTTAACGGGTCCAAATATTTTTGCACAAAACAACCCATCTCTTTCAGGCTTAAATGTTCTATAATTTATTGTTTCCGGTTTTAAAACTTCACCGTAGGACCATTCCAAGACTTTTTCCGGAGAAGCTATTTTTATTTTAATCGCATCGAAAAAACCAGTTCTATTCTCTTCGAGCATGGTTTCACTCTTTTTTATTGTCAATTCAACCTCCCGTCCTGCTTTTCTTTATCAATCTTATTTCCGCCTTCTGGGATATCTTTTTTCCTTAGCAGATCTACATCTAAACAGAGCCCTTGAAGTTCTTTTATAAGCACATTGAATGATTCAGGCATGCCCGGCTTAAAAGTAAAATTGCCGTTAACAATAGACTCATAGATTCCTGTTCTTCCTTCTACATCGTCAGATTTTACTGTCAACATCTCCTGTAGTATATTGGAGGCACCATAACCTTCAAGAGCCCATACCTCCATCTCTCCCACCCTTTGCCCTCCAAACTGGGCTTTACCTCCAAGAGGTTGTTGCGTCACAAGAGAATACGGACCAGTTGACCTTGCATGAATTTTTGTCTCAACAAGATGGTGAAGCTTCATCATATACATTATCCCAACAGTCACTTTCTGATCAAATTTTTCGCCTGTTCTGCCATCATATAAAACTGACTGACCATCTTCGGGCAATGATGCCTTTTTAAACAAATCTTTTATATCAGACTCTTTAGCACCATCAAAGACAGGGGTTGCAACATAAAGACCCAATGCTTTTGCAGCCCAACCGAGGTGGCATTCAAGGACCTGACCTACATTCATCCTGGAGGGAACGCCCAAAGGATTAAGCACAATATCAACAGGTGTTCCATCTGAAAGATAAGGCATATCCTCTTCTGGTAAGATTCTGGAAACTACACCTTTATTGCCATGTCTCCCCGCCATTTTATCCCCTTCCATAAGTTTTCTTTTAATCGCAACGAAAACCTTTACAGCGCTCAGCACACCGGCTGGAGTTCATCTCCTTTTGCAACTTTCTTGTTTTTGCCTTTAAACCTGTCTTCCAGAACCTTAACCTTATTAAAATAACTGTTATATATCTCTGCTATACCTCTGTCTATCATTTCTTTATCAACAAGTTGAAGAGATATAAGATCACTATGTCCCAATTTATTGAGCATATCTTCTTTTAAAATATCACCTTTCCTTAATTTAATGTCTCCCTTGTTAAAATCATTTGATAATTTTGCGCCTTTGAGTAGCCTAACAATCCTTGCAAGCCTGGTTTTTTCTAGGAGAAAACGTTCCAATTTATAACTAGCGTTTATCTCATTGCGCTCTGAAGCTTCGATTATCTCAGTGCGTTCGTTTTTATCAACGCCTCTTCTTGTCATGACCTGAACATCAATGACAATACCAGAAATACCAGGGGGAGTTTTTAAGGAAACATCCTTTACTTCGCCAGCTTTCTCTCCAAATATAGCTCTAAGAAGCTTTTCTTCAGGAGTAGCCTGAGTTTCACCCTTTGGGGTAACTTTTCCAACTAAAATATCACCTGCTTTAACCATTGCGCCAATTCTGATTATACCACTTTCATCTATATCTTTAAGAGCCTCATCGCTTACATTAGGGATATCCCGTGTTATTTCTTCCTGCCCCAATTTTGTATCTCTAGCATCAATTTCAAATGATTCTATATGTATAGACGTTAAGGAATCCTCTTTAACAATTTTTTTCGAAACCAATATTGAGTCTTCATAATTATAACCCATCCAGGGCATAAAGGCCACAACAGCATTAATGCCCAGCGCAAGCTCACCATTGTCAGTAGCGGGACCATCAGCAAGAACCTGCATTTTTTTTACACAGTCTCCCTTGGACACAATCGGCTTATAATTTATGCATGTGTCCTGGTTAGACCTTTTATACTTTGTAAGTTCATATACCTCTATGCCATAGTCATCCTCATTATTATAACTAATAACAATTTTGTTTGAATCAACATACTCGACTATCCCTTCTACCCTGGAAACCACAACTGCTCCAGAGTCAACAGCAACTCTTGCCTCCAAGCCAGTACCTACTATAGGCGCATCTGTCTTTACTATAGGAACAGCTTGACGCTGCATATTTGAACCCATTAATGCACGGTTTGCATCATCATGTTCTAAAAATGGGATTAAAGCTGTTGAAACAGAAACAATCTGCATAGGGACAACATCCATATAATTTACAAGATCTTTTGCTACAGTGATAGAATCTCCTTTATGCCTTGCTGCCACAAAATCTTTAATGAAGGTTCTCTTTTCACTCAAAAGAGCATTTGCCTGCGCTATATAATAATTTTCTTCATCTATTGCAGACATATAAACAATATCATCTGTAACAACACCATCTTTAACTTTTCGGTAAGGGGTCTCTATAAACCCAAACTTATTTATTCGCGCAAATGTTGTAAGCGACGTTATAAGCCCTATATTAGGACCTTCTGGGCTTTCTATAGGGCAAAGCCTGCCGTAATGAGATGTATGAACATCTCTTACCTCAAAACCTGCTCTTTCACGGTTTAAACCTCCCGGCCCCAGAGCAGACAATCGCCTTTTATGCGTTATTTCACTTAAGGGATTGGTCTGATCCATAAATTGAGATAATTGATACCTTCCAAAAAATTCTTTTATAGAAGCAGACAAAGGCTTAGCATTGAGCAAATCCTGTGGAGTTAACTCTGCCACATCATGCGTACTTATTCTCTCACGCACTGTCTTTTCCATTCTGCTCAAACCTATACGAACGTGATTTAATAATTGTTCCCCAGCAGATCTTACGCGGCGATGCGCTAGGTGGTCAATATCATCAGCATTTTCCATCCCCATCCTTATTTTGTCTAACACCTTCACAGTCTCTACAATGTCTTCTTTTGTCAAAATTGTTTTATCCAGGGGGGCGTCAACACCCAGTCGATTATTAATCTTCAAACGTCCAACTGGTGATAAATCATATCTCTTTTCATTAAAAAAAAGATTATCAAATAAAGCCTTAGCAGTTTCTAAAGTCGTTGGTTCCCCTGGTCTCATTTTTTTATATATTTCTAATAAAGCTTCATCTGATGTTTTTATATTATCCATCTCCAAAAGATCCCTGATCGATGAATCGGAAACTAAATGTCCAAAAAATAAAATTTTAAATTCCTTTATTCCACCATTTAAAAACTCATCTATGACATCATCATTAATTAAAGAGTTAGACTCGGCAAGTACTTCCCCGTCATCTGTCACTATATCTTCGGCAAGATAAGTTCCCAGAAAGTCTTCAATAGCTACCGGAATACTCTTTATCCCAGCCTTTATAAGCCTCCTCCTAGAAGCCTTTGTAATTTTATGGTTTGCTTTTACAATCACATCTCCTTCATCAGAAACAATACCTAAACTTGTCTTTCTCCCAATAATTTTGTCAGGATCAAAATCCATGATAAAACCATTTTCTGTCACAAAAATAGTTTGAGTCTCATAGTATGTGGTTAATATTTCCTGATCATCCAGGCCAAGTGCTTTAAGTATTGTTGTGACAGGAATCTTCCGTTTCTTATCTATCCTGATGTACATCATCTCCTTTGAATCAAACTCAAAATCTATCCATGAGCCGCGATACGGTATTATTCTGGCAGAATAATCGTGTTTAGCTGTCACACCCTTAGCCCCTGTTAAGTCCTCGAAAAATATACCTGGGGACCTATGGAGTTGGCTGACAATAACTCTTTCCACACCATTTATAACAAACGTTCCCCTCTCTGTCATCATAGGCATGTCACACAAATATACATCGGACTCCTTCGCAGAAAGAATCTGTTTTTCTCCAGTCTCTTCCGACGTTTCATAGGCCACAAGCCTGACCCTAATCTTTATTGGAGCTGCATATGAGGTGCCCCTGTCCAACGCTTCTTTCGGATTATATTTAGGTTTATCGAAAGAGTAATCAATATATTCCAGTATAGAAGAATCATTAAAATCTGAAATGGGGAATACTTCCCTTAACACATGCTCCAACCCTATATTCTCTCTAGCATCAGGAGATAAGTTTAATTGCAGGAAATCGGCATAAGAACCCTTCTGGACCTCCACCATATCTGGCAAATCTATAACTTTGCTTATTTTGGAAAAACTTAATCTCTCAATATTAGATTTATATCCCAACATACATACACCTTCAGGGTAAATTTATAGAAACGAAACATAAGGCATAAACCTTATACATAAACTTCAAAGGATCTCTTACTTAATTTCTACTGTAGCGCCTACTTCTTCCATTTTTGTTTTAACAGCTTCAGCTTCTTCCTTGCTAATACCTTCTTTAATGGCTTTTGGCGATGAATCAACAAGAGCTTTTGCTTCTTTTAGACCTAACGAAGTAATCTCTCTAACAGCTTTAATAACCTGTACTTTCTTATCACCTATCCCATTTAAAATGA
>JGI24023J19991_10003607_pt1 | contig 10806 bp, 7 predicted proteins | sample Cruoilmetagenom1_FD_19991 | JGI IMG/M metagenome (IMG submission 19991)
TTTTACGCTGTCAATTTCTTAATCTTTCAATGAACTTGCTTCTTTCTCTTTAAGCGGGTGCAAATATAGAAAGGTTTTTAACTCTCACAAAACTATTTTGCTTTTTTTTAATAAAGTTTTTAAAGTTTTTTATAATTGCTTGATTATCAAAAACAAACCTCAATAATTAGGGGATGCAAATCTAAGAGATTTCTAAATATTTTTAAATATTTTTACCTAGAAAGTTATTAACAAAACAACAGGAAATGATTATTTAAATCAAGACCCTGAAGTTAATAGCTGATTTTTAAACACTTGCAATCTGTTTTTGAAAGATGCAACCGGAAAGTTTAAAATTTTTTGAGATTTCTCTAAATCAAATCCAGTTCTTGGAGGACGCTTGGCAGCTTGATTAAGCTGAGAAGTTGGTATTCGTTTTATAAAAGAGCTATCTAAATTGAATGTATCAGCAATTTCTAAGGCCATTTCATAGATACTTAAAAGTTCACTACTTGATATATGAAATACTCCTTGTGCGTCAAGTTGGATAGATAATAAACAGGCCTCTGCCAAATCATCAACAAAAGTTGGCATCCTGTATTGATCATCTACAATGGTAATTTCTTGCCTATTTTCAATGGCATTTTTAACCCAAAGCACAATATTATTTCTAGACATATTATCAACCACACCATATACCAAAATAGTTCTTAATATAGTATGTTTAATACCTGAGTTTATTATCAGCTCTTCAGACCTCAATTTTGAAAGTCCATAATAACTTAATGGATTTGGCTCATCATCCTCTTTATAAGATCCGTCTTCGCCATCAAAAATGAAGTCTGTTGAAAGATGAATTAAATGACTACTGTGTTCCTTAGCGGAGCTGATCAAGGTTTTAACTGCCTCTACATTTATTAAGTCACATTTCTCTTTTTCTTCTTCACAGACATCAACATTGGTCATAGCTGCACAATTGATAATATAATGAGGCTTTATTTTATTGATTAGTTGAGTTAATTCATCAGCATTGGTAATATCAATACTATAATAGGTATAATTTTCGGCTGTACCATTTCTATTTTCACCTCGTGAGATCGCGATGACTTCAAAAGCATTTTTAGCAGATAACAGATTTACCAATTTTTGACCTAATAATCCGTTACTCCCGGTAATCAAAACTTTTTTCCTCATTAAAATAATTTATTGAGATTTTGAATTTCTTCTAGACTACCAAGCACAATTAATTTAGAATTAGATATTAATTGTGTTTCTGCACCAGGATTGATAACATATTCGTTTTCCGGAGTTTTAAACCCAATTACCGAGCAACCCGTTTTTCGTCTTAGATCTAAATCTCTAATAGATTTTGATAAAAATTCTTTGGGTAGATCTTCAACAATTATTTCTTCCAAATGTGTAGCATTATCAGAATCTACGGCTAGCTTATCAACAAATTCAACTATATCTGGAGTCACCAATAAAGAAGCCATATGGTCACCTCCCAATTTGTCCGGCATAATAACATTATTAGCACCAGCTATACGTAATTTACTATCTGATGTATCATCAGAAGCTCGGCTTACAATTGTCATATTTTTATTGAGTTGTCTTGCTGAAAGCACAACAAATAGATTATCCGCATCAGAAGGCAAGGTGGTTATTAAATTTGAAGCGTAATTTATACCCGCTTTTTCTAATACATCATCTCTGGTAGCATCACCCTTTATAAATAACAAATTATCTTCTTCAATTTCAGAAATCATTGAATTATCGTTTTCAATTATTACCACAGACTTATGATACTTTTTTAATTTGATTACAGCTTGTTTACCATTTCTACCATAGCCACACACTATAGTATGCTTTTTGAGTTGTTCAATTTTCTTTTGCACTTTTTTAAATTTAATTTTATCAAATAATTCGCCGCTAGCCACATATTGTGCTATTACTGAGGTGATCAATCCTAACATAACAATACTCATTAAAATTAGAAAAATTGTAAATAATTTTTCTTCTTCACTTAATGGATGTACCTCACCAAAACCAACCGTGGTAATGGTAATTATTGTCATATATAAGGCGTTTACAAACGTATCATTTGACAAATTCATATAGCCAATGACACCAATAGTGATCACCAATAAAAAAAATAATAATACCTTATATAAATTTGATTGAAATTCGCTCATAAAGTTTACAGATCAAATACGGAACTTCGTTTTGTGTAAATCATATCTTTTAATTTTAGTAAAAANGCCAAGGTNAAATAAATACCAAACCAAAACCCTAANGTAACAAATGATATGTATACAAAAAATAAACGCACATTTGTAACACGTATTCCTAATTTATCNGCCAATCTAGATGATACATCAAANCCTCTTTTTTCAAAAAAATAACGNATGGAATGAATAATTGTCATTGATACTAATTTTGACGCAATTTAACCATTTATTCAATAATCCTTTACAATATACATACAAATTCTATTTTCTATTAATTACATTTGTAGCTTGCAATTTTTTTAAGCNAATGNCACAAGAATATATAGAAGTACAAGGAGCTAGGGTTCATAATTTAAAAAATATCGATGTTAAAATACCTCGAGAAAANCTTGTTGTAATCACTGGNTTAAGTGGTAGCGGTAANTCTTCATTAGCTTTTGATACGATCTATGCCGAAGGACAACGCAGATATATTGAAACTTTTTCTGCTTATGCTCGCCAGTTTCTTGGAGGCTTAGAAAGACCCGATGTTGATAAAATTGACGGCCTATCTCCTGTTATTGCCATTGAGCAAAAAACTACGAATAAAAGTCCCCGATCTACCGTAGGCACCATTACAGAAATTTATGATTTTTTAAGGCTTTTATTCGCCAGAGCTGCCGATGCATTTTCATACAATTCGGGTGAAAAAATGGTGAGTTATTCTGATGAGCAAATTATTGATTTAATCTTACAAGATTTTGATACTCAAAAAATTATTATCCTTGCACCTGTTATCAAATCTCGAAAAGGACATTACAGAGAGCTCTTTGAACAAATTTCTAAACAAGGTTTTGTTAAAGTAAGAGTTAATGGAGAAGTTAGAGATATTGAAAAAGGAATGCGTTTAGATCGCTATAAAACACATGATATTGAAATTGTTATTGATCGTTTAAAAGTTGACAATGGCTCTTTAAAACGTTTGCAAGAAACCATAAAAACGGCAATGTATCATGGAGATGATACCATTTTAGTGCTTGATACTAAAAATAACAGTACAAGATATTTCAGTAGAAGTTTAATGTGTCCGTCAAGCGGAATATCCTATCCACAACCAGAGCCTAATTCCTTTTCATTTAACTCCCCGAAAGGTGCTTGTGATAATTGCAACGGATTAGGAAATGTTAATGAAGTAAACATCAATAAGATCATTCCTAATTATAAATCGTCCATTTTGGCCGGCGGGATTGCTCCTTTAGGTGAACAAAAAAATTCATGGATTCTTAAACAAATTGAGCTAATTGCTGAACGTTATGACTTCACTCTAAGTACGCAATTAGATAAAATACCTGCCGAAGCATTGAACATAATCTTGTACGGTGGAAATGAAAAATTTGAAGTAACTTCTAAACAATTAGGAATTACAAGAAAATATGAGATTGATTTCGAAGGAATTGCAAACTTTATTAAATATCAGTTTGATGAATCAAATTCAACTTCGATTAAACGTTGGGCCTCATCATATATGGATGAGAATATTTGTTCAGTTTGTAATGGTTCAAGACTAAAAATAGAAGCCTTACATTTTAAAATTCAAGATAAGAGTATTGCTGATTTAACAGGAATGGATATCATACAATTAGCCGAATGGTTTGCTATTATAAAGAAAAAATTATCTGAAAAACAACTCATTATTGCATCAGAAGTTATCAAGGAAATTGAAACCAGGGTTCAATTTTTATTGGATGTTGGACTTGATTATCTAACATTGAGTAGAAGTTCTAAAACTTTGTCAGGAGGCGAAGCGCAGCGTATTAGGTTGGCTACTCAAATTGGTTCTCAATTAGTTGGTGTACTATATATTTTAGATGAACCAAGTATTGGGTTACATCAACGTGACAATCAACGATTAATTGATTCTTTACAAAAGTTAAGAGATATTGGTAATTCTGTAATTGTAGTTGAACATGACAAGGACATGATTGAAAGCGCTGATTGTATTATTGACATCGGTCCTAAAGCGGGCAAACACGGAGGCGAAATTATTAGCAACACCTCTTCAAAAGAATTATTGAGCGGAAATACGTTAACCGCTGATTATCTTAACGGAGTTAAAAAAATTGAATTACCAAAATCAAGACGAAAAGGAAACGGTAAAGAAATTATTTTAAAAGGAGCAACCGGTAATAACCTTAAAAATGTTTCAGTAAAGTTACCTCTAGGAAAAATGATCTGTGTCACTGGGGTTTCCGGTAGTGGAAAATCAACATTGATCAATGAAACATTGTATCCAATTCTTAATCAATATATATATAGATCTGTAAAGGCACCAATGCCTTATGCCAACATAAAAGGATTGGAACATATTGATAAAATTATTGACATCAACCAATCACCAATTGGTAGAACACCACGTTCAAATCCTGCTACATATACGGGTGTTTTTAGTGAAATACGAACTTTATTTTCTAAAACTCCTGAGGCTATGATCAGAGGTTATAAACCTGGTAGGTTTTCGTTTAATGTAAAAACCGGCAGATGTAAAACTTGTGAAGGTGGTGGCGTTCGAGTAATTGAAATGAATTTTTTACCTGATGTTTATGTTGAATGTGAAACNTGTCAAGGNAAACGTTTTAATNGGGAAACTTTAGAGATACGATATAAAGGNAAATCAATTTCNGATGTNCTGAATATGACNATCGATGAGAGTGTGACATTTTTTGAGCTTATCCCTAAAATCTATAAAAAATTAAAAACTATTCAAGATGTAGGTTTAGGTTATATCACATTAGGGCAACCATCAACAACTTTATCTGGTGGTGAAGCACAACGTATCAAATTAGCGGCTGAACTGTCTAAAAAAGATACTGGCAATACATTTTACATTCTAGACGAACCTACAACCGGTTTACATTTTGAAGATATTGACGTGTTAATGAAAGTATTAAATACCTTGGCGGATAGAGGCAATACTGTTTTAATTATTGAGCATAATATGGATGTAATCAAATTAGCAGATCATATTATAGACATTGGTCCTGAAGGTGGAAAAAAGGGTGGTCAAGTATTATGTATAGGGACTCCGGAAGAAATTATTAAGGATAAAAAAAGCTATACGGCAAAATTTCTAAAAAAAGAATTAATTTAGCTAGCTTGACTATTACATGTAATGCATGTTGATAAATAGTAGACTATAGTAAATTTTTATTTTCTATAATTATGTCTCTATTAGTAAATAATTATTAATTAGTGTTTATAAAAAGAAACAATGGCGAAAGATATAAATCTGACCGATGACAGAAAAATCATCGAAAAATTTAAACATAAAACTTGGAATGAAATAAAAACCAATGACACATGGGCAATCTTTAAGATAATGTCTGAGTTTGTTAATGGTTATGAAAAACTAAGTAAAATTGGTCCTTGTGTAAGTATTTTTGGCTCTGCCAGAACAAAACCGGAGGATAATTATTACAAACTTGCTGAGCAGATCGCGTATGAGTTAACTCAAAATGGATATGGTGTTATTACAGGTGGTGGCCCCGGAATTATGGAGGCCGGTAACAAAGGTGCGTACAGAGGAAAGGGTGCTTCGGTTGGTTTAAATATTGACTTACCTTTTGAGCAACATGATAATCCTTATATCGACGCTGATAAAAATGTACAATTCGACTACTTTTTTGTTCGAAAAGTAATGTTTGTTAAATATGCCCAAGGATTTATAGTAATGCCTGGTGGTTTCGGTACTTTAGATGAACTTTTTGAAGCAATGACGCTTATCCAGACCAAAAAAATTGGAAGATTTCCAATTATTCTTGTAGGAAGAGATTTCTGGAGTGGCATTTTCGATTGGGTTAAAGAAGTTCTTATTCAGAAATATGAAAATGCCAGTGAAGAAGATATGAAATTAATTAGGATCGTTGATACTGAACAAGAGGTGATAGAATTACTTAATAGCTTCTATAAAAAATATAGTTTAAGTCCGAATTTCTAAAATTATAAATAGCTTAAATACAAAAAGCATCCGTCTGATACGGATGCTTTTTTATTAAAAAAGAATTTTGTCAACTTCATTATTTATAATCTACAATGAAAAATTCAGTTCTTCTATTCATTTGATGTTTTGCTTTATTACATTTTACAGAATTTGAACATTCATTTAATAATGCTGTTTCGCCAAAGCCTTTACCACTAATTCTATCAGGATCAATTCCTTTAGATATTATGTAGGCAACTGTAGATTCAGCTCTCTTTTCGGATAATATTAAATTCGCTTTATCTCTACCTCTAGCATCAGTATGAGAACGAGATTCCACAATGATATCCAAATTTTCTTTCATTAATTCTACGACTTTATCTAATTCTTTTGCGGCATCCTGACGGATATTTGACTTGTTTAAATCGAAATAAATCGGATCTATATTGGTAATTTTTTTGTTCTTAATTTTTTCAGGAATTAATTGTACAGAAATATTTACCCCATTCTTTACGACATCATTAGCAGCTTCAATCACTTGTTCATCTTTTAGAAAGTCTGTCTTAACACCTACTATTTTATAGGATGAGTTACACGCAATTTCAAAATTGAAAGCACCATCGTCACCAGTTGTAATACTTTGTATTTTATTTTCATTAGCATCTAATAAATCAATAACAACATCAGACAATGCTTTCTGGTTACCTTTATTTTGAACAACACCGGTAACCTGCTGAGTACATTCAATTTTAAGCGGAGATAGTACCTCAAAACTATAAATATCATCGTCACCTTTTCCTTCAGCTCTGTTGGAAGAAATAAATCCTTTGTTCTTGTTAAGCACAAAAGCAAAATCATCACTTACACTATTAATCGGTTCTCCTAGATTTACTAGTTCTGATATTGTATTATCGTATATTTTTATGGCAAAGACATCCAGCCCACCTATTCCTTTATGACCCGTTGAAGAAAAATAAAGGATATCATCATCATTTACAAAAGGAAACATTTCCTTTTCTTCAGTATTAATTTTCGACCCTAAATTTTTTGGTTCACTATAGGTTCCGTCATCGCCTATATCTACTTCGTAAATATCTGTTTTACCAATAGATTCTGGTCTATCAGAAACGAAATATAGTTTTTTATCATCTTTACTTAAAGCCGGATGACCTGTTGAAAATTGATCACTATTAAAAGGCAATTTCATAATATCTGTCCATTCTCCAGTGGCTCCAACTGTAGCTTTAAATAATTGCAATTTCAAAACACCTTCATCATCATTCTTTACAACATTATTATAATAATTATTACTCGTGAAATAAACAGTTTTTAAGTCTTTTGTAAACTCAACATCTGCTTCATGAAACTTATTATTAACTGTACCTTTTACTTTATGTTTTCCTGTTATTTGTCCTTTATCGGATACTTTTCCTATATATAGATCTAAATAAGGTTGACTATTAGGTTTCCAAACATTCTTAATTATTGATCTTTTACTTCTTGGTGATGCAAAAACAACACTATCTGCGCCAAAATAGGTTGTACCAAAGTCAGCAAACTCCGTATTAATATCAATATTCTTTATAACATATTCGCCAGCCGTAGTTTGCGCAACCATATTAAAGGTGCAAAACATTAAGACTATAATTATATATTTTTTACTCATGCCTTTACTATTTACTTGTTGGAGTTTTTGCTTTTTCTTTGAAAGGTTCATTTTAAATTGTTTTTTTACTAGAAAAATCTAGGTGATATAACATTATCTCTTGAAAGGTCTACATCCCACAATAAAAATACTTCGTGAGAACCTGAATTTAAATCGCCTAAATTAGTAGTGGTATAATCATATGCATATCCTATCCTCAAATCGTTTGTAACTAAGAAACTTGCTAGCCCACCAATCGAGTCATCTAACCTATAAGAAGCACCCAATTCAAATTTTTCATTAATTAAAAAATTAGCTGAAACATCTACAGATAATGGAATTCCCGGTGCAGCTTTAAGCATTACTGATGGTTTAAATTTTAAATTTTCTGATGCATCAAACACATAACCACTCGTTAAAAAGTAATGCATTTTTTCGGATGCGCTTGTGACACTATTACTCTTCTCAAAATGTTTTGTTTCTAATACATTAGGCAGTGACAACCCTACGTAAAACTTATTCGTATAATAAAATGCTCCTGCGCCAAAGTTTGGCAGTACTCTATTGTCAAAATCTAAGTAGGTTGGATCATTAGGGTCTATAGATGTTAATGCCAATGCATCTAGATTATGAAAAGTAAACCCCGCTTTTAAACCAAATGCTAATTTTCCTTCTTCAGAAGTATTAATAGTATATGAAAAATCAGCAAACAAATTCTGTTCTTTTAAAGGTCCTATTTTATCGGAAATAATAGAAACACCTAATCCGAGCTTTTCACCTACCGGAGCATGAGCCGAAAATGTTAATGTTTTAGGAGCACCATCTATACCTGTCCATTGTGTTCTTCCTAAAACACCAATACTTAACGTTTGTTTAGAACCCGCATACGCTGGATTCAACACATTAATATTATACATATACTGAGTGTACTGTGGATCTTGTTGACCATAAAAATTTATCGATAACAATACCAAACTCAGTACTAAAAATAATTTTATTCTTTTCATCTATATTATATTTTTGCTGGAATGAGAATCTATTCCTTTATCCTTTAATAACTTAAATTATCTATTTAAATATACCCAACCCGACTCAGGTTTTTTATTATTATCATTAAAATTAATCATATAAAAATAGGTTCCTGTTGGCACTTTATTATTGGCACCTACAGTCATTCTACCTGTTGAGAAACCATCCCACCATTTTGGATTTGAACTACCATTATTTTTATATTCATAAACCAAATTACCCCAGCGATTATACACACTCATTTCAAAATTAGGGAACAAGTTTGCCAGTCCCGGTATTTCAAAAACATCATTGATACCATCACCATCTGGTGTAAAAAGAGTTGGTATTGTAACATTACAAGGTTTAACGTCTAAGTAATCTGGAGTACCATCTTCATCACAATCATCATCAATTGGATTTCCATTGCTATTAGCATCTTCTTCAATAGTTAGTATATCATCATTATCATCATCTGTGTCCATATAATCGGGTGTACCATCTTCATCTGTATCTAAACCATCTTCATCTCTATTAATCACATTGTCACCATCACAGTCTAACTCATTCCATTCTTCAGATGGATCTAAAGTCCTGCTTTCTGGATTAAAATCACACGGATCATTTGAATCAGTACTATCTGTATTTTCTCGACTATCTGTTACACCATCTCCGTCTGAATCAGGATCAATAATAATGATTGTAATTATTGCTGTATCACATACTTCCGGATCTATAGCCGTATTACACACTTGATACTCTACTGTTACAGACGAATCAACTTCAGTTGAAGCAGGAAGATAACTCACCTCACCTGTTAATGGATCAAAACTTATAGTACCTGTGGCAGAACCACTAATTTGTGTAACACTTATATCTGCTCCAGATAAGAAATCATCATTTGATAATACATTAAACGTTGTAGCATCTCCTAATGCTGCTGTAAATTCATCATCATTAGCTGTTGGAAATAACGGATTTGGATCCATTTCATTTGGATTACCGTCGCCGTCACAATCTGCTGCGTTCCATGCTGCATCTGGTACAACCGTTTGACTTGCAATTACTAAACTACATGCATCTTGAACATCTGTACTTTCGGTAATTTCTGTGCCATTTGGTACGCCATCCCCATCACAATCTAAGGCATTCCAAGCCACTGTTACATTGGCAATAATTTGATTAGAAGCATTATAATCACATCCATCATTTAGATTGGTTCCATCTATTATTTCCTGACCGTTTGAAACGCCATCACCATCTGTATCACCATCAGTTATTGTTATGGTAATTGATGCAGTTGCACAAACGTCTGGATCTACGGCTGTGTTACATACTTGGTAATCTATACTTACCGTACCTCCTGCTATAGCTTCAGTAGCCGTTGGAGTATATGCAACTTCACCTATAGTCGGATCAAACGTAAAACTTCCTGTTGCTGTGCCTGAACCTAAATCTGTAATACTTGTATCCGTTCCTGGTAAGAAATCATCATTGCTTAGAATATTAAATGCTGTTGAACCACCAAAGGTCGCTATGAAAACATCATCATTTGCAGTTGGAACTAATGGATTTGGATCTGTTCCATTTGAATTACCATCTCCATCACAGTCTGCTGTATTCCATGCTACATCTGGTGTAACCGTTTGACTTGCGATTAGTAAACTACATGCATCTAGTACATCTGTACTATCGGTAATTTCTGTGCCATTAATCACACCATCACCATCACAATCTAACGCATTCCATGCTGCTGTTACATTGGCAATAACTTGATTTGAAACATTATATTCACATGGTAAATTAGGGTCAGTACCATCTAATAATTCTTGTGTGTTTGACACGCCGTCACCGTCATCATCTAAAAATGTTATGCTCTCTGCTTGTAAGTTTATTCGATATAGATTCTCATCTGAATCATTATTTGAAATTAAGATAGTAGCTGTATTTATTCCTAAACTAACAGGTGCTGTAAAAGTAACACCAATGGT
>JGI24023J19991_10003614_pt1 | contig 10799 bp, 9 predicted proteins | sample Cruoilmetagenom1_FD_19991 | JGI IMG/M metagenome (IMG submission 19991)
TAGAGCCACTTACCCTTGTTTTTTGCTATTACCGGCGGGTAAAACTCATCATATTTCCTAGGTCCGATGTCGGTTATTCTATTTTCCATCGGTTTGTCAGGATTATAACCTGATGATATAAAAGCCATATTAATTCTCCCCCTATCTCAGATGGTGTTTTCTAAATTCTTTAACATCACGCTCCCAGCCGCCTGGAACCTCATCTTCTTTCCAGAAGATATAGGGATTTGTCCTCGGTTCCTGAACATGCTGAGGTATCGCTTTGATACCTGTCTCTTGAAGCAGCCGCTGGAAGCCCTGGCGTCTTATTAACTCACCAAGACGCTCACGGTTTTTGCCTTCTTCCATCCACCAGTCCCAGATGCTTTCAATAACTTCCTTGATTTCATCATAAGGTTCTTCAACCTTGATAAAAGGAACAAGAAGTGAACCCATTTGAGCGCCATCAAGAATAGGAGCTTTGGCTCCAACCAGAATAGAACAGCCCTTGTCATTGCCTGGCCTCAAAGCTCTTGGCATAACATTAATGCAGTGCATACATCTTGTACAATTTTTAGTATCTATCAGGAGCTTTCCGTCTTCATATTTCATGCAGCCGGTGGGGCAAAGATTTATGACTTCTTTTTCAATATCGAACGGCCCCCAATCCCTGCCTGCATGCGCTCCGGCATTGGATGGAATTTCTCCGCCCACATAAGCCTGAACGGCCTCCTGGTCAATCCGTATATCATCTTTCCATGTTCCAATAAAAGACATATCAGAGCGTGCAATAGAAGCTACGCAACAGTTGGGACAGCCGTCAAATTTGAATTTGAATTTATATGGGAAAGCAGGACGATGCAGTTCATCCTGATAGTCGTAGGTCAGATCGTGACAGATCGCCTGTGTATCATAGCATGCATATTCACAGCGTGATGTGCCGATACAATCAGCAGGAGTTCTCAGATTGGAACCTGATCCTCCAAGATCCTGATTAAATGTATGTGTTAATTCATAAAAGACCTCTTCAAGCTGAGGTGTTGTTGTTCCTATAAAGATAATATCACCTGTGGCACCATGCATATTGGTTATACCGCTTCCACGGAATTCCCACAGGTCACAAAGGTTTTTTAAATATTCAGTAGTGTAGTATTTTCCTGCAGGCTGGCTTATACGCATTGTATGAAAATGCGCTACACCCGGAAACATCTTCGGCTGATCGCAGTATCTGCCGATAACTCCACCGCCATAACCGAATACACCGACTATTCCGCCGTGTTTCCAGTGAGTTCTGCCATGCTTGTATGAAAGCTCAAGAACACCGAGAAGATCGTCAACGCAATCTTGGGGAATTTGAAATTCAACATTTTTATCATTTTTGGCCCTTGATTCAGCTTCTTGCTTCAAATCGTCTACAAAGCTGGGCCATTGGCCGGATGAAAGCTGATCCAACAAGGGTGTTTCATGTTTTGCCATTATATTTCCTCCATAATTATTTAATATAATTAACTTTTTTTAGTTTATTGGCGTCCTGGGAAGGTCACCTCCTCTCTTTTTCTTTATTTTTTTTTATATTTTATACTGCTATTGAGTAGTATAGTTAATTAAATAATCTTTATAAAATTCAAATTGATTATTGTCAATAAAAAAGCATGATTTCGATTAAATGATTGCAAAATTTATAACATGATGCAGAACTTCAGCATGTTTGTTCAGATTTTGTTTTATGACCGGGATTTCGGAAGATTGATGGTCATATGCCGTAACTATGTTAATTAATAAATCAAGAATATCCTGCCTGGTACAGGATAAGAGCAAATCTTTAAAATATTTATCCAAAGCTTCAGGAAATATATTATTTTCAGGTCTCAAGGCCAAACCGTTCATAAAACCTTTAAAAGTTCCAGCAACTGCAACGTCATTCGCCCAGACAGTGTCGCCGACTCCATCTAAGCGGTCGAGTCTCATTCTGATAGAAAGATTCAAAAAAAACATAAGCAATCCTTCCAAAACAGAATTTAGATCTGTCTCATGCCCTTTTTCGTTGGTGGTTACGCCAAACATGGATGCATGTTGTCTCGCTGTAACAAGCTTCAGATAAATGGCGTCATTTTTTTTTTTTATAACAAAATCACCAGCAGCATGATGCCAGGGAAAAATTTGCTCAAAGGTTTTTATATTATAGTAACAGGTTAGAATCATTGCTGCCTGTTTATATAGTTCCAGGGTTTCCTCAGTTGACAGATAATAATTTCCGTTTATCGAATCCCAAACAATTATTCTTTTTTTTTGATTATCCGAATCTATTGTAAGGTGAAATTCATTAAATCCCTCAAGCCATTCGCCAAGAAGCAACCCTGCTTTTTGGCGAATGGCTTGAGGGTTAGTCTCATTTTGGCCGGTTTTCGATAAAGAAATTTCGCTATACTTATAAATTACAGGAAGAAAAGAAAACGGAAAATTATTATTCAGTTTTCGCAGGACATTATATTCTTTTAATAAAGTGTCTCTCCCAAAAGTAGAAAGCGCCACGTTTAGAATAAAATATAACTGTTTGTTTTCTACCTGAAATTCCACTCTTGATGGATGATAAAATGCGCCATGTTTTATCAGATATACACTAATTTCGGTTATATTTTTTCGACCAATATCCATATCCCGGCAACCCGGTATTANGCTTAAAAAATCTGCAAAAGAATNATCTTTAAAAAATCTGCCTATTGCCAGAAAATAGTCTCCATAAGTAATATCCTGATTANTTTTGGTTTTAATCTGTTTCACAGANATGTTTCTGCTTACAGGCAGNCATTTTTTCCAGATTCTGTTTTCCCTGGTTACCGGATTGTTTATATCGTTAATAAAAAATTTTAATATTGGCTTTGTCGGCATACTGTTTTATGCTCTGTGCTTTTTAATCTCTTCCACTATCTGTGAAGCCACTTCAAAGCCTAGTTCTAAAGCCTTGTCGCAATGCTCAATAGCCTTTTTATAATCCTCCTTTTCAAGGTAAGCTATTGCAAGATTATTATGAGCAACTGAAAACATTGGTTCAAGCTTTACAGCCTTAAGATTTGCCTTGATACTTTCATCAATCAAGCCCTTCATAAGATAGGCATTTGCCAGTGTGGTGTATGCCTGTAAAAAATTTGAATTATAGGTTATGGCTTTTTGCAGGGCAGTTATGGCTTTATCTATATTTCCCTTTTGAAGTTGAATGAATCCAATATTACCATGACCTTCTGCAAAACCAGCTCTTACTTTTACAGATCTTTCATTATAGGCAAGGCAGCTATCCATGTCACCGCGCTGCAGAGCAATACCGCCTAACTGAACGTAGGCTTCAGCTAAGGTCGGGCAGGAATCCACAGCCCTCAAAAATTCTTTTTCGGCTGCATCGTATTCTTTTTTACCCATCAAAGCTACTGCCAGATTATACCGGTTTGTGCCGCAATCCGGATTTGATTGCAAGGCTGCTTTTTGAGAGGTAATATATTCATTAACATTTTTTGCTTTTTCCATTATTGAAATCCTTTGTGGAAACTATCGTCTTTTTATTTTTAAATGATTTATACCATAGTTAGGGAAGTTGTTTCGTCCCCGTTCCTTAATTTATTAATTTTAGTATATTAAGATTATTTTCGCAAGCACCTTTTTTTATTGACTTAGGAACGGGGACGAAATAACATTTCTTAAATGTGAGCCTGCTTGTGAAAGTTAATTTCTTCCAGTTTCTAAAATCTATGAGGGAGTATTATGACCAGGGGATGCTATACGGCACTTGTAACACCATTTAAAAATGATTTAGTCGATTATAAAGGGCTTGACAGACTGGTAGATTTTCAGATTACAAACGGAATTACTGGAATCCTGGCAGTAGGCACAACCGGCGAAAGCCCTACTTTGACATGGGAAGAACATAACAAGGTTATTGAAAATGTCGCAGCAAAAACAAAGGGCAAATGCTTATGCATTGCAGGTGCCGGAAGCAATAACACCAAAGAAGCAATTGAAGCTACCGGACATGCGGCAGAATCAGGAGTTGATGCCGTTCTTTTGGTGGATCCTTATTATAATGGTCCAAGTTCCCTTGAAATCCGCAGAGAATATATAGAGCCTGTTGCAAAGGAATTTCCTGATATGCAAATTATTCCCTATGTAATTCCAGGCCGCACAGGAGCGCAATTATTATCGGAGGATCTGGCGATATTATACAGGGATTTCCATAATGTGCATACAGTAAAAGAGGCTACTGGAAACATTGAAACAATGAAGCGTACAAGAGAGTGCTGTGGGCCGGAATATTCAATAATGTCCGGTGATGACGGGATGGTGTTTCAAATGATGACAGATCCTGATATTAAAGCATCCGGTGTTATTTCCGTTTTATCTAATATAGTTCCAGGAGCCGTTACTGAGCTGGTAGATTTAGCAAGTAATGGTGAGATCGAAAAAGCTGGAAAATTACATTCAGCCCTTAAACCGCTTTTTGAACTGGTTACTGTCACTACAATGGAATCTACGCCATTTGGAGAGACTTTATGCAGGGCAAGAAACCCGTTGGCAATAAAGACACTTATGTCCATTCTTGGAATGCCATCAGGTGGCTGCCGAAAACCTTTAGGCAAAATGACCAAAAAAGGTGTTGCAAAAGTTTTGGCCATTGTGCGCAAAGTTTATGAAACAACCCCTGTAATTCTGCAGCCACTGGAAAATTTCTTTGAAGTGAAGATTGCAAAACGTCTATCCAGCCCCTCAAACTGGGAAGAACTCAGCTATAATAAATATTAGGAACGTGAAAAAAATAATCATCCCATTTTCAGGCTGCTACCTGGAACGATTATTTTTTTACGAGTCCCAAAGGGAACGAAACAACTCTCCTCCCTTTTTCTGCGTTTATTTTTTTTCAGGTTCTTTCATGGTAAAATTGCCTTCTTTAAACAAGAGCCATTTTAACCATTTAATACCAAATTTTAGCAAAGCTATTTCATCCTCTTTAATTTTTTCAACAATCTCTTTCTCAATCTCGTAGCGATCTAAAAATGAGCTGTCAAAAACAAATTCCTTAAACTTGTCTATATTGTAACTTACCAAAAAAAACATGGTTTTGCTTTGCTCTGCAAGCTTTATATTGCCCGGAAAAGACCTTTTTTTAACAACAATATCTGTCCATTCTGCATTGATTTCATCATGGATGTCTACACCCTGATCCTTGCGCCATTCGCGGACAGTCCATTCCTTGTTTTCTTTAAAACCGTGACAATGAGGTTCATTAACAAAAAAATAGAAATCATTGTCATCTGCTCCCTCTTTATGGCTTAATGAAGCAACGCCAAGAGGATAATATCTGCATGTTGTTGGTCTGTCTTCATAAATAATGCACCCATTTTCCCTGACAAAGGGGCATGACTGTAATTCATCATCCATTAATTTAAGAGTAACAACAGGAAGATCTGTTTTTTCCAGCAACTGCGGAGTAGTATAAATTGCCAGAAACTCATTTGAGGAAAGGTTTAGCCTGCGTTTTAACCTTATTATATCATAAGGTGTAAGTATAATATTGATACCCTTGCAGCACTTGGTAAAACAATCAATTTCAGAGTGACATTTAAATTTAAAATGGTCGTCAAGACCGAATCTTACAGGTTCTATGTTTGCCATACTAGTTGGAATTTCCATCATTTTCTCCTTATTTTGTTCCTTGTTCCTTATCTATATAGCAGGATTTTCACAAAGATAGAACAAAATATTTTCATATTTTTTTTATATATATAAAAAAACACTTGACCTAATGATAATTTGAAGGTATTAATACTTTTTTGATGCGGGGTGGAGCAGTCTGGTAGCTCGTCGGGCTCATAACCCGAAGGTCGTTGGTTCAAATCCAGCCCCCGCTACCATAATAAAAAGTAAGGAACGGGGACGAAATAACTTCCACAAGTAGGCGCACAGATTTAGGGCAGCTTTGTTCGATTTCAAAGTACAAAAGGTGCAGGAATAGTGAGCTATTTCAAGATTTTTTGTACTTTGAAATCGGGCAAAGATGGACTGAAGGTGTGATTGTATAGTGGGGAAGTTATTTCGTCCCCGTTCCTAAAGGGATTAGATTAAATTCTAAGCCCTTTTTTTATTTAAGGACAGGTTCTATTTTTTTTTAAGGTGTGTTGGAACGGGGACGAAAAATTTTACATAATTCCATAATACATACAGGCAGATTGCTGGGCCTGGCCGGATATGTACTCGACCTTCGGCACAGGCGGATTGTAGTCAGCAACCTTAAATTCGCATATCCTCAATGGTCAAGCCGAGAAATCCGCATTATGGCAAGGCGCATATTCCAGAACAGTGGTGTTACCATGCTGCAGATTTGCCAATTATATTTCCTGCCAAAAAATGATATTATTGATAAAGCATCCGTCAAGGGTATGGATAATCTTGTAAATGCAATAAATAGTAAAAAGGGAGTAATTTTAATTTCTGCCCATTTTGGAAACTGGGAACTCGGCCTTCTGCATAGTTCATATTATATTCAAAGCCGTATAGTACTTATTGTAAGACGTATACGTTTTAAAATGCTTGATAAATGGATGCACAGACTCCGCTCCAGTTCCGGTAATCTTCTAATAGATAAAAAAGGGGCATTACCTTCGATGGTAAGAACTATTAGAAAAGGCAGAGCATTAGGTTTGCTTGTTGACCAGGCAACCACCAGAGCTGAGGGGGTTAACGTCAAATTTTTCGGGCATAAAGTAACTGCCACACCGGTTGTCGCCATGCTGGCGATTAGATATAATTGTATAGTACTGCCGACTTTTTGTGTCAGGAAAAAGGATAATACCTATACCATGATTTACAAAAAGCCCTTGAACTTTAAAAAAACGAATGATTTAAAAGAGGATATAACCGCATACACACAGCAGATAACGGATATTATCGAGGATATGATCCGGGAATATCCGGAACAGTGGTTCTGGTTCCATAAGAGATGGAAAAGATACTACCCGGAACTTTATCCTGAAGCTCAAAAAAGACGTGAGAGGAAAAGAAAAAAAAGATTCGCCAGACAAAAAGGGAAATGAACAGTTAGGAGCACGGAAAAAAATAAATTAGATAAATGCTGGTATTGACTCCCCCCGTACAAGGTCTTCATAAGTCTGGCGCTGATTAACAACCTGAATTTCGGCATCCTTGACCATAACTTCGGCTATCCTTACCCTGGAACAGTAATTGGATGACATTGTAAAACCATAAGCACCAGCGCTCATCACAGCCAGCAGGTCTCCGCCCCTGACATCTTCTATATAGCAGTCAGCAGCAAGAAAATCTCCTGTTTCGCATATGGGGCCCACAATATCCGCAGTAATTTTATCTATACCTTTTTTTGTTACAGGCTTCACAGCATGGAATGCCTTATATATTGAAGGCCTCAAAAGATCATTCATGCCGGCATCTGTAATAATAAACTCTTTAAGATCATTTCTTTTTCTGTAAAGAACTTTTGCTATCAGTATTCCTGCATTACCAACCAGAACCCGGCCAGGTTCCAGTACAAGTTTTAGCTCCAGGCCGTTTACAGCCTTGATAACCGCATTCGCATATTCTACCGGCTGGGGCGGGACTTCATCATCATAAGTGATGCCCAAACCGCCGCCTATGTCCAGATGGGTGATTGTTATACCAATATCCTTTAATTTGTATATCAATTTTTTGACGTTTTCCAGTGCGTCTGCAAAAGGCTGAACTTCGGTAAGTTGGGATCCTATATGACAATCTATGCCGATCAGGTTAATATTTTTTTTTTCAGCGGCGTATTGATATCCTTCAAAAGCTGATTTGGCGTCTATTCCAAATTTATTTTTTTTCAAGCCTGTTGAAATATAAGGATGCGTTTTAGGGTCTACATCAGGATTTACTCTTATAGCGGCAGGAGCTTTCAGATTCAAGGCCTCGGCTCTTTTATCAAGAAGTTCAAGCTCCTCAATGGACTCAACGTTGAACATCAAAATACCTGTTTTCAAAGCATAGTCGATCTCATCAGCCCGTTTACCCACTCCGGAATATACAATTTTATCAGGAGTAAACCCTGCTTTGAGCCCGCGAAACAACTCCCCGCCGGAAACTATATCCAAACCACTGCCAGCCTGCTCAAATATTTTTAAAACCGCAAGGTTTGTGTTTGCCTTGGCTGAATAACAGACAAGATTGTCGATTTTTTTAAAGGCATCCTTGAAGACCGAAAAATGACGTTTCAGTGTAGCATGGCTGTAAAGATAAAAGGGTGTTCCCACTTTTTCCGCTATCTTTGCAACCGGAACTTTTTCGCAATAAAGTTCATTATTTATATATTCAAAATGATTCATATTATTCTCTTAAAAATTCAACAATATTGGAGTCACCGCTCTCATTGCCTCTATCCGTATATAATTTAACTTTAAATTTATATTTATATCCTTGCTCAAGCTTTTCCTGATATATTATCCGGTTATTTGAGATTCTTCCCTGAAGCGGGATATCGGAAACCAGTTGATATTTATCCGGACAATCTTTGCAAGCAGTCTCTGCAAGAGATTTTCTGGCTCTAAAGACTTTAAACCCTGCCAGGTCTTTCGGTGTCATTTTTCCTTTATGCATAGGGAGAGACCAGGCAAGAGTCAGCAAATCACCGGCAATGCTTTGTGATAAATCATCCACTACAGGAAGAGGTTCAATATTTGGAGGAACTGGAGGCCCCTTTTTGCCGCACGAGGGCAAAAAAATAAAAAAAAGAATAATAAATAAAAATAGACTCCAATTTCTCACGATTTACTGCTGCTCCCTCTCCTCGTTTCCTTGTTTTTCTGTTTCTCCGTCAGTCAGATCTTTTTCTGCTTTTTCAAGAGCTTGCTTTACATTTGCAGAAGCTGTTCCTCCCAGGGATAATCTTCTTTCCACCATCTGCTCAACAGTAAGAAAATCGAACACGTTTTTTTTTATGATTGATGCAAATTTTTTGAGTTCTTTTAATGTCAGTTCATGAAGCTCACAGCCTTTTTCAAGAGCATAGGCTACAGCCTTTCCAACGCAGGCATGTGCCTGGCGAAACGGCATACCCAGTCCAACAAGATAATCGGCCAGATCAGTTGCATTCAGAAACCCCGATGAGACTGCATTCTCCATTCTCTTCTTGTTGACAGCAATATTAGGAAGCATCCTCACATATATTTCTATGGATGTCTTCAAAATATCAACCGCATTGAATAGCGGTTCCTTGTCCTCCTGCATGTCGCGGTTATACGCAAGTGGCAAGGCTTTCATCATGGTTAAAGCAGAGATCAAATCTCCAAAAACACGTCCTGTTTTTCCTCTTATAAGTTCACAAACGTCAGGATTTTTTTTCTGCGGCATAATACTGCTTCCGGTTGAAAAAGAATCAGGCAGTTCAACGAATCCGAATTCAGATGAAGACCAGATTATAAGCTCTTCCGATATTCTGCTGAAATGCACCATACATATACTTGCCGCAGAGAGAAATTCCAGTACAAAGTCTCTGTCGGAAACTGCATCAATGCTGTTTAGAGATATTTCAGGAAAATTTAGAAGTTCTGCAGTATATTCCCGGTCTATGGGGTATGTGGTTCCGGCAAGGGCTGCGCTTCCCAGGGGCATGACATTAGTACGCTTCAGGCATGATTGAAATCTTGCAGTATCTCGTGAAAACATTTCATAATATGCCATCAAATGATGCGCCAGCAGAACAGGCTGTGCCCGCTGCATATGCGTATAGCCGGGCAGCACAATATCCGAATGCTTTTTGGCAAAGTCAACAATCACCTTTCTTAGCTCTGTCAAATTTTTAATGATATTAACAGTTTCAACTCTGAGAAACATCCGTACGTCAAGAGCTACCTGATCATTACGGCTTCTGGCGGTATGAAGTTTTTGGGCGGCTTTGCCTGCTTCCTGAACCAGCCGGCTTTCGATGTGCATGTGTATATCTTCCAGACTGTCATCAAAATGGAACTCCCCCCGCTCTATCTCCCTTTTAATTTTGCCAAGACCCTGTATAATCAGAGAAGCCTCATCTTCAGTAATAATAGATTCTTTTGCAAGCATTTTGCAGTGTGCGATACTTCCTTCAATATCGTAAGCATAAAGGCGTTTATCTATATTTATTGAAGAAGTAAAAGCTTCAACACACTTTTCGGTAGTTTCGGAAAACCTTCCGTCCCATAGTTTTTCTGACATATTTATCCTTAGGAACGAGGTGGAAGTTATTTTGTCCTCGTTTTTTATAAATCTGAATTTTCAAACTTCAGCCTTCTATCTTCCAATCTTCCAACATTCAGCCTTTACTCTAAAAACCTCTATTCATCATCTTTTGAATACGCAGTCTCAAGGCATTAAGCCGTATAAATCCTTCTGCATCCTTCTGGCTGAAAACTGTATCATCTTCAAAAGTGGCAAAATCTTTACTATAAAGTGATTTATCCGATTTACGTCCACGTACAATACAATTACCCTTGTAAAGATCAAGAGCTACAACTCCGGATACATTCTGCTGGGTTTCATCAATCATATTCTGCATTAATTTCATCTCAGGTGCAAACCAGAATCCATTATAAACAAGTTCCGCATATTTAGGTATCAGCGAATCTCGAAGATGCGTAACCTCCCTGTCCATGGTTATTGATTCGACAGCCATGTGGGCAGCTCTTAATATTGTGCCTCCCGGGGTTTCATAAACACCTCTTGATTTCATGCCGACAAAACGGTTTTCTACTATATCCGCCCGCCCTATGCCGTTTTTGCCACCCAGCCTGTTCAGCTCTTTCAGCAAAACTCCG
>JGI24023J19991_10003617_pt1 | contig 10793 bp, 12 predicted proteins | sample Cruoilmetagenom1_FD_19991 | JGI IMG/M metagenome (IMG submission 19991)
GGTTTTGAGGACCTTGACCTCGGCCATCACCTCTTCGATGGTCCGGCCGTTGGGGCCTAGATTGCCGGCCTTGACCGCCGAATCGAGGGCCTCACGCAGGGCTTCCACCTCGCTGCGCAGGTTTTCGATCTCCTCCCGCTGGTCGTCAACATCGTAGCCAAGCGAAAGCAGTTGCTGGCCGTGATAGGTCTCGCGCCCGGTGCGGGCATAGATCTCATGCAGCAGGCCGCCGCCCAAGAGAGCCAAGGCACCGACGATGTAGGCCGTTATCTGGTCGAGCCAGGGCAGCCATTGCGGCCCGTACAAGGCGAGGCCGGCGGCCAAGCCAGCATAAAGACACAGAAAAACCAGATGCAGCAGGACGTGCATGATCTCTTTCGGGCCGGACGCGGGAACCGCCACACTGTGCCGCCGCAGGTCTTGAAAGACGGTTAACGAGAGGTTTTTATGGGTGCTTCGGAGGGCGGAGGACAGAGGACAGATGACAGCGACGATCTATCACAACCCGCGCTGCTCCAAATCGCGGCAAACCCTGGATCTCTTGCGCGGCCGGGGTATCGAGCCCACGGTAATCGAGTATCTGTCCGACCCGCCGGACGCGGCGACCATCGCCGCCCTCCTCGATCTTCTCGGTCTGGAGCCGCGCCAGCTTATGCGCAAGGGCGAGGCGGTCTACCAGGAGCTTGGTCTAGCCGACGCATCCCTCGACCGGGACGCCTTGATCGCGGCGATGGCGGCGAACCCGATTCTCATCGAGCGCCCGGTGGTTGTCGCCAACGGCAAGGCCGCGATCGGCCGGCCGCCGGAAAGCGTGCTCGATATTCTTTAGCGAGCCGCTGATTAACATTCTTGGAGCCTTGGGCCATTCTTCGAGACGCGCCCCTTTGGGCCGCTCCTCAGAATGAGGTCTGTTTATCTTTTGACATGCAACCTCATGCTGAGGAGGCGCGAAGCGCCGTCTCGAAGCATCTTGCGGCCAGATCGGAGGCTTATTTTCAGCAGCTTGCTAGCCATGTGGGCGGTGATCGGCGCCCACGGCATCCGCCAAGCTGGTAAAGCCGTCGCGGCGCAGGGCTTGCACCAGCCCATCCTTGATCGCCGGGATCAGCGCTGGCCCCTGGTAGATCAGCGCGGTGTAGAGCTGCAGGAGCGAGGCGCCGGCGCGCACCTTGGCATAGGCATCGGCGGCACTGGCAATGCCACCGACGCCGATCAGGGGCACCTTGCCACGGGTCAGCCGGTACATATCGGCAAGCAGGGCGGTGGAGGACGCAAATAAGGGCCGGCCGCTCAGCCCACCTGCCTGCGCCTTATGCCGGCCACGCAGGTCCGCCGGCCGCGCCACCGTGGTGTTGCTGACGATCAGGCCCTGCACCGCACCCGACAGCGCAACGGCGGCGATGTCCGCTTGATCCGCCTCGGTCAGATCGGGGGCAATCTTGACCAGCAGGGGCGGCCCCCGGCGCGGCAACGCCTTTGAGACGGCGCCGGCCACGGCCTCGACGATTCGCTCCAGCGCCCGCCGGTCCTGCAACGCCCGCAGGCCCGGCGTGTTCGGCGAGGAGACGTTGATCACCAGATAGTCGGCGTAAGGCGCCAGCGCTCCGGCCACCGCGGCGTAATCGGCCGGCGCATCGGTGCTGTCCCGGTTCTTGCCCAGATTGACCCCGACAAGCCCCTCGCCGCCCGCCTCGCGCCAAGCGCGCAAGCGCGTCGCCGCCGCGGCCATGCCGTCGCCAGCGAAGCCGATGCGGTTGATGACGGCGGCGTCCTCGGTCAGGCGAAAGACTCGCGGCCGCGGATTACCGGCCTGTGGCCGTGGGGTGATGGTGCCCACCTCGACAAAACCGAAGCCCAGCGCCAGAAGCGGGCCCACGGCGCGCGCGTCCTTGTCGAAGCCGGCGGCTAGGCCGAGCGGGTTGCGAAAGTCTCGGCCCCACAAACGTATGCGCAGCAGCGGATCGTCCGCCGTCGGCGCACTCGGCGCCCAGTTCCGGTTGAGACCCCAGAGCGTCAGCCGATGCGCGGTTTCCGGATCGAGGCAGCGGAGCAACGCCCCGGCAAGGCGAAATCCATCCACGCCTTAGATTCCATCCAGGGGTGGGAAGACATGCTGGCCATCCGCCCCGAGGGGCAGCGGCGTTGCCCAGCGCACCGCCGTCATGGGCAATGGCCCGTAGAGATGCGGGAATAACGCACCGCCACGGCTCGCTTCCCACCGCAGGACCGATCCCAGCGCCGCTACATCGACGGCGATAAGGACCAGGTCCGATTGCCCGGCCCGATGCTTGGCCGCGCTCGTAACCACCTGGTCAGTCGCGGAAAAATGGATGAAACCATCCGCGTGGTCCTGCGACGAACCGGCGTAGGACCCGGCGGCCTGCGCCAACGCCCACTCGTCGCGCCGGCAGATGTGGTAGATCGTTTGATCGGTCATGTGCCCCCGGTACCGAAACTTANAGCATCNTNNTGCCAGACTAAAGCAATGGCACGCACCGCCGCCGCAAGATGCATCGAGAAACGCGGCGGTCTTGCGAATTGCGAGAGTCGGGCCGTGTGCACCCCCGAGAGAAGGTCCGGTATTGCGGGGCATTGGCGCCGGTCGAGGCGCTGGCACGCAACTTGCTAACCTCTCCATCAGGGTTCTTGGGGAGGGAGGTAACGCGGGATGGGGCAATGGGATCGTGAGGTAAATGGCGGCCGGCACCTTAAGCAGGCGCTGGCGGCCGTCGAGGCAATGGGCGCGACCGATGCGGTGGTGGTTCCGGCGACGCCAAGCAGCAGCATGCTGACGGCCGGTGCCCGGATCGGCGGGGTCACGACGGAGACAGCGGCGCGCATTTACCGGGCCATGGTCCTCGCCGGCGGCCGCTGAGCGGGTGTGCGTCTTTTTTCGGTGCCGCGCATCGTTATTCGGCTTTTTTTTGATGCGCGTGCGGATCGTTTATAAGACCATGTTCCCATGCTCAAACATACCGACATCTGGCACGCAATCGATCGACTGGCCGCGCGGTATAGTCTATCGCCGTCCGGGTTGGCGCGCCGCGCCGGTTTGGACCCGACCACCTTCAACAAAAGCAAGCGCATCACCCGCGACGGCAAGCAGCGCTGGCCAAGCACCGAGTCGGTTGCCAAGATCCTCGAGGCGACCGGCGCCTCGTTAGCGGAATTCGTTGGCGAGATCGGGGCGCAGAACCAAAGCGCCCTAGCGCGGCGCATCCCGGTCATCGGCTACGCGCAGGCCGGTGCCCAAGGCTATTTCGACGACGCCGGCTATCCGGCAGGCACCGGCTGGGACGAAGTCTTGTTTCCGCACATCGGCGATCCCAAGGCTTACGCCCTGGAAATCAGCGGCGATAGCATGGAGCCGGGCTATCGCGACGGCGATACGATCGTCGTCTCGCCCAACGCCAATATCCGGCGCGGCGACCGGGTCGTGGTCAAGACCACCGGCGGCGAGGTCATGGCCAAGGAACTGGCGCGGCAAAGTGCCCGCAAGGTCGAGCTGGTTTCGCTTAACCGCGCCCATCCGGATCGCACGCTGGACACTGATGAGATCGCCTGGATGGCCCGGATCGTCTGGGTTAGTCAGTAGACCACAGCATAGTTTGGATGACCGCCGCTTTGGGCTGGCGGCGCTGCGCAGTTGTGATAACGTGACTGAGTCGTATCCCTTGATCCCATGCGTATCGCCGGGCTTCGGGCGGGGAGATATTCAAATGAATGCGGTTCATTTCATCGACGGTCAGTGGTGCGAGGGCAACCCACCACTTCTCGGCCCCCTGAGTCACGCGACCTGGATGGCCTCGGTCGTTTTTGACGGCGCACGAGCTTTCGGCAGTGTCACGCCGGATCTGGATCTGCACTGCCAGCGGCTAACCGATTCGGCGAATGCCTTCGGTCTGAAACCGGTGCTCTCCGCCGGCGAGGTGATGGAAATCGCGCTGGACGGCGTCAGCCGCTTTCCGGCCGGCAGCGAGCTTTATATCCGCCCCATGTACTGGGCGGAGGAAGGCGCCGACAAATTTTTTGTCATGCCGAAGCCCGAGAGCACCCGATTTTGCATGAGCGTATTCGAAGCGCCCCTGCCGCAGCCGGGCGATTTTTCCATCTGCCTGTCGAGCCGGCGCCGCCCGGCGCCCACCATGGCGCCCACCGATGCAAAGGCCGCGTGCCTCTACCCCAACTCGGGCCGGGCCCTGACCGAAGCGGCGGCGCGCGGCTTCGACAACGCCGTGGTCCTGGACCCCGAGGGCAACGTCGCCGAGCTGGCCACCGCCAACATCTGGATCGCCAAGGACGGCGCGGCGCATACGCCGGTCGCCAACGGCACCTTCCTCAGCGGCATTACCCGCTACCGCGTCGGTCAGCTTCTGCGCGATGCGGGGGTCGAGGTGCACGAGCGCACGGTGACCTGGAAGGACGTGCTGGGGGCCGACGAGGTCTTCACCACCGGCAACTACAGCAAGGTTCTGCCGATCACCCGCGTCGAAGACCGCGACATGCAGCCCGGCCCGATCTACCGCCGGGCACGCGAGCTCTACTTCGATTGGGCGCACGGCGGCACGGCGAAGAAGGCCAAGCGCGCTTAGTCTTTGAGTGCGAAATAAACCGGGTATTCCGGTGGCGATGACCGTTCGCCACCTCAAGCCGGTCGACCCCATCAAATTCGCTAAAGGGCCGGTTCCGACCCATATCGGTCATAGCGTGTGCCCAGGATCGAGCCCGGACAGAGCGGCGCAAGGGCAGCGCTTGATGCAGTGGCTAAATGCGGACGTGATAAAAATATCGTGCAATTCTGCCGGCTTTGATGTCCGGCAAGTAATCTTCCTCGGCTTCTCGAATGAGGCTGGCGGCGATGAAGCCGTTGCCCTCGGCCTCAAACTCTTTCTGCAAGTCTGTCGCCGCTTCCCAATTCCTTTGCCAAAACTCGGCGACCTGCACGGTGTAGTCGCTGGTTTGAAACGACAGTCCCAACCTCGATAGTGCTTTTGAAAGTTCGGTACATTGAGGCTCAAGTTCGGCGGGATCGTCTCGGTCTCCGATATGATGGTTCATGAAGATACCCATCCGGCCGCCTGGCCTAAGACTCGACACCAGTTTAGATAAAGTCTCATCTAAGTCGGAAACCCAATAGAGAGTGTCGAGCGAGATCACTGAATCGAGCGACTCCGCTGGTAGGTCGAGGGCATTCATATCGCCTTGCAGAAACGTCAATCGAGACCGCTTGTCGGCGGTTCGCTGGTTTGCTTCAGCGATGGCAGGATCGGCGTAGTCGAGACCGGTAACGGACGCACCCGTTTGGTCTGAGATAAACTCAGCGATGACTCCTGCTCCACAGCCGAGATCAAGTAGATGCTCACCCCGCTTGAGATCCATGATGTCGAGCAGGTGTTTGAGCGAAAGCATATCGGTTTGGCCTTCTTGACAAAGATCCTCTCCGAAAACGCGCTTGCAAAGCTGAGAATGCGCTGCGCTTGCCCGGGCGGCCTGATAAAATTTCTGATAGTAGTACCAGTACATATCCGGGCGTTCGCGGTGATATCTCCGCGCCAAAGGTCGACCGGTTTGCGTCAATCGGTAACCTTCCTCATTGCCCCCAATAAGACCCTTGGCGACAAGGCTCGGATAGGCTTCGGACCAATCTTCCAGGAAGACCCAGAAGCGATCTGCGGCCGCATTCAGAGAAGAACTGTCGGTCGGTTCTCCTTCGATATCCGCCTTCTCCAAAGAGGCGAGTACCTGAATTTCCGCTTCTGAGAGTTCCATCTGAATCTCCGTCCGGATGAAAATAAAGGGGGTATAGCAGACCGCGGACATTGCGATGAGGGCAAATCGCCTTCATGGGAGGCATGTCCTTCGAAGGGTTGATCAGCCGGTACGTACTCTATGATCCCCTANGTCTGGAATTGGCGACAGGCGGACATAGCTGCCTGCCTGGCTGCTCGTCCGCCATTAAATTCTTAGACGCATCCTAATTGATTCCGCCCAATGCGCTGGCGATGATGTAGGCGCCCAGCGCTAGAAGAGAGATGAAGAATATCCGCCGGAATAGGGGCTCGGACAGCTCTTGCCGAATCCGCTGACCGAGGACCATGCCGATGATGGCCGGGAGTAACGCCGCGGCGGATAATTTTCCGAGGTCGGCCGTGAGAAGATCGTTTCCCTGCAAGGCAACGGCAAGGGCCAATGTGGATGCCGTGAACAGCATTCCCATGGCCTGAATGAGCATGTCGCGGGAAAGTCCGATCGCCTGAAGAAACAAGACGCCCGGCACGACAAACGACCCGGTCATCCCCGTCAGAACACCGTTCACCGAGCCGACCAATGGGCCAACCCACATCTCCTGGGGCATCGTGATTGTGAAACGGAAACCGGCGAGGTTCGCCGTTGAGTACACGACCAGAAGCACGCCAAGGAGGGCCGAGAGCAACGAGAGATCAACACGCGTTAGCGCGGTGGCGCCAAGCCAAACCGTTGCGGTGGCCATCAGCAGGAACGGCCAAAGCCGACGCAAAATCGCTCTCCCACTACCGCCAACTACGGCCTGCCAGAGGTTGGTGACGAACGACGGCACGAGCAGGAGGGCCATTGCGCTTGGCAAATCGAGTGCCACTGTCAGAAGCGCGAGACTAACCGTCGGAAGACCGAGACCGATAACGCCTTTGACGGTGCCGGCGAGCAGGAAGGTTCCGAAAATTGCGAGGATGGTGAAGGCGTCAAACATTCAGCCACGCTATCGCCAGTGCGTTGCGGTCGCAAGCTTGGCCGAGCCTAGCACGTCGCCTTCAAGGATCGACGTCGCCCCCTCAGCCGCAGTCCACTGTTAGATATCCTTTCGGCTGCGGCCGAGGAGAGATTGTCGGGACCGGTTTGGCGCCTGAGCAGCCGACTAACGCGTTTCTCCGGTCAACAGAAAAATAGCCTGGTTGGCGAGGGTCTGGGCCCACCTTCCCTTGCGGACGGAATCGCCATGCATGAATTTTCCTTTATCACCTGTGTGGCGTTCATTGGCTTTGCGGTGACTGGTGATTCCGGCGGCGGCAATGCCCTTTGCCTCGGCGATCATTGCCAAAATGCGCGAGTCGGTGTCGTCCTTCACCAGTGATTCGGCTTCGGCGATAAGCTCGTTGGCGGCCGAAAACTCAGCTTCGCAGGTGTAAGCCATTGCCGGGGCCGTTCCGGCGATAACAAACCCTAGACTGGCTAGCGTCAGCGGCAACGCGAATTTGGTCGTCTTCAACATCGGATGGATACCTCCACGATCGTGAGTTTGCATGGCATAATCGCCATTCCATCTAGACTCGCAGCGGCCGCCGTTTATTCCCGCCTAGCCATATTTTGATGTGGGTCGGCACGGGGCATGTGAGAATTCGCGACCATCGGGAATAAACCCATCGCCTTCGGAGTCCTAAATACAGGAAGTGAAGGAGCTGCCGTGGCACGAAGACGATCCCGCGCCGAGTTTGAGCGCGTGATGCTTCCGCATCTAGAAGCGTCCTATAACCTTGCTATGTGGCTAATGCGCCATCCCCAGGATGCCGAGGACGCGGTTCAGACTGCCTACCTGAGGGCTCACAATGGGTTCGACCGATTCCAGGGCGATCACGCGGCCGCCTGGGTGCTGAAGATCGTTCGCAACACCTGTCTGACGTCGCTGAATAGAAACACCGACCGCGGCAAGGTTGTGAGTCTCGACGCGGCCATGAGCGGTTCCGAGGCCCACCGGATCGTTCCGTTCCTGCACGACAAGCAGGCGTTGCCTGACGCCAATCTGATTGTCGAACAGGAACGGAATTTGGTTCACGACGCGATTCGCCGACTACCGCCGGACTATCGCGAAATTGTCGTTCTCAGAGAGTTCGAGGAAATGACCTATCAGCAAATTGCCGACATCACAGAGGTTCCGGTTGGCACAGTCATGTCGCGTCTTTCGCGTGCCCGCAAAGCGTTGCGCGAATTGCTTTCCCCGGACGAGCTTGGAGGGCAGCGAAATGAATTGTGATGAAACTTTGAACCTGCTGGAGCCGCTTGTTGATGGGGAGCTTCCGGGCCGGGAACAGGACGCGGTGAGGCTCCATCTTGACGGGTGCTCTGCCTGCCAGCATGAGCTTCGTCAGATCAACGAACTCCGGGAAACGCTGAGGCGTGCGCCTCGCCATGCAGTTCCGGATTCGCTGTTGAGCAATGTGAGGGAACGGATCGCCAAGGCCGCCGACCAGCCGGCATTCCGTCCTTCCTGGACTCGCTGGATGAAGCCTCTGGTTACACATGCAGCGGCCGCCCTTGTCGGCGCCGTGTTCTTCTATGGCGCCATCCAGATGTTCAGTGCACCAACACCGCCGACGCGCGAGATCGTTGCCGCGCATGTGCGTTCTCTTATGGACGGCCGGCTAACCCAGGTGAGTTCGAACGATACCCATACCGTCGCGCCCTGGTTCGCGGGGAAAATAGATTTTGCCCCCACCGTCAACGATCTGAGCGCAGACGGCTTTCCACTCATCGGTGGCCGCGTCGATTATCTTCAAGACAGAAAAGTCGCGGCATTGGTTTATCTTCGCCGCAAACACCGGATCAATCTGTTCATCTTACCAACTAGCGCAAAGCAGACGGAAGAAACGATCGAGTGGAGCCACAACGGCTATAATATCGTCGGATGGCGCGACAAGAATTTTACCTACTGGGCGATCTCGGACCTTAACTTGGAAGAGTTGACCGCCTTTTCTGAGCTGTCGGTTGCCATGTAATTGACGGATCGAGAGATTTCCGATAGGCCCGCCGTGTTTTGAATTCTCGGCATCACGTCGTCCCTTGAGGTCGCGGAAGGGGCAAGTGAGTCAGAAGCTTGCCGAATGCCTGGCCCCTGCAAAATGTTGAAATAATATCCGGCCCGGCGCCCCTGACCCGGTCCCGTTTGTGTTTTCAATCCACTGTCGATACCGCCTGGCGTAGCGCCGCCCGCGCCAGTAATCGTGTCGAATCGAGTGTCGGCAGCGGAGAATTCTCATCGTTCATGATCAACGGGATTTCGGTGCATCCGAGCACAACCGCATCGCAGCCTTCATCCCGCATCCGCTCGATGACCTGCTGAAAGTAAGCGACCGCCTCGGGCTTGAAGGTGCCATAGACCAACTCATCCATGATGATGCGATTGATCTCGTCGCGTTCGGCGGGAGTCGGGCGCGCAAACTTCAGCCCGCGCGCCGCGAGTTTTTCCGGGTAGACGTCGCTCTCGACCAGCCAGCGCGTTCCGGTTAGGGCGAGGCGCCGGGAGCCGCGCTTCACGGCCTCGTCGGCAAGGACCTCGGCGATGTGCAGCCAGGGCAGTGGCGATCGCGGCGCAACGTAAGGCAACGCTTGGTGGATGGTGTTGTCGGGGCAAATCAGAAAATCGGCGCCGATCTTCGCCAACTTGTTTGCGGAGGCCAGCATCAGCTCACCCACGCCCGGCCAGTCGTCGCGGGTGATGCATTGCATGTAGTCGGCGAGCGAAGGGGTATGCATCGAGATTTCGGGATGAGCGTGCGGACCGAGAAGCTGCGCGCCCTCGATACAGATCGTCTGATAGCAAAGCGCCGCGCCTTCGGCGGAGCAGCAGACTATTCCGATGTGTTTGGGCATCTCGCCCGCGCCTACCCCTGCGCCAAGTCCTCGCCGGCCAGAGCGCGGCGGATGAGGGTGATGCTTTCGGGCAGGCCGTAGAGGCTGATGAACGAGCCCATGCGCGGGCCTTGATCCTGGCCGAGCAGGATTTCGTAGAGGGCCTTGAACCAAGCGCGCAGATCGGGGAAGTCGTGGCGCTTGCCGACCTCGTAGACCTGGGTCTGGATGGCCTCGGCATCGGCGTCGGCGGGCAGCGCCTGGAGCTGTTCGAGCAGGTCTGCTAGGGCGGCGCGCTCCTGGTCGCTGGGCGCCCGGTAGCGCTTGTTCGGTTTGACGAAATCCCGGTAATAACGGATGGCGTTGCCGACCAGGGTATCGAGGATCGGCGCGTTGTCCGGCCGTGCCGATGGCACATAGCGGGAAATAAAGCCCCAGAGCACCGCCGGGTCCTCGGTATTGCAAACGCTGGCCAGGTTGAGGAGCATGGCGTAGCTGAGGTGCGCCTCCGCCGCCGGCGGGCCGTTATGGCCGCTGTGAATGTGCCAGGCCGGATTTTCCAGACGCTGCGCCGGGTCCTGTCCCGCGAATTTCTCCAGATGGCTCATGTAGTCATCCACGGCGCGGGGGATGACGTCGAAGTATAGGCGCTTGGCCGCCTTGGGCTTCTGGTACATGAACAGGGCCAGGCTTTCCTGCGGCGCGTAGGCCAGCCACTCGTCGACGGTTAAGCCGTTGCCGCGCGACTTGGAAATCTTCTCACCCTGTTCGTCGAGGAACAACTCGTAGGTGAGTGTCATGGGGGGACGGCCGCCCAGAGCTTGCGTGATACGGCTGCCCAAGCGGACCGAATCGATCAGGTCCTTGCCCGACATCTCATAGTCGACACCCAGGGCGTACCAGCGCATGGCCCAGTCCGGCTTCCACTGCAGCTTGCAATGGCCGCCGGTCACCGGCACCTCGACGCTTTTGCCCGCCTCGTCCCGGTAGGTGATGGTGCCGGCATCCACATCGCGGGCGATCACCGGTACCTGCAGAACCCGGCCCGTATCGGGACAGATCGGCAGGAAGGGGCTGTAGGTTTGCCGCCGCTCCTCCCCCAGGCTCGGCAGCATGATCGCCATGACCTCGTCGTAGTGCGCCAGAACCGTACGTAGGGCCGCATCGAAGCGGCCGGAGGTGTACCAGTCGGT
>JGI24023J19991_10003618_pt1 | contig 10793 bp, 7 predicted proteins | sample Cruoilmetagenom1_FD_19991 | JGI IMG/M metagenome (IMG submission 19991)
CAAGAGGCAAATACGGTTATCAAAAAATACTGAGTGCTTTTACGGCGCAAGAAATTGATATTTTAGTGGGTACGCAAATGCTATCTAAGGGCCTGGATTTTGAAAATGTTTCGTTGGTCGGAGTTCTGAATGCTGATAATATGTTGAATTTTCCTGATTTTAGGGCACATGAAAAAAGTTTTCAATTACTCGTACAGGTTTCGGGTAGGGCGGGACGCGCTAAAAAAAGAGGAAAAGTTGCAATTCAAACGTATAACCCATACCATCAAATATTACAACAGGTTACTATAAATGACTATAAAACCATGTTTAAGGAACAACTCAATGAACGTCATCAATATCAGTATCCGCCATTTATACGAATGATAAAAATTACGCTAAAACATAAAGACTATACTAAAGTGGCAACTGCGGCAGATTGGTTGTATAAATCACTATATAATTCTTTTAATGATAAGGTGCTTGGACCTTCGAGTCCCGCGATTTCCCGAATCAGAAACCAACATATAAAAACGATCCTCATAAAACTCCCTAAAGAAAAATCGCTACAACAATCAAAGACTATTATTCAAAAAATTAAAAATAGCTTTCAATCGATTGCTGATTTTAGGGCAATACGGTTTAATGTGGACGTGGATAATTATTAAGGGAATATATATAATAAATGAATATTACTTTAGTTATGATACTTGTCACTTTAAACTTATTAAATTGCTAAGGAAAAAAAGTTTATATTTATTATTATTTGTTTTCAACACTACTTTTGCACAAGGAACATTTCCTATATATACAGATTACCTTTCTGATAATGTATTTTTGATTCACCCCAGTGCCGCAGGCATAGGGAATTGTGCTAAACTAAGATTAACGCATAGACAGCAGTGGTCAGATTTTTCTGATGCACCCTCTTTACAATCTCTTAGTTTTCACTCTAAAATATCTGAGAAAGCAGCTTTTGGAGGTATTTTGTTCAATGATAAAAATGGATTTCATTCTCAAAAAGGAATTCAAGCAAGTTATGCTTACCATCTTAATTTTTATAAAGAAGAAGTAATGAATCAATTGTCTTTTGGTTTATCGTTTATGTATGTTCAAAATTCTGTAGATGAAAGGAATTTTACATCTCCAATTCCTGATCCTGTAAATTCTCAATTAGTAGAATCTAACAACTATTATAATGCGGATTTTGGGTTGGCTTATCACTTTATGGATGCTCATACTTATTTTACCGTTAAAAATTTATTATTAAATGCTAGCGATAACAACAATAGTTTTCAATCACTTAATCTGAGGAGGTATTTACTAACTTTAGGCTATTATTTTGGCAGAGGAAAGGAATTGCAGTTTGAACCCTCGGTAATGGGACAATTTATTGAACGAACAGGGGAACTTTCTCTAGATATAAACTTTAAAGCTTATAAGCTGTTAGCAAAAGATAAACAACTTTGGGGAGCAATATCGTATAGACAAAATTTTGAAAATGATGCTCTTGAAAATTTAAAACAAATAACTCCAATTATCGGTTTTAATTATAAACGTTATATGGTATCATACACCTATACAAGTCAACTAAATGAAATTGCAATAGATAATAGTGGATTTCATCAATTTACTTTAGGGATGAATCTATTTTGTAAAAAACCTCGTGCTGCGGCCTGTCCTAACATTGATTCTATATTTTAATATGCTTGTTAAGAAAAACATATTATTAGTTATTGGTTTGACTATTTTGCATTTTGCTGTGTACGCGCAAATAACCTTAACACATAATGTTGGAAATAACCCTGTAAAAACTGATATAACTACTTGTGAGTATGAAGAATATTGGGCTAGAACATTTACACTTTCTGATTTTGGAATATCGACAACTGATCAATTCGTTATTAAATCCGGTCAAGTGGCCGTTAGTAATTCTTATGATGGTGCTAGATTGGTGTTTAATTTTTATAGTATTGATTCAAATTTTCCTAATTCAGAACCTGAAAGAATTAGTTATGGTAATTTGGTATTAGCTCCTTCTATAGGAGATACTCCCGAAATTGTTCAGATTGATTTTAGTACACCTATAGTAATTCCAGCTGGGGTGGAAAGCATTTTAGTTGAAGTTACTCAAATGGAAGATATTTATAATTCTGATTATAAGAAAGTTCTCATTGCTGGTACCACACAAGATAATGATACTTCTTGGTTTAAAGGTTGTCGAGAGCTTTATACATATACTCCTACAGAAAACCTAAGTGTACCTGTTCCAAATGCTAACTTTTTTATAAATGTAACAGGAGAATTACTTAATACACAAAGTTCAGGATCAACAACTAGGTTAACTCATAGTATTTGTGATGATTTAATAAAACCAGGAATTTATGGTTGTACTGATGGGGGCATGAGCTGGTCAAGAGATTTTTTACTAAATGATTTTGGAATATCTTCTGATGAAGAATTTGTTATTAATTCCGGGCAGGTTGGAATATATTATGTTGGTTGGGGAGTAACAATTCAATTTAGGATTTATAAAATAGATAATAATTTCCCAACCTCTTTTTCAGACACTGATTTAATAGGAAGTAGCCAGGTTGTTCCTGTTCCTTATTTTGGTTCTAATACAAGTTCAACACCTAAAATCGTGAATGTAGATTTTGACACACCAGTTGTTGTTCCCAATGGAGTTGAAAGGATACTTGTTGAGGTATATCAAATAGGAGCAGTTTCTTTTCCAGCAGGTACTGAACAAGATGACAATAGTGTTTCATGGTTTAGGTCATATAATGGAGGTTGCGGGCCATTTGGAATGTTTGTAGATGTTAAAGATCTAGGTTATCCAGATACTAAACTCTATATCAATGTAACAGGAAATGTAAATCATGTTACGAACAACTTTGAAATGAATATTTCAAATATTTGTTCAGAATTTTTAAAAGAATTTAGTGTAGAAACTAGTGCAAATATAGCTTCAGTTTTATGGGATTTTGGCGACCCTGCTTCCGGAGCAGATAACACTTCTACGGATTTATCACCTTTTCATGATTTTTCAGCAGATGGAGTTTATACTGTAACGGCGACAGTCACTGCTAATAATGGAAACACTGAGGTTATCAGTGAAACCATCGATGTTAAAGAACCACCAAATGCGTATGGAATTAATAACGTTTACGCATGTGAAGATAATTTTAATACGGGTATTTCATCATCTTTTGATATTTCTCAAGTTGAATCTCAAGTTTTAGGTGGTCAATTAGATAAAGTAGTTACTTTCATAGATGGTAGTGGTAATGAATACAATAACTTACCTAATCTTTTTACCAATACAATTCAGGATAGAGAAACAATAAGAGTAAGGGTAGCACATAAAGATGTTTTATGTTGCTATTCAGAAACTACATTTGATTTAATAGTTCAACCTTTGCCACAAGCTAACTCAGCTGAAGATATATATGAGTGCCAAAGCTCAAATAATGGATTTGCTAGTTTTGATTTAACTACCCAAAATGATATAATATTGGTGAATCAATCTAATGTTGCTATAAGTTATTTTAATCAAAATGGAGACCAAATACCAAATTCAGAGCTTACCAATTATACAAATACAGTTATTAGAAGAGAAACTATAACGGCAAGAGTAACTAATACAAGCACAAGTTGCTATAATGAAACTAAGTTTACTATAAATGTTAATAGTCCTCCAATTGCAAACTTATTAGGAGACTTAATAGGTTGTGATGATAATAATGATGGTATTTCAGAGTTTTTTGACACTTCAAACATAGAAAGTCAGGTATTAAACGGTCAAACAGGTCTGGAAGTGACATATTATAACTCTAACGGCAATCAAATAAGTTTACCAAACCCTTATACCAATATAACTCCTAACATAGAAATAATTAGCGTTCGAGTTACGAACCCTAGTACAAAATGTTATTCAGAAACTGATTTAGTACTGCAAACTTCATCAAAACCACAAGTTAATCAACCACAAAATCAGTATGCATGTGATCAGGGTAATGGTTATGCACTGTTTGACCTTTCTCAAATTAAAAATTTAATTATAGGAAATCAAACCGGTCTTGAATTATCTTATTTTAATAATTTCTCAGAAATACCGGAAAATCAACTTTCAAATTATCAAAATTCAGAGGCTTTTAAAGAAACAATAACTGTTAAAGTAGAAAATTCTTTAAATAAAATATGTTATTCTGAAATTAGTTTCGATTTAGTGGTTAATGAATTACCCTTAATTGATTTAGAAGAAAGTTATTTTCTTTGTGGTTTAGAACCTTATTTAGAAATACATTTGCCTCAAAATTTTGATAATTATTATTGGAAATATCAGGATGGTACGATAATATCCAACAACAGTAATGTACAATTAATAAAAGAAGGAACTTATTCTGTTTTAGTTGATAAATTGGAAAATGGAATCGTTTGTGCAAATTCTTTTTCATTTGAACTGGTTAGGTCTGTATTACCTAAAATTGAGGAAGTAAAATCTGGAAATTTTGGCAATAATTATCTAGAAATTATTGCCTCTGGTGATGGAGATTTTGAATACTCAATTGATGGTGTAAATTATCAAGATTCTAATATATTCAATAATGTTTTAGGTGGAAATTATTTGGTTTTTGTAAGAGATAAGCAGGGTTGTGGATCAGATTCAAGACAAATTTCAATACTTGATTATCCAAGATTCTTTAGCCCTAATAATGATGGTGTCAATGATAGATGGAGTTTGTTAGGAGATATAAATCAAAATTATAAATTATATATTTTTAATCGTTTTGGTAAACTACTTAAAGAATTAAATGCCAAAAATAACGGTTGGGATGGTATTTATAACGGTAATGATTTACCTCAGGATGATTATTGGTTTAAAGTAATTTTTGAAGATGGAACAATAAAAACTGGACACTTTGCTCTGCGCATAGAATAAATTTTTATTTATCCATGATTTTAGGTCGGTTCGTTCAATATTTATGTGGATAACTATTAGTCTTCTATTGGTAGTTTTTAGTAAGCAGTCTTCGGCCATCAGTCTTCGCTCATCAATCAACGGTCTTCGATCCTGATTCAATTAATAACCAGTTAAAAGAATTGAATAATATCTTTAAAATCTTGATAGATAATATATTATAATCACAATCTCAGAAGATGAATCAATCAAATAGATATGATATTTTCTATTGATAGCTTAAACGGCCGACTACTACCGCCGACTGGATTCCTCCCATTTTTTACGTAAATCAGAAGAAATAATTCCCGTTCCATTATGTTTCCATCCGGGTGGTTTTATAAAATAAAGCAACTTTTTTCCTAATGAAGTTTTTGAAGTGAAAACATCAGTAAACATACTGATCCATTCATGAAAAGCCACATATAGGGGATTGAATGAGCTAATATTTTTAGTGAGGCCATAAATTGGTTTTTCAACTTCAGGCTCATACGAACCAAACCATTTATCCCAAATAATAAATATTCCTGCATGGTTTCTATCCAGGTATTGCGGATTGGTGGCATGGTGAACTCTATGATGTGAAGGTGTGTTAAAAATAGCTTCAAACCAGTTTGGCATTTTTTTGATGAGTTCTGTGTGTATCCAATACTGATAGATTAAACTTATTGACATTTGTGCCAAGATCATTACCGGATGAAATCCCAGTAATGGCAGTGGTAACCAAAACACAAATGATAAAAAACTACCGGTCCATGTTTGACGTAATGCCGTACTCAAATTATATCTTTGGGAAGAATGATGTACCACATGAGAAGCCCAAAAGAAACGATTTTCATGGCTGATTCTGTGAAACCAATAATAAGTAAAATCTTCAATAATGAGTAACAATAACCAGCCCCACCAGGTAAAAGGAATGGCAAACAATCGAAAATTTTTATACAAGTAAATAAGTACAGCAAAGACCATCGCTTTGCTGATCAGTCCTAAAAAAACATTCCCCAATCCCATTGTGATCGATGTAATTGCATCCTTGGTTTCATAAGCGTTTGCTTTTTCACGGGCATCGACAATAATTTCAATGAATAATGTAATTATAAAAAACGGAATAGCGTAATGAATAAGGTTCGGTATATTAGGTATTTCCATTGGTAGCGTTTAGCATTTCGATGATTGTCAAAATTACTAAATTTTAATAGTATTTAATATTCTGAATAATAAAATAATATCGTATATTTGCACGCTTAAAAATAAACAATAAAAATTAAATTTATGAATCATTACGAAACTGTTTTCATTTTGAATCCCGTTTTATCTGATGTTCAGGTAAAGGAAACAGTAAAAAAGTTTGAGGACTACTTGGTTTCTAAAGGTGCCGAGATGACTCACAAAGAAGATTGGGGCTTAAAAAAATTAGCCTATCCGATCCAAAAGAAAAAAACTGGTTTTTACCATTTATTTGAATTTAATGTTGGAGGTGACGCTATTGCTCCTTTCGAATTGGAATTCAGACGAGACGACAGTATTATGCGTTATTTGACCGTAAAGTTAGATAAACATGCTACTGCCTGGGCAGAGATTAGAAAAGAACGTGTAAAATCAATAACAACGAAGTAAGATATGTCATCAATAGAGCAACAAGCAAAAGGTGGAAATAAAGCAGATATCAGATATCTTACTCCATTAGATATAGATACTAAACAAAAAGTTAAGTATTGTCGTTTCAAGAAAAACGGCATTAAATATATCGATTATAAAGATGCAGATTTTTTAATGTATTTGGTAAATGAACAAGGTAAAATTTTACCTCGCCGTTTAACAGGTACCTCATTAAAATATCAACGTAAAGTATCTCAGGCAATTAAAAGAGCGCGTCATTTGGCATTAATGCCATATGTAGGTGATATGTTAAAATAATAAAAGGAATTAGTATGGAACTTATATTAAAACAAGACGTAGCAAATTTAGGATTTCAAGATGATGTAGTGACTGTGAAAAATGGTTATGGACGTAATTTCTTGATTCCTAAAGGATATGCAATTTTAGCAACTTCATCTGCAAAAAAAGTATTGGCAGAAGTGCTGAAGCAAAGAGCTTTTAAAGAAGAGAAAGTTATTAAAGAGGCACAAGCAATTGCCGATGCTATTAAAGCATTAGAAATCAAGATACCAGCAAAAGTCGGTACTGGCGATAAACTTTTCGGATCGGTTAGTAATGCTGATGTAGCGAATGCTATCGGAAAAGCCGGAAGTGAAATAGATAAGAAATTTATTACGATTGCAGGAGGGTTAATAAAAAGACTTGGCAAATATAATGCTAAAGTGCGTTTACACCGAGAGGTAATTTTAGAGCTTCCTTTCGATGTAATTGCGGATGGTCAACCAGTGAAACCTACTAAAGCTAAGGAGTCTAAACCGGCGAAAGAAGAAAAAGAAGCTAAACCTGCCAAAGAGGTAAAAGCAACTGAGGAGGCCAAAGAAGATAAATAATCTAAGATCAAGAAATAAACATTAGTTAATAAATCAAATGTTAAGTTTTAAGGTTATCCGTTAAGGATAACCTTTTTTTTATTAATTTCGTTCAGAACTAATTCAATTTTAAACTAAACAAATAATTTAAACATTATGAAAAAAATGTATTTTATTACAGTGCTGACCTTGTGCTTTGCAATAAGCACGTTTGCTCAGGTAACGACTTCTAATATCAAAGGGGTAGTAGTAGATGATCAAAGTCAGCCCTTGCCAGGCGCGAATGTAGTTGCAATTCATACACCTACGGGAACGAAGTATGGAGGCACCACAAATTTTGATGGTAGATATAACTTGCTCAATATGCGTGTTGGTGGCCCATATGCGGTGACTATTAGTTACGTAGGATTCAAAAACCAGGAATTTAATGATCTTAGCCTAAACTTAGGTAAAACATTAAATTTAGATGTTAAGCTGATCCCTGATAGTCAACAATTAGAAGAAGTGGTGCTACAAGTAGCAGGGGGTGGTAATATATTTGGAAATGATCGTACCGGTTCAGAAACAAGTGTTGGTCGAAGAGAACTTACTACATTGCCTACTATTTCTCGATCTCAAGCTGATTTTACAAGACTCGAACCTTCATCAAGTGCTGGTTCTTTTGGAGGTAGAAATGATCAATTCAATAACTTTTCATTAGATGGTGCTATTTTCAATAATCCTTTTGGCTTAGATGCCGCTACACCAGGAGGGCAAACTGATGCGCAACCCGTGTCATTAGATGCAATAGATCAAATATCGGTATCAGTTGCACCATACGATGTGACACAGTCTGGTTTTACCGGAGCTTCGGTAAATGCAGTAACCAAAAGTGGAACTAATGATTTTCACGGTACTGTGTATGGCTTTTTTAGAAATGAGGATTTAACCGGTAGAAAAATAAAAGGTGATGAATTACCAAAAGCTGAACTTTCTCAAACTCAATATGGTTTTAGTGTTGGTGGCCCTATCATTAAGAATAAATTATTCTTCTTTGCCAATTTTGAAAAAGATGAAAGGGATGACCTTGGTCAAAATTGGTTGCCAAATAGAGGCACAGGCGCAATAAATGAATCCAGAGTATTGGTGTCAGATCTAGAGGCCGTACAAGATGCTTTTGCCGCTATCGGTTATGATACAGGGGCGTTCGAAGGCTTTATACATAAATCAGAATCTAAGAAAGGAATCTTTAAATTAGACTGGAATATTAACGATAATAACCGTTTAGCGATTATCTATAACTTCTTAAATGCATCAAAAGAAAAACCCGCACACCCTACAGCAATAGCATTTAGAGGTCCTAGTGCTTCTACATTGCAATTTGAAAATTCTGGTTATGAAATTAACAATAAATTACAATCGGTTCAATTAGAATTGAACTCTACCTTGTCTGATAACGCTTCAAATAAATTACAAGTGGGTTATACACATTTTGATGATTTTAGAAATCCGTTTTCAACACCAGCTCCGTCAATCAATATTACAAGAGATGGTTCTCCATATATCATTGCTGGACATGAACCATTTTCTGTGCATAATAGATTGGATCAAAAAGTATTTCAGTTCTCAAACAACTTGAGTTTTTTTAAAGGGAATCATACTTTTACAGTTGGATTCTCTTTTGAGAAATTTCAATTTGATAACTCTTTTAACTTAACGAGTTATGGTTTTGATCTTTTTGGCAGTGTAGATATTGCTGATTTTGATGCGAATAATTATGCAACTGGATTTGGAAGTATTGAGTTTGCTGAAGGAGTTTTTGCAGCAAATAATGCCGTACCTGATGGAACGCCTGGAGGATGGGCTTTAGCGGAAACAAATGTAGGACAAATGGCGATTTATGTCCAGGATGAATGGAATGCTTCTGACAATTTTAAATTAACGTATGGAGTTCGTATTGATAAGCCCTTATTTTTTGATTCTGCAGAAAAAGCGCAAGAAGTTATTGATAGAGGCTTTGTATTGCCCGGTATTCCATATTTTAACCCCAATACAGGTGAAAGAGTGTTGGTCGATAATACACAAATGCCTAGTAATGATTGGTTAATTTCTCCAAGACTTGGCTTTAATTGGGATGTGAACGGAGATGATACTTTTCAACTTCGAGGAGGTTCGGGGTTATTTACGGGACGTTTCCCATTTGTATGGTTGGGTAATCAAATTGCAAATCCGCAAGCTTTTTTTATAACAGCTGTTGATCCTGAATATCAGTTTCCTCAAGTATGGAGAACGAATTTAGGAGCAGATAAAAGGTTTGAGAATGGATTAATATTGACTGCGGATGTTTCTTATACGAAAGACATCGATGGCCCGCATGTGCAACATTGGGGCTTGTCTAATCCTTCCGGAACATTACAAGGTGTTGATAATAGACTGGTTTATGAAGCTAGCGATATACTTACATTTGATGGAAACCCTGGTGATGGCCCATTTGTTTTTACAAATTCTGACAAAGGAAGAATTTGGAATGCATCGTTTAAAGCTCAAAAAACATGGGAAAATGATTTATATGCAATGGTAGCCTATAATTATTTAGATGCCAAAGATGTGAATTCGATCGAAGCAGAAATTACAAGTGACGCTTTTGCCGGAAATCCTGCTGTAGGAAATGTAAATAATGATGTTCTTGGTTACTCTAAATATGGTGATACCCATAGAATAATTGGAGTTATAAGTAAAAAATGGACCTATGGGAATGATAAATGGAGTACTACACTTTCTACATTTTTTGAATATGCACAAGGGGGTCGTTTTAATTATACCTATGGTGGAGATTTAAATGGTGATGGTTCTCCTTTAAATGACCTATTATATGTTCCACTATCCAGTGAGATTGGACAAATGCAATTTTCTGGAGCTGGACAGGCCGAGGCCTTTGAAGCATTTATTCAACAAGATGAATACTTGAGTAGTAGAAGGGGTCAATACGCAGAACGCTATGCAGCACTATCTCCCTGGAGAGGTAAATGGGATTTTAAGTTTATTCAGGAAGTTAAAGTGTCAGAAGATAATGCAATACAATTTAGTGTTGATATTTTGAACCTAAGCAATTTGTTAAGCTCTGATTGGGGAGTAGTTGATACATTTAACTCAAGACAACCTGTAGGTGTTTCTGTTGATGCAAACAACGTACCAACCTATTCATTCGATACAACATTGACTGAAACGTTTGGCTCCGACTCTAGCTTGCTTTCCAGATGGCAAATGCAATTAGGTTTACGATATATTTTCTAATAATTAGTAATAATTTACCACAAAAGACCGCTCAATTACTGAGCGGTTTTTTAATTTTGCAGTCAATTTTAGGAATATGAAGTATAGACAATTAAGCAAAGAACAGTTTG
>JGI24023J19991_10003620_pt1 | contig 10789 bp, 8 predicted proteins | sample Cruoilmetagenom1_FD_19991 | JGI IMG/M metagenome (IMG submission 19991)
CATTATGACCCCGGATGCTGCAATGCAGTTATCTTGTGATCGGGTAAGAAAAGGTGAAAATACTATTTCTGTAACCGGAAATGCCCTGCGGGATTATTTGACCGACCTGTTCCCGATTCTCGAACTTGGAACCAGTGCACGGATGCTCTCTATTGTCCCACTGTTGGCTGGTGGTGGATTGTTTGAGACGGGGGCTGGTGGTTCAGCTCCGAAGCACGTGCAACAATTCCTTAAGGAAGGGCACATCCGCTGGGATTCTCTCGGTGAGTTCTGCGCCCTGGTTCCTTCTTTGGAACTTTGTGCAACCAACGACAATAACCCCAANGCGGCTGTATTGGCTGAAACTTTGGATGCTGGCATCAGCGGTTATCTTGAGAACCAAAAATTGCCTTCACGTAAGGTCAANGAAATTGATAACCGTGGCGGTAGCTTCTATTTAGGTCTGTATTGGGCTAAAGCTCTTGCGTCTCAGGATAAAGATGCTGAATTGAAAGCACGTTTTGCCCCAATTGCTGCAGAGCTTGAGAAAAATGCTGATAAAATTGATGCGGAACTGATTGCTGCTCAGGGTTCACCGGTTGACATCGGTGGTTATTTCCGCCCTGATCCAGTATTGGCTGCAAAAGCAATGTGTCCAAGTGTGACATTGAACGCAATCATTGAAGCTATATAATTTACTTATTAAGTAGTTGAGCAGGATCGGGATAATTTCTTATCCCGATCCTATTTTAAATTTACCTAGACAAGGAGAGAGACTATGGCAAGATCTAAAATTTCATTGATCGGTGGTGGACAAATTGGTGGTGTTCTGGCTCAACTCTGTGCCCTGCGTGAACTGGGTGATGTTGTCCTGTTTGACATTGTTGAAAATATGCCCCAAGGTAAAATGCTTGATATCGCCGAAGTTGCCCGTGTTGACGGCTTTGATGTAGACCTCAAGGGTACCAACAGCTATGCTGATATCGCAGGTTCCGATATTGTTATCGTGACCGCAGGCCTGCCGCGTAAGCCTGGTATGAGCCGTGATGACCTGCTTGGCGTCAATGCCAAGATCATGAGTCAGGTTTCTGAAGGTATCAAGCAGTATGCTCCTGATTCAATCGTCATCATCATCTCCAACCCACTCGATGCAATGGTTACCCTGTGCCAAAAAGTCACTGGCTTCCCACCTGAGCGCATTATTGGCCAGGCTGGTGTCCTTGACTCCAACCGTTTCTGTTCTTTCATCGCATGGGAACTGGGTGTGTCCGTCCGCGACGTCAATGCAATGGTTCTTGGTGGCCACGGTGATACTATGGTTCCTATCGTTCGCTATGCTAACGTCAATGGTGTTCCGGTTATGGAGCAACTGATCCGTAAGTATGATGGTAACGAAGCAAAAGCTAAAGAAGTGATGACCGCTATGGTAGAGCGTACTAAAGCTGCTGGTGGTGAAGTTGTTAAGTTGCTGGGTAACGGTTCCGCATTCTATAGCCCTGCTTCTTCTGCAATTGCCATGGCTGAAGCTATTCTGCGTGACCAAAAACGTGTTCTTCCCGCTTGCGTTCTGCTTCAGGGTGAGTTCGGTGTAGATAACTACTATGTTGGCGTTCCTTGTATTCTTGGAGCCGCCGGTGTTGAGGGCATTCTTGAGTTTGAACTTGATGCTGAAGAACAGGCATTGTTCGATAACTCTGTCGCTGCTGTTAAGGGTCTCATTGACGAGTTGCCCAGCATCCTGCCTGACCTGGCAGATGTGCTGAACAGCTAAGAACAGCCGAAATACAGGCTGGCGGATACAAAACAAGGGCAATGGCAACATTGCCCTTGTCGCGCGTCAGTAACTGGTTTTTAAATCAATGTATGAACATTTTATTCAAGTTGAGGCCGGTTTAGAGAGATTTGGTTGCGTTTGTCGCATTTAGTCTTATCTCTTTATCTATATGCTTGCATAGTCTTTGTAGTTAGTGCTATATGAGGCGCGGTTAGTGGGTAATAATGTTTGATTGCTGTCGTTGGCAGCATTTTTCTTGAAACATCTCTTTATTAACAGGAGACAGTATGGCAGAGAATGCAAAACTCACAAGTGCTGAGCAAATTGTCATTAAATTCACCGGAGACTCTGGTGATGGCATGCAGCTCATCGGAAATCAGCTTACCGCTCTAGCTGCATTGGACGGTAATGATGTTAACTCCCTTCCCGATTATCCTTCAGAAATCCGCGCACCTGCTGGTACCGTTGCAGGTATCTCTGGTTTTCAGATGTGTCTGGGTGATCACAAGATCTATACTGCTGGGGATGCACCAGATGTTTTGGTTGCTTTCAATCCAGCGGCAGTTAAGCACAGCTCACAGTTTGTCAAAGCGGGCGGTATGATTATCACCAACTCTGACTCCTTCACTGAAAAAGCGATGGATAAGGTTGGTTTCACAAGTAATCCACTCGAAGATGGTAGCCTGAAGGGTTACGATGTCAAAGCGATCCCAATGTTCACTCTGGTTCGTGAAGCACTGTCTGAGATGGAATTGCCTATTGCTGCAAAGGATCGTTGTAAAAACTTTTTCACCATGGGTGTCTTGTGCTGGCTGTTCAATAAAGAGAAGCAGCTGGTCCTTGATTTTATTCAAGAAAAATTTGGCCCTAAAGCAAAGAAACCCCTGCTGAAGGTTGCTCAAGCCAACACCCTCGCTTTTAAAGCTGGTCTGAACTATGGTGAAACGACCATTATGTTCCAGGAACGCTACGACCTGGGTGCTGCACAGATTGAAAAAGGGTTGTATCGTAATATCACTGGTAATGATGCAGCTGCTCTGGCGATAGCTGCAGCGGGTGAGAAGGCTGGCATAAAGCCCTTCATTGGTTCTTATCCTATTACTCCAGCAACAGATTTGCTTCACTACGCGTCAGAATTCAAGGATGTCGATCTGGTCACCATGCAAATGGAAGATGAGATTGCTGGAATCTGTGCTGCTATTGGTGCCTCCTGTGCCGGTAACTTAGCATTTACCACTACCTCTGGTCCTGGTCTATCACTGAAAACTGAAGCTGCTGGTATGGCTCTAATCCTGGAAGTTCCACTGGTTATTGTCAATGTTCAGCGTGGTGGACCGAGTACCGGTCTACCGACAAAAACCGAGCAATCTGATTTGCTGCAGTCGATGTTTGGTCGTAACGGTGACAGCTATATGCCGATCATTGCTGCTAATAGCCCGGCCGACTGTTTTGACGCTACCTTCCAGGCTGCCAAGATTGCCCTGAAATATCGTACCCCGGTCATCGTCCTTACCGATGGTTATATCGGTCAGGGCAGCTGTCCTTGGAAAGTACCAAAAATGTCCGAATTGGAAGATCTGAGTCCATACGTCAATTTCTGGGTTCCTGAAGCACATCCAGGTGAAGAATATGTCTCTTATAAGCGAGATCCGGAAACTCTGGCTCGTGATTGGGCTATTCCTGGAACCAAGGGCTGCCAGCACCGCATCGGAACTCTGGAAAAAGACGACACGGGTGCAGTAAGTCATGATCCGGCGACTCACCAGAGAATGACAGAATATCGTAAGGCCAAGGTTGACAATCTTGCACAGGTTCTCCCAGGCGTTGAAGTGAACGGTAAAGAATCCAATAAGATTCTGGTTATCAGCTGGGGTGGTACCTATGGTGCGGTTAAGGGAGCTGTTGATCGTCTGATTGCAGATGGCAAGCCGGTTTCGGGTGTTAATCTGCGCTGGGTATGGCCATTCCCGCCAAATCTGGGTGAAGTCATCAGTCGGTTTGACAAGGTTCTGGTCCCTGAGCTCAACATGGGGCAACTCAGCTTGATGCTGCGGGCCAAATACCTGGTTGATGTTCAATCTCTCTCCAAGGTACAGGGCGACCCCTTCCGTGAGTATGAGGTTATCGACAAAGTTAACGAAATGTTAGGAGAATAAAACCATGGCAGATACTCAACTAACTAAAAAATATTTTGCTTCAGATGCTGAAGTAAAGTGGTGTCCCGGTTGTGGCGATTTTGCCATTATGAATGCAGTACGTAGCGGTATGGTCGCTGCCGGAAAGCCTCGTGATGAAGTGGCGATTGTTTCCGGTATCGGTTGCTCCAGCCGTTTTCCTTACTATATGGAAACCTATGGTTTTCATACCATTCACGGTCGTGCTGCAGCGGTTGCATCTGGTATGAAAGTGGCTAATCCAAAACTGGATGTCTGGGTTATTTCAGGTGATGGTGATTCTACTGCGATTGGTGGTAATCACTTTATCCACGTAGTTCGTCGTAACTTGAACATGAACTATATCTTGATCAACAATAAAATCTATGGTTTGACTAAGGGGCAATATTCACCGACATCTGAAATGGGACAAGTTTCTAAAAGTAGCCCTTATGGTGTTATTGATTACCCCATGGCACCACTAAAGGTTGCTATGGGTTTGGGTAGTACTTTTATTGCCCGCGGCATAGATAAAAACATGAAGTTAAACGAAGAAATCTGTATCAGAGGGGCTCTGCATAAGGGGCTCAGTATGATGGAAATTTTTGCTAACTGTGTTATTTACAATGACGGTGCCCATGACAAATTGGTTAATAAAGAAACGGGTGCTGACTACCGTATCATCTTAAAGCATGGGGAAAAGATGATTTACGGTGTTAGTGATCAGTATTGTCTGGTTCAGGATGGTTTTGCTATCAAAGTTGCCAGAGTCGATAAAGTTGATGAAGCTGACATCTTGGTTCACGACGAGAAAAATGCCGAAATGGCGACACTCTTGGCAGGCATGCGTCCTGACCATGATCTGCCATTGGCATTTGGGGTTATCTTTGCTGATGATCGGAAGAAAACCTATGATGATATGGTCTATGAGCAGCTTGATGCGATTAAAGCCAAACGTGGTCGCAATATGGATCAAATCATGCAAGAAGGTCACACCTGGACTGTATAATTATTTGACAATTTAACTTGTTTGTATTAAGACCCCGGTTGTGTAAACAATCGGGGTCTATTTTTTTATCCAAACATTTTTCAAACTATGGAGATAAACGTGAAAAAAGTAATTGTACTGCTATTAATATCGTTTTTTGTTGTTAGCGTTGTTTATGCTGAGGACAAATTTAAGACAGAACAGGAAAAAATTGGTTATGCTATCGGGATGAATATCGCAACCAACATGATGCAACAAAAGGTCGATGTCGATGCTGATCAGCTTGCCGCTGGATTGCAAGCGGTATTAAAGGGTGAGAAAACTGTTATCACTAAAGAAGAAATGGGCCAGATATTGACCGCTTATCAGCAGGAAATGCAGATGAAGCAAATGGCTGAAATGGCTGCTGAAGCTGCTAAAAATGAAAAATTATCACAGGATTACTTAGAGGAAAACGCTAAGAAGGACGGCGTTGTAACGCTGGAAAGTGGATTACAGTATAAAGTCATCAAAGCAGGAGAAGGCGCGTCCCCCAAAGCTGAATCCAAAGTTCAGGTTCACTATAAAGGGACTCTGCTGGATGGTACTGAATTTGATAGTTCATATAAGCGGGGTGAACCTGCTAGCTTTCCGGTTAATGGCGTGATTGCCGGCTGGACTGAAGCTTTGCAGTTGATGAAGGAAGGCGCTAAATGGCAACTGGTGATCCCTGCTCAACTGGCTTATGCGGAGCGTGGAGCACCACCGATGATACCGCCAAATGCTACTTTGATTTTTGATGTTGAGTTGTTGAAGATCTTATAGGAAATTCTGTAAATTGATCATCTAGCCCTGTCAGCTTTTGCTGGCAGGGTTTTTTTCGTCTGAGTTTGGTAAGATTTGGCTGAGGGCAATCAGAGTAATAGCGATAAATAAGAGTATTTCAAACATCTTGATCTCCTGCAAATAAGGTTTGTCATTGTTTGACACTCTCAATGTACGATTGTGATGTGTCAGAATAAGTCACATCCATTCCTTTTTTAGTCATTTTATGAGCCTGATTTTGTTACGCAGATTTCATCATTAACACCATCTGTTGATTGACAGACTGATGATAAATCGTATACAGTATGCAAGATTTGAGACCCTGTTATATCTTTGTCAGCGCGCTGAAATTGTTGATAAATTATCTATAGTGCAGCATATGCTGCGAAACTGATACTTGGAGGAGAGAGATGATTGAAGCTTATCTGAAACTGGAAGAAGAACGGAATGCGCAGGGGCTTCCCGCTTTACCACTGAATCCTGAGCAGACAGACAGCCTTTGTGATCTGCTGCAAAGCCCTCCCGCTGGTAAAGAAGATTTTTTGATGAATCTGTTGACTGAGCGGATTTCTCCCGGGGTTGATCCTGCTGCAAAAGTAAAGGCGGCTTTTCTGGCGGAAATTTTTGCTGGAACTAAAACTTCCTCATTGATTAGTAAAGTTAAGGCAGTTCAGATTCTTGGAACTATGCTGGGTGGTTACAATGTCCAACCCTTGATTGCGGCACTTGAAAATGCTGAACTTGCCGATGAAGCTGCCAGTGCTCTTTCCGGCTTGGTTATGGTTTATGACGCTTTTGATGATGTGTTGGCGCTATCAAAAAACAATGCGGCGGCAGCAAAGGTTGTTAAATCATGGGCTGCTGCTGAATGGTTTACCTCTAATCCCGAATTCCCTGAGGTTATCACCGTTAAGGTGTTTAAAGTCGATGGTGAAATCAATACCGATGATTTCTCTCCTGCAAGTGATGCCTGGAGTCGTTCTGATATTCCCCTACACGCATTATGTATGGGTAAAATGCGTTTCCCCGGTGGTTATGAAGAGATGGCCAAATGGCGTGAAGCAGGTGATCAGGTCGCATTTGTCGGTGATGTTGTCGGTACTGGTTCTTCGCGTAAATCAGCCTGTAACTCTGTTTTGTGGCATATTGGTCAAGATATCTCAGCTGTACCTAATAAACGTCGTGCCGGGGTGATTATTGGTAATGCTATTGCGCCGATCTTTTTCAATACCGCACAGGATTCCGGCGGCTTGCCACTGCGCATGGATGTAGGCAAGTTGAAGCATGGTGAAGTTGTTACTATCAATACTAAGGCTGGAAAAGTCACTGATGCCAGTGGTGCCGAACTGGCCAGTTTTGAAATCTCGCCCAACACTGTCAGTGATGAGTTCCGTGCCGGTGGTCGTGCTACACTAATTATCGGGCGTAAATTNACTGAACGTGCTTGTGCTGCATTGGGTCAATCCGTTCCTGATATATTNATTAAAGCTAATAACCCTGAGGTGAAAGCCGGTCAAGGTTTCTCTTTGGCGCAAAAAATGGTGGGCAAGGCTTGTGGTGTTACAGGCATCCTTCCCGGCACTGCTTGTGAGCCGACCATGACGACAGTTGGTTCTCAGGACACCACTGGTACAATGACATCTGATGAATTGAAGGAGCTGGCGTGTCTCAAGTTTCAGGCACCCATGTTTATGCAGTCATTTTGTCATACCTGTGCTTATCCTAAGCCCTCTGATGTTGTGATGCACAAGACGTTGCCTCCTTTTGTCACAGAGCGTGAAGGTGTTTCCTTAAATCCTGGTGATGGTGTTATTCATAGTTGGTTGAATCGCCTGGGTTTGCCCGATACCGTTGGCACTGGTGGTGATTCTCATACCCGTTTTCCGCTTGGAATCAGCTTTCCGGCTGGATCCGGATTGATTGCTTTTGCTGGTGCGCTTGGATTCATGCCTTTGGATATGCCAGAATCGGTTCTGGTGCGATTTAAAGGAGAGTTCAATGATGGTATTACCCTGCGTGATGCCGTAAATGCCATCCCTTACTGGGCCATCAAGCAAGGGTTGATGACCGTGCCTAAAAAAAATAAAATCAACATTTTCAATGGGCGCATTATGGAAATTGAAGGGCTGCCCGGCCTTTCTGCTGAACAGGCATTCGAGCTCACCGATTCTGCTGCCGAACGTAGCGCTGCTGCTGGGTGTATTCAGTTATCCGAGGCAGCTGTCACAACCTATTTGCGTTCCAATATTGCACTAATGGAAAGCATGATTAAAGATGGTTATTCTTATGCTCCAACTTTGCAAAAGCGGATTGATGCTGTGCAAGAATGGTTGGAAAATCCTCAACTGCTTAAGGCTGACAGCAATGCTGAGTATGCTGCTGTTATCGAGATTGATCTGGCTGAAATTACTGAGCCGATTCTGGCTTGTCCGAATGATCCTGATGATGTCAAGGTGTTATCTGAACTTCAGGGGACCAAGATTGAAGATATCTTCCTCGGTTCCTGTATGACTAATATCGGCCATTTCCGTGCTGCTGCCAAAATTTGGGAAGGTCACAAGTTTAACCCTATTGATCGTATCTGGATTTGTCCGCCGACTCGTATGGATCAGGCTAAGCTGAAGAGTGAGGGTTATTTTGCTATTTTCAACCAAGTTGGGACTCGTATCGAAACTCCGGGCTGCTCATTGTGTATGGGGAATCAAGCCCGTGTTCCTGATGGGGTGAATATGTTCTCCACCTCTACCCGTAACTTTGATGATCGTATTGGTACCGGTGCTCAGGTCTATCTTGGTAGTGCTGAATTAGGTGCTGTTACCGCGCTCAAAGGGGAGTTGCCCACTCCGGCTGAGTACTTGGCTATTTACAAAGAGAAAATAACTCCATTTAAAGATGAAATTTACAACTATCTGCAACTTGATGAAGCTGGCGACTATAATGCCGTCTATAATCGTTGCGATATTTAATTTGAGTATTATTTTGTGATGTTAGGGCCGCTCCATTTACAGAGCGGCCCTTTGCCAAGCCATTCTGACTATGGATTCATAAATGCGTTTATTCTTCTTGTGTCTTTTTTCCGTAGTCCTGTTCAGTTTTTTCTCCCCCCAAACAGTTCTTTCTTTTGAACCGCTACACATCACCGCTTCTGGTGTCGATCTGGGTTTTGGTTACCGTTCCGATCAACTTGACTGGAATATTTCAGGCGATACCAGCGGTGAAAATCCAAACATTCTTTCAGAGCTGAGTTGGGACGATATTGAGGTGTTTCAACTCCAGGCAACGGGTTGGCTGGAGTTTGGTGAATTACCTTATCTAAATAGGAATGCACTTTTTTTGGCAAATATTTCATTCGGTAAAATTCTGGCGGGGAATGTTCAAGATTCTGACTATGCTGTTGATGATCGGAATTTTGAGTGGTCACGCTCTGTTAATGATGCAAATGAGGGTCTTACCGTTGATTTGTCAGGTGCTGTGGGGCCAATATTTGAGTTGCATATGCTCAAAGGTTTGTCTATTACCCCGCTGATCGGTTATGGCTTCAATATGCAGGACTTATCCATGACCAATGGTGAACAGACCGTCTCTAATCCGTTTTTTCGCTGGTGGTTTTTTGGTCCGGATGCTGAAATGCCACCACCAACAGGTCCCATACCGCAACTGGATAGCAATTATACCGCCTACTGGTATGGGCCATGGTTGGGGGTTAATGTCGATTATCAGGCGAGTCATAAAATGAAATTAACTGTTGGAACCGAATACCATTGGGTTGAATATTTTGCTCAGGCCGATTGGAATTTACGTTCTGACTTTGCTCATCCTGTCAGTTTTGAACATGAAACCACTGGAACGGGGATTGTCTGGAATATCAAGGGACAGTATATGCTCAATGAAAAATGGTCCTGGTTGTTTAACGGTAATCTCCAGTATTGGCAAACTGAGATCGGAACGGATAGAACCTACTTTGCCGATGGGACTGTTGGGTTGTCTCGCTTGAACCAAGTCAATTGGGATTCCTATGCCTTGACAACGGGTGTTCAGTATCGCTTCTGATGACGACATGCATAACTTTTACAAAAGCATCGGTTCTACTTCTTCCTAAAATTACGTCGAATCCAGTGATGGAGAATAATTGCTAGCAAAATGACGAAAATAACTAAACCGAATCGAGCGGATAGACTCTGGGCGTTTTGCCAGCTGCTCCCACCTAAATAACCCAACCCCGGATAGCAGATCCCCCATAAAATGGCACTGATCAGTGCGTAGATACAAAATGGCTTCCCCCTCATTCCCGAAAGACCGGCGATGAAAGGTGTGATTCCACGAATTGGGCCAAGAAATCGGGCAAAAAAGATACTTTTTCCCCCATGATCAACAAAAAAACGTTCAGATCTTTTGACCAACTGATGATGTTTCTGGAAAATTCTTAGTCTTAATAGCTTTGCTCCATAATGAGAACCCAGCCAGAAACTTAACAGATCGCCCAGTAATGCCCCCCCCATTGTGACGACTCCCAACAGAAGAAATGAACCCTTTCCGTGTGAGGCCAGAAAACCAGCTAACACGATCAAGGTGCTACCAGGAACCAACAAGCCAACCATAGGTAATGATTCGGCAAAAGCAACCAGACATAGCAGCAAGAGGTAGCTGCCACCATCAGGAAGAAAACCAATAAACTGTTGTAGCAAAGTTTCCATAGTAACTCGGAGGGGATTGACCTCTGGTCTGTCCCCGGAAAATTAAAATCCCCCTCAATCCCCCTTTTTCAAAGGGGGAGGCTTAAAAACTCCCCTCTTTGGTAAAGAGGGGCTGGGGGAGATTTTTTATCTTAGATCCGATTTGGTTCAAACTTCTCTTGCCAGCAATCAAAAATCTTCACTTTATTTTTACCGTATTTTTTCAGTCTACCACGAATTTTTGCCGGGGATTTCTCACGATCACTGTTTTCCTTCCCTTTGGAATAAAACAGATCAGCGTAACAGATAATCTGCTCTTCCAGAGTTTCTGGTTGCATATCTTGTTTTGGGAGGGGGAGTTTCTGCTCCCTGATTTCCTCAGCGGTCAGACCCACCCCAATGTGACGTTCGCAGACTC
>JGI24023J19991_10003626_pt1 | contig 10782 bp, 9 predicted proteins | sample Cruoilmetagenom1_FD_19991 | JGI IMG/M metagenome (IMG submission 19991)
AATTAAAAAACGGATAGTAAATCGCCAAATATTCACAAAAAACAGAGCCCTTAAAGGCTCTGTTTTTTGTGTGTAGATAAGATTAAATAGGCACTTTCAGAAGTAAATAAGTACTTGTATATCAGTTAAATAAGTTGTATTTTAGATAAAATCAAACCCCGAAAATGAGATCTACACTCAAAAAACGGGGTTTTAATTTACTATCTATGTCTAAAATACAAAGAATCTCAGAATTTCAACACAAGTTTTCATTTTTAAGTGCTCATGAAAACTTTCAACTTTATTTCAATCAATTTTTAGGAAGTGATTTAGGAAAAATCTATACCGCTATCCCTTGGGATGCTTTGGTTTTGGCATTTAAGATTAAGGAATCTTGTAAAGGGACAAAGAACTATTTTAGTCCACAAGGCAAGTTGGCGCTTATGTTTTTAAAACATTACGCGTGTTGTTCTGACAGAAAATTAATTGAACAACTCAACGCAAATGTTGATTATCAATTTTTTTGTGATATCCATTTAGCACACCATCGCTTGTCCAATTACAAAATTGTGAGCCAAATACGTTGTGAACTAGCTCAGAATTTATCCATAGAAAAAGTAGAAAAAGCACTATTCCACCATTGGTCCGGTTTTATAAAAGAACAAGCCTCTATTTTTACTGATGCTACTTGTTATGAAAGTGAGGTTCGGTATCCAACAGACCAAAAACTACTTTGGGAATCCGTTGATTGGAGTTTTAATCAAATGAAAACAATTTGTAAAACGCTAAAGTTAAAATTACCTCGCACCAAATATTTAAAATGGAAAAAGCGTTATATAAATTACAGTAAAATGCGAAGAAAGACCAACAAAAAACGTAAACCATTAACCAGATCTTTACTTCACTTACTCAAAAAAACAAACACAAAATTAGATGCTTTAGAAAAGCAACATGATTTTGAAATGCCTTCTAATTATTACAAACGAAGAGCTATTATTAAGAAAATACTTAACCAGCAAGAACTTCTTTTTTTTAAAACAGAAAAACCTAAAAACAGAATTGTAAGTATTGATAAGGAATATCTTCGCCCAATAGTAAGAGGGAAAGAGATAAAAGCCGTAGAGTTTGGCGCCAAAGTAAACAAACTTCAAATAGACGGAATCAACTTTATACAACGCATCAGTTTTGATAATTTTAATGAAGGAACTCAGTTTAAAAACACCATTTACAAAGCACAAGGGCTCACAAAAACAAAAGTGAAAATTGTAGGAGCAGATGCCATATATGCTACTAACAAAAACAGAGTTTTCGCAACTTCCAATAAAATACAAACCGATTTTAAGCCTAAAGGAAGACCTTCAAAACACAGAAAGCAACAACTGCAATTAGCCAAAATAATAACCAAAGAACGAGCCACTAGATTGGAAGGAAGCTTTGGCAAAGAAAAGGAACACTATCATTTAAAGAAGATAAAAGCCAAGACAAAGAAAACAGAAATACTCTGGATTTTCTTTGGAATTCATACTGCGAATTGTCTAGAAATTGGCAGAAGAATGCAACAACAAATTTTAGAAGAAGTAGCCTAAGTTTTTAATTAGAAAATTAAAAACAAGAGAAACCTATGTCTTGATGTGACCAAAAACCAAAAAAAAACTTAAAACCTTAAAAAAGGATATGAAAATTGAACAATTTTTATATCCTTTCTAATTCTGAAAATATTTATTGCGTTACTTCTGAAAGTGCCTAGATAAAGTGTTTACAAGGCATTTGTGGTGATAGATAGATGTTTCGGATACACTTTGTTTTTTTAGTGAAACTATATAATTTAAAAAATTACTTTGTAATGCATTTGAATTAGGTAGTTGAGCTAATTCCGCTTTTTTAGCGGGATTTTAAATGTAGATTGGTTAAATAATTACACTAATGCAACCCAATTTTCAAAGCCATTCCGTTTTTTAAGTTTTGAGTTCAACTTCGGATTCAATTTCAGTTTCTCCCGATAGTTATTGGGATTTAACAAGACATATCAGCGACAATTTTCCATTCACTTTTTATCTTTTTAAAGATAATAATGAAAACACCATTAGCATCTCCAACTTGCCGTTTTAAATGGTATTCTCCCATTACCCAATAGTTATCTCCTTCAATTTTTGAGATATCATTAATCACAAATTTTAACGTACCACTTTCTGCTTTTGTAGGATAGCCTTTTTTGTAATTGGATAGTGTTTGTTTCCAACCTTTGGTAAGACCGTTACTGCCATAAAATTTGAGCGAATCGCTTTTCCAATAGCCTTGCATAAAACCTTCCAAATCTTGATTGTTCCAAGCCAGTTCTTGATTGTTCATTACTTTTAATATGCCAGTTTTGGCAGTTCCTAAGGTGTCTTCTTGTGTTTTTTGTTGTGTGTCACAGCTAAACAGAATAATGACGAATGCAAAATAGATAGGTTTCATTACAAAATAGGATTTAAGTTTCCTAAAAGTAATGACTTAATATTAATTAGAAGGACATTTTGGTAACCATATCTTGTGGTTTCTGATTTGAACACACTTCGATTTCGCTCAGTAGCAAATGATTAGTCACTAAAAACACAAAAAGTTAAATTAGAGTACACGCTTCTGATTCTCAAAAAAAGCATCAGCTTGGTGTTGCATTAATTCCCTTGCTTTTTTACGTTTGCAATTCATAATCTCTTCTTCATCTGCAATTTCAGTATACACTTTATTGTTGATATCGTTATCGGTTTTTAAGAGTAGTTTTCGTTCGGCAACTTTTTGCATTGTCCAAGTTTTAATCGTAGTTTCTTGGTCTTCTAACCGGAAATCGAATTCTCCTTTTGGTGATAAAAGTTTAGCAATTATTGGAGACGTTTCAATAGCTAAAAACAAAAGGAAAATAAAGAATGATGGCAACCAAGGCAATTCGCCTAAAGCGGTAATACGTGCCATTAAACCATCAAAATTATCTATAATAGGTTGCGATGTGGCAACATTAGTGGAATAATCGCCTTGTAATGTTGCAATTTGAGTTTCAAGCGCAGTAATTCTATCTTTAGTGTCTGTTTTTAATTGCTGTAATTCTGCTAAACCAGCATCATGTTTATCGCGCTTTTCTTTGTAAACAGGTCCTTTGCCTAGAAGTTGGGTTCCAGCTGTGCCTTCGGCTTCAGAAATGTAAGTATCGTATAAAGCGTTAACCTCATTTTTCTTCAGGTCTATTTGCGATTTTAAANCTAAAATTTGACTTTCTAATTCAGCAATTTTTGGGTTAAATTGTTCAGCAATCTGATTTTGATTTGCCAAGGTTAAATCATTCTTTTGTTCTAATAAAACTTGATTGATTTCCTTTTCAAAAATCTTCAATTCTAAAGGTTTTGAAATCACTACGGCAATAATAATAGCTAAGAAAATTCTTGGTGTGGCTTGTAAAATTTCGTCTATAATATTATCACGTTTTTTAATGGTAGAAACAATATAACGGTCTAAGTTAAATATAAGTAAACCCCAAATTAATCCGAAGAAAATGGAAGCATAGAGATTGTCAAAAACAGTGAAGAGTGCATAACTTCCTGCAATGGTTGCCATAACTGCTGTAAAGAAAACGGTAGCGCCAATACCAGCATATTTGTTTTGTTCTCCAATGGAACAGTCGTTTAAAATATCCGTGTCTGCACCAGAGCAGAGGATGAAGAATTGCTTTAACATGATTGATTGTTTTTTGATTGATCCTTCGATTATTCGCAGGACTAATTGTCTATTAGAACGTTAAACATCATGTTTTGTTACAAAAAAGTATTAATTTAGAAGAATAAAGCTATTAGTGAACTAAAATTTGAAAAGAGGTTTTGTTTTTTAATCAAAGCTTTTTATTTAATTCCTTTACAAAAAGAAAAATATTTATTTAAAAAGAAAATTAATGAAAAAACAACTCTTTATTCGAAAAAAGCGCCAATTTAAAACATTACTTAAACAAATTGAAAAGGCTAAGCAGAATGGAACTTGGAATGATTTAACTTCAAAAACTCAAGCCTATTTACTTCATAAATTAAATAGACTCTACAAAGTTTTGAAGTCGCATTTCACATTCGCCGAATGGAGAAAATGGGTATATCCAAGTTTTGCTGTGTTAGGTTTTTTAACAATGTCTAACGAGCTTTCTGGGCAAACATTAAACACGTTTGAGGCAGGTGTTGCATTAAATTCTAATGGGTCAGCTATTAGTGCAGGTGCCTCTAATCCCACTTTTGCAGACTTGGATAATGATACCGATTATGAATTATATTTAGGTCAGTTTGGGTCTGGTTCAATTATAGTTGAGAACTTTGGGGAGTTTAATATAAATACCATGCAGTTTGACGCGTCAACAAATTTAATAGACGTAGCAAGTACAAGTTATTTTGATTATAGTTCGCCTGCCTTTGTAGATTTTGATGCAGATGGTGATTTAGACCTTTTAGTTGGTATTGCTGGTGGAGGAATAGAATTATTTCTTAATGACGGGAGTAATGCCTTTGCATTAGATTCATCTGTTTTAGCTAATGGAACGACTATTAGCGCTGGTAATGAAGCAAAACCTACGTTTGTAGATTTTGATGGTGATGGTGATTTAGATTTAATTGTTGGTATACATGATGGTAGTATTTCACTTTTTGATAACACGGCAGGAGTAGGCAATTCTATGGTTTTTGCTTCTGGAACAACTGTTCAAGCAAATGGCGTTGATATTGAGGTGGGAACAAGTGCTGGTACTAATGCTTATGCATCGCCAGTATTTGGAGATTTAGATGAAGATGGTGATTTAGATTTAGTTATTGGGGAAAATCCAGGATTTGTAAATTTTTATGAGAATACAGCAGGAATAGGTAATTCTATGACTTTTAATACAGGAGTTAGGTTGCAGGCAGCAGGAGTAGAAATTAATGCTGGTCTTGCTACAGTTGCTATAGTTGATTTAGATCAGGATGGAGTTGATGATTTGATTGTAGGAGAAGCTACAGGAGCATTAACTTTTTTTAAAGGAACTAGTTCTAATTTAGCAGTATCGGAGTTTGATAATCAAAATCATATAAGTTTACATCCAAACCCAGCAGAACTTACAGTTACTATTGATACAAATATTGATATTAATAGCGTAGAGTTATTTGATTTATCAGGGAAGCAAATAGAAATGCAACTTGTAAATACGAATCAAATAGATATTTCTAACTTGTCTTCCGGATTTTATCTCATAAAAATATATGATATGAATGGTAGAATTACTACCAAACAAATAGTGAAAAAATAGACCCTATTTTTAATATTCATAAGATGCTACTCTAAATTTGGAGTAGCTTCTTTTTTTATAATATTTAAAAAATGAATTCAGAACAGCCAATAACACCTTTTCAATTAGAGCACACTCCTCAGGTTCCTGAGCTTTTATATAAATTAAAATGTAGTATTGTACTCTCTACATTTCAAGCCGGAAAAATTGTCACCTTATCTCCATTAAATGAAGATAAAATAACCCAATTAGCAAGGAATTTTAATAGACCTATGGGTATTGCTTTTACAGATAGTTACGAAAAATTAGCTGTTGCCTGCCAAAATGAAATTATTCAATTTAAAAATTCCGAATTATTGGCTGAAAATTACCCTAAAAAACCCAATACATATTCTAATATGTACTTTCCAATGAGTACAAATTATACAGGAAAATTAGATTTACATGATTTATCTTATGGGACTGATAACAAACTTTATGCTATTAATACTTTGTTTTCTTGTATTTCTACTTTTGATGATGATTACAATTTTAAGCCCTATTGGAAGCCAAATTTTATTGATGAGTTATTACCTGAGGATAGATGTCATTTAAATGGTATGGCAATGAAAGATGGTAAACCAAAGTACGTCACAGCTTTTAATACAGGAAATACAGCTATGAGTTGGAAGAAGGATTTAACAAAAACAGGTGTGTTAATAGATGTAGAAACCAATGAAATCATTTTATCTGGATTAGGAATGCCACACACGCCAAGATTTATAAATGGAAAATTATATATGTTGTTGTCTGCATCTGGACAATTAGTAGAGGTTAATATTGAGAACAAATCATACACAGAGGTTATTAATTTAAATGCCTTTGTAAGAGGTATGTCTTTCTATAAGGATTATTTGTTTATAGGACTAAATAAGTTGAGACAAAACTCTTCTAGTTTTGCACATCTAGATATCGCAAAACTAACTAATTTTGCAGGAGTTGCCATAGTGCATTTGCCAACAAAAAGTTATCAAGGGCAGTTAAAGTACCAAACATCTGTTGACGAAATTTATGATTTAGAAATTCTGCCTGATTTTTTACGCCCAAATATATTAAACAACTTTACAGAAACACATACACAGGCAATACTTACCGAAGATCGTTGTTATTGGCGTTAAATAATTCAAAAAGTCTCAAATGATTTCGAGATTTTTTTTAGAATTAATGTAATTCAATCGGTAATAATAATGATTAAAGGTTCAGTTTTTAAATCAGAACTATCTTTGATACTAAATATTACAAGTTGCATATCTTTTTTTATACTTTCAAAGTTCTTAATTACATCTAAATCAATAGTATTGCCCTTTATAGTTTGGGTTGGCTTACCAGGAATTTTGAGCTTAAACTCTGTTATTTTTCTGTTTTTAGTAGAAAGTTTCAAATTTTCAAACTCACTTTTCGTCATTTTCAATTTAGGTGATTTTATGGTTTTGCCATTGACCATAGGTAGGATTATTTCTAGCTTTTTATCTATTGGTTCTCCAACTTTTCCATTCATCATATATTTGCTTTTTTGGATTGAAGTCGCTCATATTAAAAACAGTTGCTTATCGCTAACTAAAACCGTCAATACTATACTTAGCGCAAAGTGTAACACATAATACATTTTCCGCTAAATATAATTTTTATAACTAGCGAAAAAATACTATATTTATAGGATTCCGCTAAATAAAATATTTGTATGGTTGGTAGAGAAAAAGAAATAAGTATAATGCAAAATTTACTAAAGCGTAAAGAAGCCGAAATGCTTGCTATTATAGGACGACGACGCATTGGAAAAACCTATCTCGTCCGTGAAACGTATAAAAAGCAAATACAATTTGAAATTACAGGCATTCAAGATGCAGATTTAAAACTACAGCTCCAAAATTTTTCTGCTCAACTCACAGATTACTCAAATTTAGCCATACCATTACAAACACCAAGTAATTGGAATGAAGCATTTTCGCAATTAAAAATATATTTAGAACAATTAAAATCGTCAAAAAAGCCCGTTATATTTTTTGATGAATTGCCTTGGTTAGCATCTCAACGTTCTGGTTTTCTTCAAGCTTTTGCCCATTTTTGGAATAATTGGGCAAGTAAACAACCGATAATAATTGTTATCTGTGGCTCAGCAGCAAGTTGGATGATTGACCATGTGGTTAACAACAAAGGCGGATTACATAACCGCATTACAAAGCTCATACGACTTCAACAATTTTCACTTAAAGAAACAGAAGCTTACCTTATAAGTAGAAACATAAAATTAAGTCGTTATCAAATTGCCCAAATCTATATGGTAATGGGTGGCATTCCTCATTATCTTAAAGGTATACAAAAAGGTCTGAGCGCAGTCCAAAATATTGATGAGATGTGTTTTCAAAAAGATGGATTATTGAAAGATGAATTTTCAAATTTATATGCAGCGCTTTTTAAAAATGCAGATAATCATATTCATATTGTAACCTGTCTTTCTAAAAAATGGAAAGGTTTGTCTCGCCAAGAGATCTTAAATTTAAGCAAACTAAAAGATGGTGGCACATTCTCAAAATTACTGGAAGAGCTAGAAACTTCTGGGTTTATTTCGTCTTATCTTCCCTTTGAAAACAAGAAAAAAGACACTTTGTATCGCTTAACTGATGCCTACTCGTTATTCTATTTGCGTTTTATAAAAGGATCTCGACACAACTCTTGGATGGCACTCTCACAAAGTCAGTCGTGGAAAAGCTGGACAGGTTATGCTTTTGAAAGCTTATGTTTAACACATGATAACGAAATTAAAAAAGCACTTGGTATTTCGGGAATTTATAGTGAAACATCGAGTTATTTAAAGAAAGCTAATGACGATAATCCTGGTTTTCAAATAGATATGCTTATAGACCGAAGTGACCAAGTAATTTCGGTTTGTGAAATGAAGTTTTATGCCTCAGAGCTTACAATCACTAAAAGTTATGCCAAAACATTGCGACAAAAACTTACAGGTTTCCAAGAAGCGGCAAACACAAAAAAGCAACTCTTTTTGGTTATGGTAAGTACTTATGGAATAACCGACAATACACATAAAATTGATTTGGTTTCTAATGATATCAGTTTAAACGATTTATTTATATCCATTTAAACCTATGTTCAATCCAGTATTTTTCATAAAAAACAAAACAGTATTTATACCTGTTCTATTAAGTACTGTTCTATATTGGTTTTTTGCTTATGATATTGTTAGAACCGATTACACAAAGCTCATTTTAATATATAGCTTGTTGTGGTTTGGCTTCTTTTTTATTTGGAAATATGCTAAGGATAATTTAAAATTATTAACGGTTATCGCAGTTTTAAGTCGTGCTATTTTTATTCTTGCTATTCCGAATTTATCTCAAGATTTTTATCGCTTTATTTGGGATGGACGCATGATTTTAGAAGAAATGAATCCTTATCTATATACTCCAGATTCTTTTATCAAAAGCGGAACATTTCCTGTTGCACAAGCACAAGAATTGTATAATGGTATGGGAAGTTTAAGCGCATCCCACTTTACCAATTATCCACCAATAAATCAATTATGTTTTGTTATAGCTAATCTGTTTTCTGGCAAAAGTATTTTAAGTTCTGTCATTGGATTAAGACTAATTATTATTGCTGCAGATATTGGAACCTTATACTTCGGGAAAAAAATATTAGAACGTTTAAAATTACCTTCAAATAGAATCTTTTGGTACATTTTAAATCCATTCATAATTATTGAATTAACAGGTAATCTTCATTTTGAAGGTGTCATGATTTTCTTCTTTGTTTGGTCTTTGTATTTATTGCATTCTGGCAAATGGAAATGGGCTGCAGTGGTTTTGGCGTGTTCTATTTCAGTGAAGTTAATTCCATTAATGTTTTTGCCTTTGTTTTTTTTGTGGTTTAGGAAGTATTTAAAAAGGATTATCATTGCGAACAAAGTGAAGCAATCTGTCTATAATCAAGAGATTGCTACGTCACAAGTTCCTCACAATGACATAACCAAACTAATTTCATTTTATGCAATTATTGGATTTACCACAATCCTACTCTTCGTTCCATTTTTCTCTATGGAATTTGTGACTAACTACTCCAAAACGGTAGGTTTATGGTTTGGTAATTTTGAATTTAATGCTAGCATCTATTATCTTGTTAGAGAAATTGGATATGCCATTACTGGTTATAATGAAATAGAAATTATTGGTAAAATTCTACCAATAATTTCAATACTTATTATTCTTGGGTTTTCATTTCTAAAAAAGAATAACTCCTTACCAAATTTAATAACTTCAATGCTTTTGGTATTTACTTGCTATTTATTTTTAAGTACCACTGTTCATCCTTGGTATATTGCAACCTTAGTTATTTTGTGTGTGTTTACCAATTATAAATTCCCTTTAGTTTGGTCGTTGGTTGCTGTGTTGAGTTATTTAGCATATTCTAATGATTCTAATTCCGAAAACCTATGGATTATAGCTTTGGAATATGGTATTGTGTTTTCAGTTTTTATTTGGGAAGTTGTCCTAAAAAAATTGTCCCGTCCTAAAATAGCAATACACTAAAACCATAGTGTAATGAAAACAACAGAAAATTCAGGTTATTAGGCTATGGTTTAAATATTTTCAACCCTTCCCTAACCAAAACCACCACTTTACTAACTCAACCATTGCCCATACTCAAAACTATTTTTAACTTGTAGGCATAACGTCTAGATTTGATATAAACAAAACACATATATTATGAAAACACAATTCTCATTACTACAAACAAAAAGCTTTAAAACCATTGGTTTTATTGGATTTATGGCACTTACATTACTAGCTTATAATCCTATCTATGGGCAAATTAAAAACGTTTCAACTACGGAAATAGCAACTAATGAACGAACGATTAAAGGCATCGTTTCGGACGAAAAAGCACCTTTAGAAAGCGTAAACGTTATACAAGAAGGCACAAGGCACGGAACCGTTACTAATGCAAAAGGCGAGTTTACTTTTCCTAATAAATTAAAAGTTGGAGATGTTTTACTATTTAGTTATTTGGGTTACGAAACTCAGAAAATAGAAATTAAAGACAATACGACATTTATTACTTTAAAACTCAGCGTAGATATGGTAGAAATGATTGGAGCTTTAGATTGTGCTGAACCTTATAAGTCTAAGCCTAAAAACTAGAAAGTCTTTAATTAGAAGGATTTAACCCTTAGTGTTCTCGATACGATTTCAATGCTTGGAATCACTCGAGCTGACATCTTTTTAGAATTAAACTTTGAAAATCTCACTTAACATATTGCTCTTTATTATTGCATTTCAATCTTATGCACAAATCTCTGATTTTAATCATATCAATTTTAAAAAAGCAGATAGCATTGCATTGGTATATAATGATGAAGAGCTTTATAACTTACCTAAATTGGCTTTTCAACTTACATCAGATTTAGATACTGAAGCAGAACAATTTAGAGCTATTTACCGTTGGGTTTGCCATAATATTTCTAACAATTACGGCTTGTATTT
>JGI24023J19991_10003627_pt1 | contig 10778 bp, 9 predicted proteins | sample Cruoilmetagenom1_FD_19991 | JGI IMG/M metagenome (IMG submission 19991)
GGCATGACTCCACCCGCAACAACAACATCATACGCCAGCTGCAGACATGGAAAACGCTCGAAATCAGGTTGTTCAAAATCGAGGCGCGCTACCTCAAACAGATCCAGCGATGCAACGCCGGAATCAATGCGCTCCGGCCATGCCAGTGCATGCGCAATGGGAGTGCACATGTCGGGATTGCCCATCTGCGCCAGCACCGATCCATCGACATACTCCACCATGGAGTGAATCACGCTTTGCGGATGCACCACCACCTGGATATCCTGAGGCGTAAGATCAAACAGCCAGCGCGCCTCGATCACCTCCAGGCCCTTGTTCATCATGGTCGCCGAATCAACCGAGATCTTTTTCCCCATGTCCCAGTTGGGGTGAGCGCAGGCCTGTTCGGGGGTTACCTGCTGCAGATCACGCAGCGAAGAGCCGAGGAAAGGACCGCCTGAAGCGGTCAATAGAATGCGTCTGACTCCCTCCCTGGCGCCATCTGCGGGCATGCACTGGAAAATGGCGTTATGTTCGCTGTCAATTGGCAGCAGTGTCGCCTGATGCTGCTCGACTGCATCCATAAAGAGCTGCCCCGCAACCACCAGTGACTCCTTGTTTGCCAGCAGCACCCGTTTTCCGGATGTTGCAGCAGCCAGCGCAGAGCGCAAACCGGCAGCGCCGACGATGGCCGCCATCACTGCGTCTACCTGGGGTAGCGACGCCACAAATTCAAGCGCATCGGCGCCGTCAAGCACCTCCGTTGCCACTCCCTGCTGCGAAATGCGCTGACGCAGCTGCTCCGCTGCCGGAGGATCGACAAGCACTGCATACTGCGGCTGAAATTCAATCACCTGTTGCAACAGTTTATCGACACTGCTGTTGGCCGCAAGGGCGATGATTCTGAACTGATCAGGATGGCGCCGAAGCACATCCAGCGTGCTGACGCCGATTGAGCCGGTCGACCCAAGTACAGTAACCCCGGTCACTGCAAAATCCCACTGAGATAGAGCCCGGCAACAAATACCGGGGCACTGGCAATCAGGCTGTCGATTCGGTCCCAGATTCCGCCATGTCCGGGCAGCAGATGACCACTGTCTTTCATATCAGCACGACGCTTTACGAGACTCTCAAACAGATCCCCGGCAACAGAGACAGTGGCTGTCAACAAAGATAGCAGCAGGGCAATGGTAATCATATAGCCAGTCGAAATTGCAGGTGCCTGGAACAACAGCACAAACATCAACACACCCCACAGGGCTGCAAAAAACAGTGCTCCTGCCATTCCCTCAAGCGTTTTTCCGGGACTCAACACCGGTGCCAGCTTGTGACGGCCAAAAGCCTTGCCGGTGAAATAGGCNGCAGAGTCGGCAATCCAGATCAAAANCAGCAAACCCAGCGTCAGTTTCGGCCCGATATCCGGTAGCTTATGCAGGGAAACCAGCGCNTGCCAGGCTGCGGTGAGCAGCAGCATTCCGAGCCCGAGGATAAATGGCTGAAATGCGGCTTTGTGCAACACCCTGTGCCGCCATGAAAACAGGGCAAGCGCCATTCCCAACCAGATGCCTGCAGCAGCCAGGATCAGAAAATGAAACACTCTATCCGTGGCAATAAACCACAGCGCGGCGATCAGCATCCCGCACAGGAGTACATAGAGAAGTTGCAACAGCANGGTTTTCAGACCAGCCAGTCGCGCCCATTCCCAAGCACACAATAGCATCACTGCAGCCACNATAGCGGCAAACAGCCAGTGATCAGCCGCGAGTACACCCCAGACAACGAGGGGAATCAAGATGAGAGCAGTGAGAACGCGTTGCAACAGCATCAGCTTGTCAAGACCTGCTCGCCTGTGCGTCCGAAACGGCGCTGTCTGAGTGCATATTCCTGAAGCGCCTTGCGATACTCGGCAACCGAAAAGTCAGGCCAGAGAACATCGCTAAAATAGAGTTCGGCGTAGGCCGCCTGCCACAGAATAAAATTGCTGATGCGCAACTCACCACCGGTGCGAATAAAGAAATCGACATCCGGGAGATCTGCAAAACTCAACTCTGCGGCAAAGTGCTTCTCATCAATATCAGCTGCGGCAAGTTCACCGCCTGCTACTTTCGCTGCGACACGGCGCGCCGCAGTTGCAATGTCCCACTGCCCGCTATAGGAGAGGGCAATCTGCAACACCATTTTCTGATTCTCCTGGGTCAGCTCTTCGGCATTCCTGATCACCTGCTGCAGCGTTTCAGAAAGTACGGTTCTGTCACCGATAAAGCGCACCTGGATATGATTGCTGTGCAGTTCCTTGATTTCACGCTGCATCACCTTGATGAAGAGTCCCATCAAAAAGGAGCTCTCCTGCTCAGGTCTTTTCCAGTTTTCACTGGAGAAGGCAAAAACAGTCAGAACCCGGACCCCAAGATTTTTACTCTCTTCGACAATTGCGTGCAGCAGTCTCGATCCGGCCTGATGACCGAAAGTGCGTGGCTTCTTTTTCTTTTTTGCCCAGCGTCCATTGCCATCCATGACTATAGCAACATGGTGCGGCAGAACAGAAAATTGAACATTATCAGGCATGGCGGGCGCTATAGAGATTGGGAATGCTTAGTGTCCTGGCGAGAGTCATTTTTAAAATTTGACTCATTTATAAAGACGTTGGCCACTCAAGGATTGCTAGAAAGACATCAACTCCTCTTCCTTGACTACGAGGCGCTGATCGATCTCCTTGACATGCTGGTCCGTCAGTTTCTGGATAATCTCCTGTCCACGGCGCTCATCATCCTCGGTGATCATTTTCTCCTTCTCCAACTCCTTGAGATCGCTATTGGCATCGCGGCGGATATTGCGCACAGCAACACGCGCCTGTTCACCCTCGTGCCGCACAACACGGGTCATATCCCGGCGTCTCTCTTCGGTCAGCGGAGGCAACGGTATGCGCATGACATTCCCGGCTGTATTTGGATTCAACCCCAGATCAGACTCCATGATCGCCTTCTCGACAGCTTTGACCATGGTCTGCTCAAAGGGTTGGACCAGCAGCGTACGTGCATCCTCAACAGAGATATTCGCCACCTGTCTCAGCGGCGTATCCGTACCATAATAGGGAACAACGAGATGTTCGAGCAGACTTGGATGCGCACGACCAGTTCGCAGTTTTGTCAACGCACCCTCAAGCGCGTTGACACTTTTCCCCATGCGATCAGCCGCATCTCTTTTTATCTCATCAATCATCGTATTTAATTCTTCTCTTTTTCAGGATTATCCGTTGTGTACCAAAGTACCCACAGACTCTCCACCAATCAGGCGCGACAGTGCGCCCTCGTCATAAATATTCATCACACGCAGCGGCAGATTATGATCTCTGCACAGCAGAATCGCCGTCAAATCCATCACCCCGAGATTTTCTCTCAATATGCGGTCATAATCGAGTGTCGAATAGAATTCAGCATCAGGATTGCTGACCGGATCCGCCGAATAGACTCCATCGACCTTGGTCGCCTTGATCAACAGATCGGCGCCAATCTCAACTGCACGCAGAGCGGCGGCAGTGTCAGTCGTGAAAAAGGGATTTCCGGTGCCGGCCGAAAAAAGAGCCACACCTCCTTGCTGGAGAAAGCCAACAGCACGATCACGGCTGTAGTGTTCGCACACCTGGTCGATGCGCATGGCTGAGAAGACGCGACTGTTGACGCCGGCGCGGCGCAGATAATCGTGCATGGCCAGGGAGTTCATCACTGTCGCCAGCATCCCCATGTGGTCACCGGTGACACGATTGATGCCGCTTTGCACCAGACCGGCGCCGCGAAAGATATTTCCACCGCCGATAACAACGCCAACCTCTACACCAGTATCGGATATCGCTTTGATATCCGCTGCCAGACGCTGCAGCACCTGCGGTTCGATGCCGAAATCACCGCTGCCCATCAGGGCCTCGCCTGACAGCTTCAGCAGAATTCGTTTAAGCGGTGTATTCATGGTGGTGAACTCAGTCCCGAAGATTGCGCAAAATTATACCTGAAAACCACCAATAAAAGATTAACCACGAAAAACACGAACGATCAGCTTGTCAATTTTCGTGTTCTTCATGCCTTTCGTGGTAAAGAACCCCCTGAAAGAGTCAACCGCTGATTTGCGCCATTACCTCGGCTGCAAAATCCTCCTGCTTTTTCTCGATCCCCTCACCCACCTCAAAACGGGTGAAGCTGATCACTGCTGCGCCAGATTTTTCAAGCATCTTACCGACAGTCGTATCAGGGTCGATCACATAAGGCTGCCCGTTCAGGGTCACTTCCTGCAGGTATTTACGCACTCGTCCCTCGGTGATCTTGTCAACGATATTTTCCGGCTTGCCGCTTTCCAGCGCCTGAGCGCGGAAAATCTCACGCTCCTTCGCCAGTGTATCTGCCGGAACATCCGCCTCGGTGACGCACACAGGGTTGCTTGCCGCAATATGCATGGCAATACCACGGCCAAGTTCTGCATCGCCGCCTTCCATATCAACAACAACACCGATGCGCACACCATGACGGTATGTGTAGATGCTGCCGCTGGAGTTGACGCGCACAAAACGACGTACAGAGATATTTTCACCAATCTTTGAAATTAGATTTTCACGCGTGGTTTCAATCGTCGTCTCATCACCGTCGTGCAGCGGCTGCTGCACCAGTGCATCCACATCCTCTACATCAGAGTTGAGCACCCTTGCTGCGACTGCGCCTGCAAAGGAGGAGAAACCATCATCCTTTGCAACAAAATCTGTTTCGCAGTTGATCTCTGCCATAGCGGCTGACTTTCCATCTTCGGATGCAGTAATCACAACCAGGCCATCGGCAGCAATACGCCCCGCCTTCTTGGCAGCCTTGGACTGTCCGGATTTACGCATCATTTCAATCGCCGCTTCGATGTCGCCATCGGTTTCCTGCAGCATTTTCTTACACTCCATCATGCCCGCGCCGGTACGTTCGCGCAGCTCTTTAACTTGAGAGGCTGTAATCCCCATGTTCTCTATTCCTCTTAAAAAATTCGTCTCTATTGCCCATCAGCTGAAATTCGCCATGCTTATACCACCCCGCAAGNAGCTTANACNGCCCCAANGGACTCTATTNACCACNATACACACGAAAAACACGAACAAGTCACAGCTTATCGATTTCGTGTTTTTCGTGCCTGTGGNGGTGAAAAGTTACGGTGGGTAAGCGGCAGCGCCCGCTTTGCCGATGTTATTTGGATTCGGCTGCTTCTGCTGGCTTTTCAGCTTCTTCAACTGGCTTTTCAGCTTCTTCAACTGGCTTTTCGGTTGAAGCAGTTTTCTCAGCTTTATCAGCTGTTGCTGGTTTCTCAGCTTTTGCAGGTTTTGCCTTGCTCTCTTCAGGATTACCTGCGGCGGCAACCATAGCGGCGCTTGCACGCCCCTCGAGAACTGCGGCTGATGCACCCTGGACATAAAGCTGAACTGCGCGGATGGCATCGTCATTACCGGGAATCACGTAATCGATGCTTTCAGGATCATTATTGGTATCGACAATACCGATAACAGGAATGCCAAGCTTCTTTGCTTCAAGCACGGCTATATCCTCGTGGCCGGTATCGACAACAAAGAGTGCATCGGGCACACCACCCATATCCTTGATGCCGCCAAGGCTGCGATCAAGCTTGATCTTTTCACGCGTCATATTGAGAGCCTCTTTCTTGTTGAAACGGCTCTCGAGCGTGCCATCCGCCTCCATCGACTCTATCTCCTTGAGACGGTTGATCGACTGACGAATGGTCTTGTAGTTTGTGAGCATACCGCCAAGCCAGCGATGGTTCACATAGGGCATCGCGCAGCGCTCCGCCTCTTCACGAATGACATCCTGCGCCGCACGCTTGGTGCCGACAAACAGGATTTTTCCGCCATTGGCTGCAAGTGTCCCAAGAAAATTCATGGCGTCATTAAACAACGGAAGCGTCTGCTCCAGGTTGACAATATGAATCTTGTTGCGATGTCCAAAAATGTACGGTGACATCTTTGGATTCCAGTATCTGGTCTGATGACCAAAATGTACGCCTGCCTCAAGCATTTGGCGCATACTAATATTTGACATTAATCTAACTCCGGTATTGGGTTCGGCTTCCATGTGCCCCAGCAAACCAACCCCTCATTCAAAAAATCAGGGCACCCGGCTGCCGTGTCGACACATGTGTGAATTTCCTTACAAATCGATAGTTGATCTGCAAGGGCGCGTTTTATAGCATAATATGTGCTTTAACTCAATTAATTACTCATTCAAATTGTACTATGGCCATTACCATCAAGACAGTCGAAGAGATCGAAAAAATGCGCACCGCCGGCCGCCTGGCGGCACAGGTGCTGGAGATGATCGAACCCCACGTCGTCCCCGGGGTTACCACGGAGAAGCTGGATCAAATTTGTCATGATTATATCGTCGATCAACAGCAGGCGATCCCCGCTCCTCTTAACTATCACGGTTTCCCAAAATCGATCTGCACTTCTGTCAATCACCAGGTATGTCATGGCATTCCGGGCAGTAAAAAACTCAAGAGCGGCGATATCATCAATATCGATATCACAGTGATCAAGGATGGTTTTCATGGCGACACCAGCAAGATGTTTTCCGTCGGCAACACCTCGGTACTCGCCAACCGCCTGATACAAACTACCCAGGATGCCATGTGGCGAGGCATTGACATGGTTGCACCCGGCGTCAAACTTGGAGATATTGGTCATGCAATCCAACAGCTCGCCGAGGCTGCCGGNTTCTCCATTGTGCGTGAATATTGCGGGCATGGCATTGGAAAAAATTTCCACGAAGATCCGCAGGTCATGCACTATGGGAAGCCCGGCACCGGCATGGAGTTGCGCGCAGGCATGTGCTTTACTATCGAACCCATGGTCAATGCCGGCAANGCTCCGATCAGGCTTATGCAGGATCAATGGACCGTTGTCACCAAAGACAGGAAGCTTTCCGCCCAATGGGAACATACACTGCTGGTCACAGAGAACGGCCATGAAGTGCTGACTCTGCGGGACGAAGAGTAAAGCATCTCCGGCCGTCCGGATTACCGCTTCATTCCACTCCTCGAATGGCAGAGCCGTAAGGAGACCATATGCTCCGCGCATTGCACCATATGTCCGGCACAATGCGCTGACACTTACTACACTCTTACGTTCTAATGAACAGCCCTGAAATCCCCGGTATTTATTTAAGAGACCTCCAAATGACTATCTCAACCATTCAGCAGCAGATGCTCGCAGAAGTTGACGAGGCCGACTCTGACGTTGCACAGATCCGCACCGCTCTCACTCAGGCCAGTAGCCAGCTTGACAAGATGTTTATCGACAATACCCCCATCCGCGAACTGGTGAATGGCCGCGCTGCTATTGTAGATGCACTGCTGCAAAGCCTGTGGAATAGCCACTTTGATAAACCCCTGGATATTGCCCTTGCTGCTGTCGGCGGATACGGCAGGGGTGAACTGCATCCCGCTTCCGATATTGACCTGCTGATTCTGCTCGGCCACACGGATGATGAAGAGATTGCCATGTTGCTCTCCTCCTTTATCACCCTGTTATGGGACATCGGACTGCATGTCGGGCAAAGTGTACGCACCTTGCAAGAGTGCAGTGAAGAGTCGAAAAAAGATATCACTGTTGCCACAAACCTGATGGAGGCGCGATTTCTATGCGGCAACAGCAAACTTGTCGATCAAATGCTGGAGCAGACCGGACCGCAGAATATGTGGCCCTCCGATCTCTTTTTCAAAGCCAAGTGGCAGGAACAGCAGCGGCGCCACCTCAAATATGACGACACCGCCCACTCACTTGAACCCAATGTCAAGGAGGGCCCCGGTGGATTGCGTGATATGCAGATGATCGGCTGGGTAGCAAAACGCCACTTCTGCGTCCCCTCTTTAAGAGGGCTGGTGAAGCATCACTTTCTTACACAAAGCGAATACCAAACACTGAAAAAAGAGGAGGCGCACTTGTGGCGGGTCCGTTTTGCCCTGCATATGACGACCGGACGTGCGGAAGACCGCCTGCTTTTTGACTATCAGCGCACACTTGCAAGCATGTTTGGATACGAGGATGATGATGTCGAGCTGGGTGTCGAAAAGTTCATGCAGCGCTATTACCTTGCAGTCACCGAACTGCAGCGTCTCAACGAAATGCTGCTGCAATATTTTCAGGAAACCATTTTGCTGAAAAACAAGCTTCGGTCGCCGTGCATCATCAACAACCGTTTTCAAACGCGCAACGGCTTTCTCGAAGTGCGCGACAAGCAGCTCTTCAGCCATCGCCCCATTATCATGCTGGAGCTGTTTCTTCTGATGACGCAGGACAGCAATATCAAGGGGGTGCGCGCCTCCACCATTCGTCAGATTCGTGAGCACCTGCATCTGATCGACAGCAAACTACGCCTTAATCACAAGGCCCAACAGCTCTTTCTGGAAATCCTGAAGCAGCCGCAGGGTGTATTCCACGCTCTGCGCCGCATGAACCGCTACGGCATCCTCGCCGCCTATATTCCGGATTTTGCCAATATTGTCGGTAGAATGCAGTATGACCTCTTCCACGTCTACACGGTCGACACACACACACTGTTTGTGATCCGCAACCTGAGACGCTTTACCGTTGCAAAATATCATGATGAATTCCCGTTATGCTCAGACGTCATAGCACGAATCCCCAGGCAGGAGCTGCTCATACTAGCTGCGCTTTTTCATGATATCGCCAAGGGTCGGGGCGGCGATCACTCTCAACTTGGTGAAGCAGTAGGCTATAAGTTTTGCCGTCAGCACGGACTCGATGAGGAAGATAGCCGCCTGGTTTCATGGCTGGTGCGCAGTCATCTTCTGATGTCCATGACCGCCCAGAGCAAAGATCTTGAAGATCCACTGGTCATCCAGGAATTTGTACGGAAAGTAGAGACTCCCGAGCGTCTCGACTACCTCTACCTGCTGACAGTCGCTGATATGCGAGCCACCAATCCAAAACGCTGGAACAGCTGGAAAGACTCCCTGCTGGGACAGCTGCACCGCTCAACGCATCTGACGCTGACCACGGATATCGACACACAGACACGCCACAACCGTCAGATCACACTGAATAAACAACAGGCCCTGCAGCAGCTGCAGCGTTATGACGAGAGCAAAGTCACCGCACACTGGGCCTCAATGAGCGACAACTACTTTCTGCAGAATAGTGTTGACGGTATCGTGTGGCAGACATCCCTGCTATTTGACCACGCCGGCCAGACAGCGCCCCGGCTGCACATCATAACGAATGACTCTCATGGCGGCAGTGAGATCCTGATTATCGATCGTGACAGAGATAACCTCTTCGCCATTACAACCGGTCTGCTGGATCAGCTTGGGTTAAATATCATGCATGCCCGTATCGAGACAGCCAGCAACGGCACCTCCATCAATAGCTTCGTGGTGCTGGAAGAGGATGGCTCTGCGGTCTCCGGCGAGAACAGGAAAGAGGAAATCAAACAGCGCCTGCTGCAGCGACTGCAGGCAAGCGCTCCTTTGAGAGTAAGCAGTTCAGACTTTCGCTCCAGAGAGTCCCGTCATTTTGACGTGGAAACACGCATCAGCTTCAGTCAGGATGAATCCAGACAAAAAACGGTCATGCGCATACTGGCGGCAGACCGGCCTGGGCTGCTTGCAAAAATCGGGCTCGCTTTCTGCAAATGTGATATCCGTCTTTGCAGTGCAAAAGTCGCCACCATTGGCGCAGATGTTGACAACAGCTTTTTCATCACCGATATTAACAATCAACCTCTCGGTGGCGAAAAGCAACAGCGTCTGCTGCAGAAGGAAGTACTGCAGCAGATTCAGCCACAAGATTAAGTATGCAGTCGGCAAAAGTCGAATCGGCCTGCTCCACACTGCGAACTATTTTTTTGCTGCGAACTGCCAACTAATGACTACAAATTGTCAGCTTTTTTAAATCATCCGCAACAGAACTCAGCACTGCGGCGCTCTCTGCGTTCCTCTCTGATATCTCGCTGATCGATTCAATCGACTTGCCAACGCCCGCACAGGAAGCGGATTGCAGTTGCGAAACCTGCGCCATGCGCCGTGACAAATCTGCAAAATAATAGAACGTCTGATGAATGTCTGCTTCATCGGCAGTCAACGGCATCGACTCATTCGCAACTGCGGCAGACTCCTCCGCATGCTCTGCCATCTCATCCATCACAGTAGCCGTCCCGGCGATGCTGCTGCCGGCGGCAAGCAGATGCGCGGCCTCAAAACGGCTCCCATCCAGCAGTCGCTGCGAAACTTCGCGACAGATTTTTGCCGCAGCAATAATCTGCTCGTTTGCCTCATCAATCTCTGCCGCCCGGTTGCGTTGTGTTGCACTGAGCTTGCTTACCGCAGCACCTAGCACCTCAATTTCTGTTTGACGTTGCTCAAGCCCGGCAGCATGTTGATATTCACGCAAACGGGCATTACGGGAGATGATACTGATCAATATGACTGCCACCGGCAGTGCGACAACTCCCAAAAGAAACAGCAGGCGGAAACCTGCCTGAACCCGAGCTGGGCCTGTACCTTCAGATTGCACACCTGCGCTGTCAAACAACATCGCAGTAAAATGCGTCGTTTCACTCACGGCAAGTAGTAGAAACACCACCAGGATCGCCAGTAACAGAATAACAAGAAGCACAGAGAGTGCGCGAAATGATGTGCCTGAATCCTGTTTTTCTCTCATGATCTGACGTCGCCTTTGTAGTTAATGATATGTTATTGAAATGGGAACCAGCTGATCGCACAGGAGAAACTCCAGGGAGTTGCCCGGC
>JGI24023J19991_10003630_pt1 | contig 10771 bp, 11 predicted proteins | sample Cruoilmetagenom1_FD_19991 | JGI IMG/M metagenome (IMG submission 19991)
GGAAAAATGTTTAATGACACAGGACTTATCAGGGTGCGTATAGAGAATCCGGATAAAGATGCAAACCTTCAACTACACAATGTGACATTGCCAACACCAGATAAAACACAGATGGTAAATCTAAGAGATATTTGTGATTTTAATTACCAGCGTAGTTATATTAAGATCTTTAAAGAAGATTCTCTAAGAGTACGTACTGTTACGGCAAGGGTTGATAGTAAAAAAGTTTTGGCAACCGATGTCATGAAAGAGCTAAAACCGCTACTTGAGGAGATAGAAAAAGAGGATGTCACCGTTATCATTAAGGGTGAAGAGAAAGAGAATAAAAAGATGCAAAAAGAGATGTCTCAAGCGGCGATGATAGCGATCTTTTTGATCTTTATCACTTTAGTATGGATGTTTAACTCTTTAGTCTTGCCTTTGATCATTGTCTCTACGATCCCACTTTCAATTGTTGGGGCACTGTTTGGACAATATGTAGTTGGCTTGAATTTAACTATGCCAGGTGTCATGGGTATTATCGGTTTAGCAGGTGTTGTGGTAAATGATGGTTTGATCATGCTCTCTGTGATCAGGAAAGGTAAGAATCAGGAAGAGGTATTAGCAGGAGCAATACAGAGACTTCGTCCTATTTTATTGACCTCTATTACCACGATACTGGGCTTATTTACATTAATGTTCTTTGCCTCAGGTCAAGCACTCATCTTACAACCTATGGCTATAAGTCTTGGATTTGGTATCGCGTGGGCAACGGTATTGAACCTTTATTATGTTCCGTTGATGTATGCAGTAATTTATAGAGTGAAATAAAATACACTTTATAGACTCCTTTAATTAATACTCAATTCACATTCATGGAGTATGATAATATATTATAAAAGGATCATTTATGAAAAACAGAATCATTGTATTAGTTGGAGCCGCAGCATTACTTTTTACTCCTATGACACATGCACAAACTTCAGGAGAAGTACTTTTTGATGCCAAATGTGCTTCATGCCATGTTAAAATGAGACCTGCTGATATATCTACATTGATGGCTCCACCTGCTATGGGTGTGATGAGACATGTAAAAATGAAGTATGACACAAAAGAAAAAGCTGTTACCTTCATCACAGAGTATGCACTTGATCCTAAAGAGAGTAAAGCCGTATGTATGGAAGACAAGATCAAACGTTTTGGTCTAATGCCTTCTCAAAAGGGTAAGGTAAGTAAAGAAGAGTTGCGTGTCATTGCCGGATGGATGTATGAAAACTTTGGAAGTCCAGGACAAGGTAATCGTAAATGTATAAATGGGAATTGTCAGGGTCAAGGGTCTGGCAAAGCGTGTAAAGGTAAATAATTGATGTTAGTAACCATTTTACTTCTTGAAGATGACCAGCAGTTGAGTGATACTGTAAAGCAATTTTTAGAATATCAGGGATATGAGGTACTCTGCGCTTATGATGGTTTACAGGCACAGGACCTGGTTTATGAAAAGCAGATAGATCTGATGCTTCTAGATATCAAAGTGCCACATCAAGATGGTTTTGATTTTTTAGAGACAGTACGTGCTAAAGATGTAGAAACGCCTGCCATCTTTATCACTTCTTTAAACTCTGTAGAAGATGTGACACGTGGTTTTGATATAGGTTGTGATGACTACATCCGTAAACCTTTTGAACTCAAAGAACTTCTTGTGCGTGTTCAGGCTTTGTTAAAACGCCGTTACGGTACCTATAAGGAGAAGGTAGATTTGGGAAATGGACTTTTCTTTGACATTAAAGAAAGCTTTTTAACGCAAGATAACCAAAAAGTGCCACTGAAGAACAAAGAGGCAAAATTACTTTCTCTTTTTTTGGAATACCCTAATGAACTACTTACTTATGATAAAATATTTGAACGTTTATGGGAATATGATGAAGAACCAAGTGCAGGAAGTTTAAGAGCATATGTCCAAACAGTACGTTCTTTTTTAGGAAAAGAAAATATAGAAACTATTAAAAATGTAGGATACAGATTTGTTAAAGAGTGAGAAAAAAAGTTTAATCCGTTTTTTATTGATCTACTTGGGGTCCACTTTCTTACTTTTTTCTATTGCTTCCTGGATATTTTATGTCTCTCAAAAACATCATCTTTTTGACCAACAAAGAGATACCCTGAAGTTTGAAGCAGCGAAAATAATCACACACTTACGAACATTACATGAAAGCTATGAGCAAATACTTGTGTATCCTGTTCTCCCACTAGTGAGTTCATCGATATATGACTTAGATAAAACATATATCTTTGGAACAGGAAAAGAAACGCCGCTTTTAGAACAGAAATGGTATATGGAAAATGAAGAAAAACTTTATTATTTGACTGAAGTTCAGCCTCATTATGTTGGCGCTGCTTTTTTACTTGTGAGTAAAGAACTGGATGTGGAACCTATAAAAGATCTTCAAAAAGATATTTTACAGTTTCTGTTTGGTGCCGGACTTTTCTTTACCCTTTTAGGAATCTTTTTAGGTAGACTATTTATTGCTCCTATGCGAGAATCGATGGAAAGAATGAATCTTTTTATTGAAGATACAACCCATGAGTTAAACACCCCTATAAGTACGATTTTAACAAACATTGAGATGCTGGAAACTTTTGGAAAATGTGAAAAAAATGATGAGCTACAACGTATTGAGATCGCTTCTAAGACATTAAGCCGTATTTATGATGATCTTATATATTTAAATTTAAATCATCAGTACTATCGTCATATAGAGTCCATTAATGTCTCTGATTTTGTGCAAGAGAGAATGGTCTACTTTAATGTTATGGCAGTAAACAAAAAGTTGGAACTTGAGGTTTCTATAGAGGATAATGTTATCCTTGAGATTGATAAAAATGATTTAACACGTTTAGTAGATAATCTCATAACCAATGCTATAAAATATAATAAAAAAGAAGGGCTTTTAACGATTTACCTTTCCCAAGAATTTCTTAGCGTTACAGATACGGGTATAGGTATACGTAAGAAAGACCTAGATACTATCGTATGTCGTTTTAAACGTGCCAATAAAAGTGAAGGTGGTTTTGGTGTTGGACTTGACATCGTGAACCAGGTTGTAGAAAATTATGGATATACTTTAGATATTCATTCAAAAGAAGGAAAGGGAACTGAGGTAGTTGTGAAATGGGAAAAATAATCTTTTTATGTATATTATTTTATGTAGAACTTTATGCTTCAGAAAAACAGTCTGAAAAAGATGAGTTACAAAGTAAGTGTTTAGAATGCCATAACAAAAACCAAATTCCTAATGAATTGATCTACAAACGTTATCTTGTAAAATACAGTACAAAAAATGCCATGACCCAAGCAATCATGAAATACTTGAAAGATCCCAAAAAAGAAAATTCTGTAATGCCTCCTCCATTCTTTTTAAAATTCCCAATGCAAAGAACATTAGATATAAACGATACCATTTTGGAACAAAATACACGTGATTTTTTAGATACTTTTGATATGAAAAAGAAGTTGATCCTCCCCTAATATCTTTAATTAAATTCATACTTACTTAACACTACCCCGCTATAGTATTTGCAAATAAAATACTTAGGAGTACAGAATTATGGAAAAAGTCACATTGAAAAGTTTAATGTTAATAGGTGTAGTGTTTGGTTTGGTTGCATGTGGGAGTAGTAGTGATAATGGGAGTGCTGGAGGAAACGGATCAACTCAAGGATCAACAAGTGACTTACCAGCGGCTGTACAAGCTGCGATAGATGGACCAAGTTCTGTATTGAGTCAAGAATTAACTAATACGCTTGCATATATGGGAAATGAAGAGAGATTGGCATATGATGTTTATAATACACTGTATGCACAGTATGGTACTTCACAGTTTACCAATATCGCAACTAAATCAGAATATAAACATATAACGGCTGTACAAGCACTGGTTCAAAAATATAAACTTAATGACAGTGTGAGTTTTACCAATGTAGATTTACCAGCACTTGGATACCAAAATACTGCGATAGAAGATATGCAGGCAGGTACATATGACATTGCAGTCATTCAGAAGCTTTATGATGATTTAGTGGCGCAAGGATCAACATCAGAAATTGATGCANTAAAAGTAGGCTGTACNGTAGAAGTGGTAGATATNAATGACTTGAATGTGGATATTGCACTGGCAGAAAACGAAAATGCTTCAGATATTATAACTGTATTTAATTTTTTACGTAATGGAAGCTATAGCCATTACTGGGCATTTGATGAAGCACTTAAGAGTAAAGGTGTTTCAGATGGATGTTGTTCCCTTGGTACAGCATATTGTCACCCAGAATATCCAAAAAATGATAATGCTGGTAAAGGTAACAAGTAAAACTTCTTATTGTCTTTGTTCCATTATTTTATGGAAACAAAGACTTAAATATATAACGAGGTACTTTGTTGTATTAATATCCTGCACTTTATACCATAATAACACTATATGAAGCAGTACTATAATCTCAATATCTAAATACGTAACCTTAACGCAAAAAGATTAACATTATTTGGCTATAATTATTGACTTTATACAGATATAAAAAAGAAAATCATTTAGGAAAACTAACGTGTTAAGTGCAGTTGAAAGAAAGATAGAACAATTTATCGCAGACTTGGATGACAAAGAGGTAAGTAGACTTTACCATCAACTTCCTCATGGAAAAAGACTTCGTGCCAAGCTTATATTGAAAATAGCAGGTTCTTCTCTTGCTGTGGTAAAGACAGCCGCAGTTGTTGAAATGATACACGCTGCAAGTCTTTTACATGATGATGTTATCGATGATGCTTACACAAGACGGTCAAAACCTTCTCTCAATGCATTGTACGGTAATAAAACAGCTATTATGTTAGGGGACATCCTCTACTCAAAAGGTTTTTTAGAGTTAAATAATATCTCACCCGAAGTATCCAAAATGGTTTCAAATTCGGTAACTCAGCTTAGCCTTGGGGAACTTAAAGATGTTTCACTCTCAAAAATGTTTAACACAGATAAAGAGATCTATCTTGAAATGATCTATCAAAAGACAGCTTCATTGATGGAAGCCTGTGCCGGTGCAGCAGCTTTACTTGCAGGTAAAGATAAGCATATTTATATGACCTATGGTAGAAACCTTGGTATGGCATTTCAGATGATAGATGACCTTCTCGATATTACTATGGATGCTGAAACATTAGGTAAACCTGCTTTACATGATTTTGAAGAAGGGAAAACGACACTGCCCTATATTTATCTGTATGAATCGATGAATGAAGCAGATAAAATAAAGTTAAAATCTCTTCATGGAAAGTCACTTTCTTTGGAAGAACAGCTGTGGATCAAAGCGATGATGCAAGATACCGGCGTGATACAAAAGAGTTATGCTGAAGCTAAAGTCTTGATAGAAGAGGCGATAACTTTGATGAATGACAAAGGTGAGTCTGCCTTAAGCAGCATCGCAATGGCTATGATAGAGAGGGATTTTTAATGTACTATCAGATAGTAAGTTTTTCTCATAAGAACTGTGAACAGGGTATGAGAGAGAATTTGGCATTTGCCAACGATGAAGAGAAAAAAGAGATGCTTGATCAGTTGGTCTCTTTTGAGTTTGTACATGAAGCATTTATCGTTTCTACCTGTAATCGTGTAGAGATCGTTATGGCTACAAGAGACAATTTTTCCTCTTACCACACTGTATTGGGGCTCATGAGTCAGAAATCTGATATCAATTTTTATGTTGTGAAAACTGCAGCAAAATCTTATGACGATGAAGAGGCTATAGCACATTTATTCTCTGTAGTATCTTCTTTGGATTCTCTTGTGATCGGTGAGTCTCAAATTACAGGACAGGTAAAAGAAGCGTTTAAACTTTCAGTTGACAATGGCACTGCAGGGAAAAAACTTAATCGTGTGATCTCCCACGCTATTAAGTGTGCAGCTGAGGTACGTAATGTGACCAATATTTCTCAAAACCCTATCTCCATCGCTTCTGTAGCTGTGGCTCAGGCACAAAATATACTGGGTGATAATATACAGGGGATGAAGGGTGTAGTAATCGGTGCAGGTGAAATGTCAGTACTTGCGGCAAAACATTTGCTTCGTGTAGGATGTGATGTTGTTTTTATAGGGCGTGATCTTGAAAAGCTACAGGCCGTAGCAGAATCCTTGGGGGAAAATGTTAAAGCAGATACCATAGATAATCTAGGAAAGTATGTTAACCGATATAAGTTGCTTTTTTCGGCAACATCCTCACCACAGCTTGTAGTTACCAAAGAGCTCATAGAGAATGAAACCATCCCTAGACTCTGGTTTGATATGGCAATACCTCGAGATATCGAAGACATGGAACTTGAAAAACTGCAGCTTTTTCGTATAGATGACTTGCGTGAGATCTCAGCGAGCAACCACTCTTTACGTGAAGAAAAAGCACTTGAAGCTGCCGCTATAGTTGATAAGCATAGAGATGAGTTTTATGCATGGCTTAGAGCACTCTCCATAGAACCGGTCATTAAAGAGATGAGAATGAATGTTGATGATGCTATAGATAAAGAGATAAAAAGAGCTATGGATAAAGGTTTTGTTCCTCATGAGTATGAAGACAATATGCGTAAAATGGCTGAGCAGATGTTTAACCGTTTTTTACATGACCCTACCCAAAACCTGCGTCACTCCTCTACAGAAAAGAAAAATTCAAACTGTATAGAAGCGATTAAAAAGATGTTTAATATTGATACAGAAAATATTGATCTAAAAAAATATAAAGAAGACCACCACACCAAAGGATACACTGCGTGAGATACTCAAGATTATTAGTTCCAACAAGTAAAGAAGCACCAAGTGACGCNGTTTTAGCCTCTCACATCTACCTTATGCGTGGAGGATACATACAATCCGTAGGCGGATCAGGACTTTACAACTATTTGCCCCTNGGAAAAAAAGTACTTGACAGAGTAAGACAAGTGGTTAAAGAAGAGCTTGATAATGCAGGCTGTCAGGAAGTAAGCCTTTCCTTTGTGACACCAACTTCTCTCTGGGAAGAATCTGGACGTGCAGGGGAGTATGGTAAAGAACTTCTACGTTTCAAAGACCGTAAAGAGAATGATTATCTGTTAAGCCCTACCAATGAAGAAGCGATGGTCAACCTTGTGAGACAGACAGTAAAAAGTTACAAGCAATTGCCACTTAATCTTTATCAGATCAATCTTAAGTTCCGTGATGAGATACGCCCGCGTTTTGGCTTGATGAGAGGACGTGAATTCTTGATGAAAGATGCATACAGTTTTCATGCTACCTTTGATGATATGCAACGAGAGTTTTCTCTAATGGAAGAAACTTATAAAAAGATATTTACCCGTCTTGGACTGAACTTTAGAGTGGTTCAAGCAGATTCAGGACAGATAGGCGGTGATGGTTCTAAAGAGTTTATGATACTTGCAGACTCAGGAGAAGATGACATCGTAGTATGTGATGCCTGTGATTATGGTGCAAATGTCGAAGTAGCAGAAGATGCAAAAGAGGGTGATGTTTGTGAATGTGGTGCGCCACTGCGTATGACCAAAGGGATAGAAGCAGGGCATATCTTCCAGCTTGGTACGAAGTACTCTGAAGCACTTAACGCAACATTTTTAAATGATCAGGGTAAAGCGCAAGCCTATGAAATGGGAACCTATGGTATCGGTGTGAGCCGTTTGCTTGCAGGTATCATCGAGCAGAACCATGATGACAAAGGGTGCATCTGGACCAAAGAGTCTGCACCGTTTGATCTGTATATTTTAATCTCAAATATTAAAGATGAAGCACAAGTGGCTTTGGCTGAAGAGATATATGAAACGATGAAAGCACAAGGTGTGGATGTTGTTCTTGATGACAGAAAAGATAGATTTGGTGCAAAGATGAAAGATTATGAACTTATTGGGATTCCACATGCTGTAGTCATAGGTAAAAAACTTGTTGACGGACAGGTAGAGTTCATTAACAGAGCAGGGATGGAAAAAGAAGAAATTGCTGCTGACAATATCTTAAATGTATTAAAAGAGAGAATGTAGAAGATGATTGTTCTTGTCATACCTTTCTTTCTTATAGAACTTTATCTTTCATTGAAAACAGGGGAGAATATTGGCTTTCTTTGGTCAGTGATATGGATCATAGGAAGTTTTATGTTAGGTATGGCACTTTTACAGAAGTCACAACATACGGTATTTGGTAATATGCAGTCTATGAAAATGGGAAAACTGGATATGCAAGGGTTTCAAAATGCAAGTATGGCATACTTTGTAGGTGCAATACTTTTGATCATTCCTGGCGTTTTTTCTGATCTTTTAGGACTACTCGCACTTGCTTACACAGTATATTTACAATTTGTTGCTAAAATAACCCCAGAACATACAAAAAACAACTTTAAAAAACAAGGAGATGACAATGTCATTGATGTCGAAATTATTGATGAGCACGATCGCAGCGACCGTAACGCTTAGTGCAAATGCACAACCGGATGAAAAAGTACTTTTAAAATATATTAAAAGAAATGTAGTAAAAAATCCACAGGTTAAATTAAAAGGTATAACAGTAGTTGAGTCTAAAACAGATGCGCGACTTCCGGGTTGGACCATACTTTTAACCAATATGCAATTGGAATATCAGAAAAAACAGATCAATGCTCCTGAAACCATGTTTATTAAAGATGGAATCATTACGGGACATCTTGTAAATATGAAAACAGGAAATGATTACCGTGATGAGATAAAACCTTCTGTACCAAACTCTTTTTATGACGATGCACATTTAGTATTTGGTAATAAAGATGCAAAGCACAAGGTTCTCATATTCTCTGATCCGCAATGTCCGTTCTGTCAAGAAATAGTACCTGATATTTTTAAAGCTGCAAAAGATAACCCTTCAACACTGGCAGTGTATTATTATCACCTACCATTACTTCGTATCCATCCTGTATCTGACATATTGACACGTATCATGCATGTGGCACAGCATGAAGGAAAAATGGACGTACTGGAAAAAATATACTCTCTTAAAATTGATCCAAAAGAGACAAATATGACGAAAATTCTTGCAGCGGTAAAATCACATGCAGGTTACTCTGTCACAGCAGCACAAGTAAACCAAAAGTCAGTCATAGATGCTTTGAAAAAAGATGCAGATGATGCTGGTAAAATGATGGTTTCAGGTACACCAACTATTTATATCGACGGTGAATGGGATAAGCTTCGTGATGGATACAAGAAGCTTATCAAATAGATATGTAACATGGGCATTTCTGTTCACGTTTTAATAAAATAAAAATAGTAAAGTAATATATTGGAAAAATTAATTATAGCAACAAGAGCTAGTAATTTAGCACTTTGGCAAGCATACCATGTTAAAGAGAGAATTGAGACCTCGTTTCCTGAAGTGACAGTAGAACTCAATGAGATCACTTCTAAAGGTGACAAGATCTTGGACAAACCACTTGCACTGATAGGTGGAAAAGGTCACTTTACCAAAGAACTTGAAGATGAAATGATAGCAGGTAATGCAGATTTGGCGGTTCATTCACTTAAAGATGTGCCTACTTATATACCTGAAGGGTTAGAACTTTGTGCGATAACCACTCGTCAAGATCAGAGTGATGTCCTTCTTTCTCATACGTATAAGAATTTAAATGAACTGCCTCAAGGTGCTACGGTGGGAACTACAAGTCTCAGAAGACGTATGCAGCTTCTTGAAAAGCGTCCAGACCTAAAAGTAGAAGAGCTTAGGGGAAATGTCAACACAAGACTCCGAAAGCTAAAAGAAGGCCAATATGATGCGATTATACTGGCATATATAGGGCTTGATAGATTGGATCTTCTCAAAGATATACCGTATGTAGAAAAGTTAAAATTTTTCATTCCTCCTATGGGGCAGGCAGCACTTGGTATAGAGATCGTGAGCAGTAATGACAGAGTACGTGAGATTGCAATGAGTTTAAATGATGAGAATTCTTTTATCTGTACAAAACTTGAACGTGACTTTGTCTCTGCGATCGGGGCAGGGTGTTCTGCTCCTGTAGCAGTAAATGCAATCATCTCTGAAGATACTATCACGATAAAAGCGATGTTAGGTTACCCAAATGGTACAAACATCATGCATCATGAGTTGACAAGTACTTTAAGTGAATGTGATACACTTGGGTTACAATTAGCTGAAGAGATGATAGCTGATGGTGCTATAGATATTCTGGAAAAAGCAGAAAGTATCGCATTTAAGGATGAAATGCCAGAAAGACTCTAGATTACAAGGGAGGCAAGAGAATGTTTGAACTTACATTTTTCCATCTACTTTTTATTGCCTCTGAAATTCTTGTATTTCTCGTTTTACTTCACATGCTCTATCATCGCCGTACTCCGGAGAGTTTAACGGTATGGCTGCTAGTTCTTTTCTTACTTCCTTTTATAGGAGTATTTCTCTACTTGCTTATCGGTACACGAAAGATAAACAGTCGTAGAGATAAACTCAATATTGAGTTAAATCCTATTCAGGAAGCTTCCTCTGAACATAAGATTGATAGTCTGCTACGCCACAATAATATCGCAGGTGTGACAGATAGCAACTCTTTTACCTTGATCCCTGAAAGTGTAGATGCCTATAATGAAGTGATAGCATCTCTTTCCAAAGCAAAAAAAAGTATTTATATCTCTACCTATGTGTTTTCCGACGATGTGACAGGTCAGGCGATAAGTGCATTACTTTCAAAAAAGGCCCAAGAAGGTGTAGCAGTCTATTTACTTTTGGATGCTATGGGTTCTTTAGGG
>JGI24023J19991_10003632_pt1 | contig 10770 bp, 8 predicted proteins | sample Cruoilmetagenom1_FD_19991 | JGI IMG/M metagenome (IMG submission 19991)
GCAATGACGATAGCACCACCCATAGTAAGTGCTTTTGAACCAACGGCAGGCCCCACATTGTTAGCAACATCATTTGCACCGATATTCATAGCCATATAAGCACCAAAGAGTGCCGCAATTGCCAGGAACATATTGTTTGGTATCCCACCTGTACTCATAAAGCTGTATGTTAGAACTGCTACCATGAAGAATAGGGCAAAGCCAAGCCTTAAAAAATCAATCCCACTGCTTTTAATAGCCTCTTTTTGCATCTTTTTTACTGTCTGTATTTCCATGTTTTCTTAAATCCTTTTAATTTGTTTGTATATTAATTATACTCCTCATTCACTTAGTAGAATAATAAAAAGTCAAATAATAAGTAAAATTATACTTACTGATTTTAAGTGTGTAGAAATAGGAGTATAAATGGGTGATAAACAGGGTATTTAGACTAAAATAAAATAAATATAGGGTCGTGGGGTTAAATTATGATAAAAAGAGTTTTAAGCGTTAAGCTCATCCAATATTTTTTCACCCTTTTTTATTTGTAAAGTGATGATAGAGAGTTCCTCATTTAACTCTTTCTTTTCTTTTTTATTCAGTTTTTTCTTTGGTACTTTGTCGAGTATCTCTTTTCTTGATCTTAATTTTTCCAAAAGACGTTTTATAGATTTCTTTTTTCCTGTTTTTTCAAACTCATCTAAGTTCAAAGACTCTTTCACACTTTCAATAAATTTTTTTATACCCATTAATTATCCTTTTTTTTCTAACATGATATTTACATCCTCATCATTAATAGCCATATCTTCGTGTAGTTTTTTCAAGTCACTGTTAATATCGATGAAAAGTATTTCAGCCATAGCAATGAGATCTTTACTAATGCTATAGGCATAATCACTGTCATTCATCAAGGAGGTGGCCATTTGATTGGTGATGAGACCTTTTCTAATCAGTTTATCAAGTATACCGTTACTTATTATATCATATCTCTGGGCATGTACTTTCGCTTTGGAGAGTAATAAGATGATCACATCCTCTTCTTCTGTTGTTGCAATGGTATTGATATTTCTGAGTAGTTCAGCCAAGCCTTTTCTGATGTCATTATATTGTTCTGTGATATGTTTATTTCTGCCGGATGTATATTTGAGTAGATTTTTTTGTAAATGCTTGGTACCTTTAACCGCTTCTACAATGTCTCTGTTCGCAAGTTTAAGTTTATATAACTCTTCTATGTACTCAGGAGACATATTTGCCTGTGCCTTGGTAGAGAAATCAATGATCTCCCCATAAAGGCCTTTGATCCAGCGGTTATAAAAGAGGTCAATATCAATAGATTTATGCGTGTGCAGGTCTTTTACTACATCTTCGAGCTCCATAGATGAAAGAAGATTGCTCTTTTTAAGATTTAATCCATGTGTGATGATGTCAAAAGCATTTTCATACAGGTGTTTTGTCTCCATAACAATAGCTGAGAGTGCAGTTGAAGGAAGTTCCAATACGGCATCATCCAGGTATTTCTGTTTACCTTTATTTGCACCTTTGGTTACAAACAGGGTATTTAAATATTTAACTAAAATAGTGATGAATGGGGAGACTGCCAAAACACCTATAATGTTAAAGATGGTGTGGAACAGAGCCAGTTTCATCGTATAGTTTTCAATACCGATACCAACTATTGCAGCCAGATAGTCCACAAGTTCAGCCAGTTGATAGATAAAGGCAATAGCAATGAATCCGGTTGTAATATTGAAAATAAAATGGGCAACAGCAAGCCGTTTTCCATTTTCATTGGATTTTAAAGCACCAAGCACTGCAGTGACTGTGGTACCGACATTGGCACCAATCGCTAAAGCAAGTGCATTGGCATAATCGATCTGTCCCGTGGCCAAAGCAGTGATGATGATCGCCATCGTAGCAGAGCTTGACTGTATAGCTACAGTAGCCACTGAACCGACAAGTACATAGACAAAAATACCTGCATATCCAGCCATAGCATACTGTGCAAGGTCAAGACCCTCTTTGAGTGTCTCAAACCCTTCTTTCATATACCCAATACCAAGAAAAATAATGCCTAAACCTATTAAAATAGCAGCAATACCTTTCCAGGAGTTTGACTTTAAAAAGAGAGGGATGAATATGCCCATAACGATCATTGGCATAGCATAGACAGAAATTTTTATTTTTAGGCCAAAAGTAGAGACTAGCCAGGCTGTTGCTGTTGTCCCAATATTTGATCCAAATATCACTCCCACTGCTGAAGTGAGAGTGATGAGCTCTGCAGATAAGAATGATATAACAATAATAGAGATCAAACTGGAACTTTGAACTATGGCTGTAGCAAGAAAACCGGTGGTGATAGCTTTGGGAGTATTATTGGTGAATTTTTCCAATACACTTTCAAGCAGACCGCCAGTAAAAGCTTTAAATCCGCCTTCCATGTACTCCATACCGATAAGAAAGAGAGCAATACCTCCTAAGATCATACTGACATCGGGGTAGAGTCCTAAAAGAAACAGCGCACCCAATAATAATAGTACAATTATCGGAGCAAATAAACTTTTATACACATTGTGTATTAACATGTTTTTTCTACTTTTTTTGGTTTGTTGGTTACCTCAAGTTAATATTATACTTATAATTTCATGAAAGTACTTTGACTACTTTTTCACAGAATCGTGCAAGATCAGGTAAATCCAAATCAGCTTCTCTCTGTTTAGTACCCCACATAGGCTCAGGAAAATAGGAGTCTTCCTCAAAGCGTGCCATGATATGCCAATGGACGTGTGGCATATAGTTGCCAAAACTGGCGATGTTTATTTTCTTAGGATTGTAGTAGGCTATCATCTCTTTTTCGAGGATATCCAAGAGGTCATAGATTTCAAACTTTATTTCAGAAGGAACTTCACTCATCTCTTTGTAGGGATATTGTGTAAAAATTTTGAACCAGGGGATCTCACTCTCTTCAATCTCTATTTTAATATTTTTGTTTTCATAGATGGGTGACATCAGCGTATCCTTTTTAGAGTGATTTTACCTAACTGATAAATGTTTGAAGCAGAATGCTTTTGTTTTAATGGGGTGATGACAACATCTGCATTTTCTTTGGCAAATTTTTCATTGTAATCTTCAGAGCTAAGATTGGCAGATGTTGTGTATGCCCATCCCAGACGATTTAAGAGTAGAAGGTGATGCCTGTCTTGTACAACACGGTAAGAGTGTCCATTTGGCATAATNAATGTTGTTTTGGTTGAACGTCTTACTCTATTTTTATGAGAAGAGGGNACNCGAGTAAATGTTTTAAGTGTTTGTAGAGAATTTACAGCTTTTATGTAAAATTTGTGGGGTGGACGTTGTTTGATTTGTGTAAGTTTTTCTGAATTTTGTGAGACAAAACCGATAGTAGTATCGGTTTGTGTAAGAAAGACAAGGTTTGCGAGTTGCTTACTGCTCACTGTTTACTGCTCACTTAACTTAGATAGTCTTGTAGTGCTTTTGGTTCCAACTCACCACCTATTTCTTTAAGCTCTTTAATAGCAAGAGCTGTAGCTCTTGCTGCAGCGATAGTTGTAAAGTAGGCAACATTATTAGCAAGTACAGATTGTCTGATGGTTCTTGCATCTGTTTTACTTCCTGCATTATCTGAAGTATTGATAGCAATAGCTATCTCTTCATTTCTGATAATATCATCAATATTTGGACGACCTTCACTTATTTTAAGTACTTTTGTTGAGGCAACTCCTGCTTCTTGTAATGCAGTATGTGTCCCAGATGTTGCTACTATCTCAAAACCAAGATCCGTAAACATTTTACCTACTTCTCCTGCCTGAGCTTTGTCATTTTCAGTCAATGAGATAAAAAGTTTACCCTCAAGAGGAATATTGTTCTTAGAGGCAAACTGACTTTTGGCAAAAGACATACCAAAGTTGTCAGAGATCCCCATTACTTCACCGGTTGATTTCATTTCAGGACCTAAGATAAGGTCAGAACCAGGCAGTTTGTTGAATGGGAATACAGCTTCTTTAACGGCTACATGGTTTTTAAGGGTTGGCTCCATGATCTTCTTGTCAAAGTTGACTACATTAAAAGTATCATAGAATTTAAGTGCTTCTTTCAAATCACCCTGTATCATCACTCTGGTTGCTACTTTTGCCAAAGGAACACCGGTTGCTTTAGATACAAACGGTACTGTTCTGGAAGCTCTAGGGTTTACCTCGATAAGGTAAATTTCACCTTTATGGATAGCATACTGGATATTCATGAGTCCGACTACACCAAGGCCAAGAGCGATCTTTGCTGTTTGTTCTTTCACCTCTTCCTGAAGTGCATCAGAAATGGAAACTGGAGGCAGTGAACACGCAGAGTCTCCAGAGTGGATACCTGCTTCTTCTATATGTTGCATCACTGAACCGATGTAGACATCTTTTCCGTCACAAATCGCATCAACATCAAGCTCGATGGCATTATCTAAGAACTTGTCTATGAGAACTGGAGCATCATGAGAAACAGAGACTGCTTCATCCATATACTGCTTAAGTTCATCATCACTATAAACTGTTTTCATACCACGTCCACCAAGTACAAAAGAGGGACGAACGAGTACCGGGTAACCGATACGATTTGCTATTACAAGCGCTTTGTCTTTAGCAAATACTGTACCGTTGTCCGGTTGTTTAAGCCCAAGATCATTGATAAATGTAGAGAAAAGCTCTCTGTCTTCTGCAAGGTCGATGACTTTTGCAGTAGTACCAGAAATATTTGCTCCAATCGCAGTAAGTTTCTTAGCTAACTTAAGTGGTGTTTGACCACCAAAGTGAACAATGACACCATCTGGTTTTTCAACGTCTATAACATTTCTTACATGCTCAAAGTCAATAGGCTCAAAGTAAAGGATATCAGACGTATCATAATCTGTAGAAACTGTTTCAGGGTTACAGTTATACATAATAGATTTTACACCCATGTCGTCTAGTGCAAAGGCTGCATGTACACAACAGTAGTCAAACTCAATACCCTGACCGATACGGTTAGGCCCACCACCAATAACAAGTACTTTTTTCTCTGAAGATTCAGCTTTTTCTTCTTGAGGTAACTTTGTAATGTTTGTTGTTGAATAAAGGTATGGAGTAAGTGCTTTAAACTCAGCTGCACAAGTATCTACTTCATTGTATTCAAGTTGTACAGCCATTTTCTCTCTGGCATTGTAGATATCATTTTCTGTAAGAGAAAGACCCTCTTTGGCATTGATCACTGCTGCGATCATCTCATCTGAGAAACCTTCAGATTTTACTTCACGCAGTCTAGTGGCATCTGAGAGCAGGGCAATGTCCATCTCTTTTTCACGAAGTGCTAACTCTTCTAATTGGTATAAGAACCATCTGTCAATTTTACAAAGATCAAAGATAGCATCAACACTCATACCGCGTCTAAGACCTTCAAACACATAAAGCATACGATCTGAATGTGAACGACGAATTTCACGTACGAGCTCTTCACCGTCACATTTAATAGGATTAAATCCAATCAGATCAGTCTCGAGTGAACATAGAGCCTTTTGGAATGACTCTTTAAAAGTACGTCCCATACTCATAACTTCACCAACAGACTTCATTGCTGTTGTGAGTGTAGAATTAGCCATTGGGAATTTTTCAAATGTAAATCGTGGAAGCTTTGTAACGATGTAATCGATAACAGGTTCAAATGATGCAGGTGTACCTGTAATGTCATTAGTGATCTCATCAAGGGTAAATCCAACCGCTAAAAGTGTTGCTACTTTAGCAATAGGGTAACCTGTAGCCTTAGATGCAAGTGCAGATGAACGTGAAACTCTTGGGTTCATTTCGATAACGATCATACGACCGGTATCAGGGTTGATAGAGAACTGTACGTTTGACCCACCAGTATCTACGCCAACTTCACGTAAGATCTTGAAAGAAGCATCTCTCATATTTTGGTACTCTTTGTCTGTAAGTGTCAGTGCAGGAGCAATAGTGATACTGTCTCCTGTATGTACACCCATAGGGTCAAAGTTTTCAATAGAACATACGATGATACAGTTATCCGCTTTGTCACGGATCACTTCCATTTCGTACTCTTTCCAACCAAGCAGTGACTCCATGATCTCAATCTCATTGATAGGTGAAGCGTCTAATCCNTCTTCAGCAAGTTTTTTAAATTCGTCTATGTTGTACGCAACACCGGAACCACCACCGGCCATAGTAAATGAAGCTCTTGAAATGACAGGAAATCCAATCTCTTTGGCAACTTTTAGTGCCTCTTCAAGGTTGTATGCATTGGCACTTTTTGGTAAGTCCATACCAATTTTTATCATGGCTTTGTTAAAGAGGTGTCTGTCTTCCCCTTTTTTAATTGCTTCAGGTGTAGCACCTAGAAAGTCGATACCTTCAAGCATACCTGCTTCATTCATATCCATAGCAACGTTAAGTGCGGTTTGCCCACCCATAGTAGGTAAAATAGCATCAACATTTTCTTTTTTGATAATTCTGTTGATTACTTCAGGTGTGATAGGTTCAATATACGTACGGTCAGCAAATTCAGGGTCTGTCATGATCGTAGCAGGATTGGAATTGATAAGAACAACTCTATAACCTAACTCTTTAAGTGTTTTGGCTGCCTGGGTTCCAGAGTAGTCAAATTCACAAGCTTGACCAATAACAATTGGGCCTGAACCGATAAGTAAAATAGTTTTGATGTCTTCGCGTTTTGGCATGGAGAAATACCCTTAATTTTTAGTTTAAGATTATACTGTAAAAGGGTAAAATATGCCCTTAAAAAAGGGCAATTACAGAGGCATATTTAGAAGAGATCCAAAGATCTTGATACTTCTTTTTTCTTTTTATAGGTTTTTTTCTTTTTTACTTCTTTAATCGGTTCAACATGTTCAATCGGAGCAACAGCTTCAATGACTTCTGTCTGTGTTTGGTCAATACGGCTAGGTATACTCGATATGATCGGTATTGTCAAATTCAGATCAGGTATAGAGATATTAGATTCATTAGACCCATTAGTCTCATTATTATCTAGTATGTCATCTTTGGGACAATTAATAGCAAAATGTGTAGAATTACTGTCAAAATCTTCTGCAAGTGTTGCTTTTGAATTATTCACCAGGAAAAAAGTTTTTGGATGATATATGTCACTATAGGTTTTAATATGTGCTACAGTATATGCACTTTGTATTTCTACCTTTGTAACGATCCCGACTGGTACTTTTGCAAAGAAAATATTATCCAGACCCGAAGTGACAACTCTATCACCTACTTTTACATTATGCCATTTAGGAATAAATTTTATCAACATTTCATGTGTGTTGACACCTATTGCTATGCCGGGTGCTTTTTTATCACCTATGAAGACTGAAAATCTACATTTGTCATCTGAAGTGAGGTAACCATAGAGTTGATTATTACGTATTTCAGCAGTACCTGCAACTACAGTACCTTGTATGAGACCATAAAGTTTTTTTTCAGAAAGTCCTGTAGGTTTAGTAAGGATGATTCTTGAAAAACTGTTGAGTTTTACATAAGAGATGGTTTCAGCTATTGAAATATTATGGACAGGTAATCTAGATAGTTTTGGAAGTACTTCATAAATATTTGTTACTTGTTCAAGATAATGCATCTGTTCAAGAAGTCGCTTTCTTAAAATACGGTTTTCTCTGCTTAATTTTTCAATAGACTCTTTTTGGAAGATATAGCTATGGCTTTTATCTTCTATGTCTTGTGTGAAATTCTTATAATTTTGTTTTACAGGGTTGATGATGCTCAAAAGTGTATTTGCAATACGATCATCATTCCTTGTTAACAATACTGTTAAGATCAATAACAGTATAAAGATAACAATTAATCTAGTCTTCATAAGCCATTTGTTGAAGAATATCTATTTCATTTAGTGCAATACCTGTACCTTTTGCAACAGCAAGAAGTGGGTCCTCTGCAATATAAACCGGGAGTTTTACTGCATCTGAAAGGTATTTATCTAAGCCTCGAATAAGAGCACCACCACCAGTAAGAACAATACCATTTTCTACAATGTCACCTGCAAGTTCAGGAGGTGTTTGCTCAAGTACCAGTTTAAGTGCTTCTGCAATTTCTTCAAGTGAATCTTTCATTGCTTCGCGTATATGTTCAGAAGTGATCTCAATAGAAGTAAGACTACCTTCAACCTGATCTCTACCACGTACAGTAGTTGTAAGTTCTTCATCCAAAGGTATAGCTGTACCAATTTTAATTTTTATCTCTTCTGCTACACGGTCTCCAATAAGAAGGTTGAAATTCTTTTTAATATAATCTACAACGGCTTGGTCAATGTGATCGCCGGCAACACGAATAGATTTACTTATGACCAGCCCACCTAGAGAAATTACACCAATCTCAGTTGTCCCCCCACCAATATCAAGAACAAGATTTCCGTTAGGGTCTTTAACCGGAATACCTGCACCAATTGCTGCTGCCATAGGTTCTTCAATAAGATAAACATAACGTGCACCCGCATTTTCAGCAGAATCTTTTACTGCACGTCTCTCTACCTGTGTCAATCCGTAAGGTACACAGATAATAATACGAGGAGAGAAAAAACCTTTTCGTTTATGTGCTTTTTCGATAAAATAACGGATCATCATTTCTGTGACTTCAAAGTCGGCAATAACACCATCTTTCATAGGACGGATAGCTCTGATGTTACCGGGTGTTTTACCTACCATGTCTTTTGCTTCTTGCCCTACAGCCAAGATACGCTGTTGTCCATGTTTATCATACTGAATAGCAACAACAGAAGGTTCATTGATACAGATACCTTGACCTTTTACAAGTACAAGTGTATTTGCTGTTCCCAAATCGATCGCCAGATCGTTAGAAAACATTCCTAATAATTTTTTAAACATCTATTTATCCTTTTTACTCATTTCTATGTTTATGCAGTTTTTTTATCTTTTATATACAAAGGTTTTGCGCCAGTTTCAACAACGTCTTTAGTTATTATCACTTCATATCCCATTAATTCCGGTAACTCATACATAATGTCAAGCAGTATCTCTTCAAGTATTGATCTAAGTCCGCGTGCACCCGTTTTTCTCTCTATGGCTTTTTGTGCTATGAGAGAAAGAGCATCTTCTTCAAAACTTAGTTTTACCTCATCTATTTCGAAAAGTTTTTGATACTGTTTTACTAAAGAGTTTTTAGGCTCAACTAAAATGCGTACCATATCTTCTTGAGATATTTCACCCAGTGTTGCAAGTACATGAAGACGACCTATAAGTTCTGGAATAAGTCCAAATTGTACAAGATCATCAGACTCAACAAGGTGAAGAAGGTTCTCTTCGTCTTTTTTTGAACGTTTTGTTTGTCCAAAACCTAAAGTATTTGAACCAAGTCTTCTTTTGAGTATATCATTAAGTCCATCAAATGCCCCACCGCAGATAAATAGAATATTGGATGTATCTATTTGAATGAAATCCTGGTTTGGATGTTTACGTCCACCTTTTGGCGGAATATTGACTACTGAGCCTTCAATGAGTTTTAGAAGGGCCTGCTGTACTCCTTCACCGGATACATCACGTGTAATTGAACGATTTTCACCCATTCTGGCGATCTTGTCTACCTCATCGATAAATACGATCCCCTGTTCCGCAAGTTTAGGGTCACCATCTGCAGCCATGAGTAATTTTGTAAGAATGTTTTCTACATCTTCACCTACGTATCCTGCTTCAGTAAGGTTTGTTGCATCTGCTATAGCAATAGGTACATTTAAAAATCTGGCAATGGTTTGTGCAAGAAGTGTTTTTCCTGAACCTGTAGGACCAATAAGAAGTACATTTGATTTTGCAATTTGCGTATCATCTTCTACTGTATCTCTAAAAATACGTTTATAGTGATTATAAACAGCAACAGAAAGAGTTTTTTTTGCATTTTCCTGACCAATAATATACTCATTTAAAAGTGTATTTATCTCTTTAGGTGTATAGAGTGTATGTGCACCCAGATCTGCTGTATTTTCTTCCTGTTCTTCTTCTCCAAAGAGAATCTTGTATGCAGAGATCACACAATTTGAACAGATGTATGCATTTTCTCCGGCAATAAGAGGATTTTCTTCACTCTCCTGTGCTCCACAAAAGCTACATGCTTTAGTTGTCATTTTGTATCCTCATTATTATTTTTTGTCCTGGTAAAAGGGATACCTCTTTTTGAGGTTTTTATAAATTCACAAAGTGATTTCACTTTATCTGATGATGTTGTCTCAAAAAGTGTTTGAGCCACTTCCTGCAGGGGGTTACCTTGCTCAAAGAGTTCTCTGTAAGCAATTTTAAGTGCATTGATATCTTCACGATCCATTTTTCTTCTCAACCCTGCAAGGTTCAGACCACGTAATCCGGCACGATTACCTTCAGCTAAACAGAAAGGCGGGATGTCCTGTGCCAATGCACTGGCTCCTCCTATCATCGCATAATCACCGATGTGTACGAATTGATGTACCGGAGTAAGTCCACCGATAACCACATGGTTACCAAGCTCAACATGACCTGCAAGTGTTGCACCGTTTGCCAAGATACAGTTGTCTCCGATGATAACATCATGACCTAAGTGTACGTAGCCCATGAGGAGGTTTCCGTTGCCTATCTTGGTCACCGAACCACCACCTTTGGTGCCAGGGTTGAGTAGAGTAAACTCTCTGATGGTATTGTTGTCACCGATGATAAGTTCTACATCTTCTCCATCAAACTTCAGATCCTGAGGGATGGTCCCTACAGCAGAATGAGAAAAGATACGGTTATTTTTA
>JGI24023J19991_10003635_pt1 | contig 10764 bp, 6 predicted proteins | sample Cruoilmetagenom1_FD_19991 | JGI IMG/M metagenome (IMG submission 19991)
TAGATACTGATGTGGTTCGCTCCCTACCGTCCGGGGAAAGAGTTATCGCTGATGGTCTTGTTATTTTTGAACATCATCCTGTTCATGACCAGATCGCGGTAGATATCATGCTCGATGAAGAAGGCCCGGAGACTCTTGTTGAGATTGGCGCTTTTCTGGAAAAGAAGATGGAGGACAGTGGACTGTTTGCACAGGTAGGCGTCGATGCAATTGGAGAGTTAATTCCGGAGCTGGCCTTTCATGCTGCACGAAATCTGCCGCTGCTGTTTTCCCAAGAGGAATTGGAGCAGAACGTTTTACCCCTTCTCGATACAGACCGTATCGACAGCCGTATGGAGGGAATATTTCAGGATCTGAGCCGTATGGAGGGGATCGGCCAGGCAGGGTTCATTGGCCTGGATCCTCTTGGTTTGAAAGATCTGGTTCTGGCGAAAATGGCTCCTCTGGCACCATCCCTGAATTCCAGGTTTTATCAGGGAAATCTGCTCTCAGCCGACAGCCTTCATCTGTTAGTTACAGCCAGACCACTTGAAGCAGGTACCGATACAGCCTCCGCCCATAAAATTTCCAAACTGATTGCAGAAAGTTCCAGGGAGCTGACCGATAAATATACTCCTTTGGGACAGCAGGTGACTCTTACTCCTGTAGGCGCTTACCGGGCCGCTCTCGATAATGAGCGTATCATTAGACATGATGTGCAGCTTGCTCTTGTACTAGCGACTGCAGGTATAGGACTGCTCCTGCTTTTTTCCTTTCCCAGACCCCTGATCGGCTTGTTGTCTCTGGTGCCTGCCTTTGCCGGTATGGGCGTTGCCCTTTTGGTCTATTCCCTGTTTCACTCATCCATCTCGATCATGGTTTTGGGTTTTGGTGGAGCCATAATATCTATCACCGTGGATCATGGCATTGCCTACCTGCTTTTTCTTGATCGTAGTCATGGGACGAGGGGTAAGGATGCATCATATGAGGTGCGTGCCATCGGCATTATGGCCCTGATAACCTCAATCGGTGCTTTCCTGATTCTCAGTTTCAGCGGTTTCCCGATTTTTACTGAACTTGGTCAATTTACCGCTCTAGGCATCCTCTTTTCTTTTCTGTTTGTGCACTCTGTTTTTCCAAGGATTTTTCCGATCATGGTACCGTCCGGTGACCGTGCTTTGCCTCTCCGTAGTCTGGTCAATGGTCTGTATAGCACCGGCAGGCAAGGTGCCATCGCAGCGACTGTACTGTTCTTTGGCTTATTATTTTTCGCCAGACCACAGTTTTTCGTAAGTTTGAGCAGCATGAACACGGTGAGTGAGGAAACTCTTGCAGCTGATGCGTTGTTTGCCGAAGTATGGGGGAATGTCGGTGAACGGATTTTTCTGATGAACTCCGCCGGCACAGGAGATGAGATTCAGCAAGGTAACGACCTGATTCTTACTAAAATTGAACAGGATATCCAAAAAGATGTGCTGGCAGGTGCTTTTGTACCGTCGATGATTTTTCCCGGTAGAGAAAGGGGGCAGAAAAACCTGCTCGCCTGGCATGAGTTCTGGGATGAACAGAGGAGGGAAAAAGTTAAAGGACTGCTGCGTGCGGCAGGCTCAGATTACGGCTTCAGGCCTGATGCTTTTATCGATTTTTTCTCTCTACTCGATCCATCCTATACGATAGGTCCCCAGTCTATTCCACCCATATACTATAGCCTGCTGGGAATTTCAGAAAATGAAAAAGAGTCCGGTTTGATTCAGTTTATCACTGCGCAGCCGGGGAGAAATTATGATGGGGAGATTTTTTTAAATCGTTATGGAAAGGATAACAGAATATTTGATGCCGGGTTTTTCACAGAACGGCTGGCTGATATTCTGTTTTCGACCTTCACCACCATGCTGCTGATCATTGCCGTCAGTGTGGCCCTGCTGCTGTTTTTTTTCTATTTAAATCTGTCGCTGACCCTATTGACGTTATTACCACCATTATTTGCCTATATCTGTACTCTGGGAACGCTGAGACTGATTGGTCACCCTCTTGATATTCCCGCGCTCATGCTGTCTATCGTAGTCCTTGGCATGGGTGTTGACTACTCCATTTTCTGTGTACGGGCTCACCAGAGGTACCGTGACATCACACATTCTTCCTATGCACTGGTACGTGTAGCTGTCTTTATGGCCGGTGCTTCTACCCTGGTTGGCTTTGGTGTCCTCTGTATTGCCGAGCATTCTTTACTGAAAAGTATAGGCCTCACCTCACTCCTTGGTATTGGTTACTCTTTAGTTGGAACCTTCCTGTTGCTGCCGCCTTTGCTGGAGTACTATTTTGCCAGGGAAAATAAAAAAATCAATTCGAGGAAAAATAATGTTAACCACCGCATTCGTCACCGGTACAGGACGCTGGAAGCGTATCCAAAGATGTTTGCTCGTTTCAAGTTGCAGTTTGACCCGATGTTCGGTGATTTACCACGAATGCTGAACCGCAGAGAGAGTGTCCAAACCATCGTTGATATTGGCTGTGGGTATGGTATTCCTGCCTGCTGGTGTTTAGAACAGTATGAGGAAGCGGAAATCTATGCCATTGATCCCGATCCAGAGAGGGTCAGGGTGGCCTCCATAGCCATGGGCGCCAGAGGGACAGTGACGACTGGGTCGGCGCCTGAATTCCCACTTGTTCCAGGTAAGACCGATATTGTCCTGCTTCTTGATATGCTCCATTATTTTGATGATGAGACTGCAGCTGCTTTATTTAGAGAGAGTTTTCGGGCTCTCGGTGACAAAGGCCTTTTGGCCACAAGGTTTGTAATCCGTCCTCCTGACCCCCCTTCATGGTCGTGGCGGCTGGAGGATAGTCGGATAAGATTATCAGGTCGGTCTCCCCGGTATCGTTCAACCGAAAGGATGGTAGAACTCATGGAAGAAGCCGGCTTTGTGATTACCACAAATGAGGTCTCGGCCGCCAATCCGGAGTTGGTCTGGATGGTTGGTCGGACAGATAAAGAGGCGGCTGGTGTTCGATAACCTTGCTAAGATATCTTTTTCTCTGGCTGAGAAAACCGGTTTCATCGCTTTGGGGATGGCTTTCCTGCTATTTTTTATTTATTCCCCCCTGGCAATTATTCCACTATTCCTCTTTCTTCTGCTCTGTTTCGGGGCACCCTTTTTTCCTGGATTTGGTTTCTTTCTGCCTATCATCAGCCGAGGTCCGGCGGGAATGGAGAGTATTGCCCTTACATTTGACGATGGCCCATCCCCATCATCTACCCCGATTTTGCTTGATCTACTGGATCGTCACAGTCTGCAGGCCACATTTTTCGTGGTGGGGGAAAAAGCGGCAAAATATCCGCATCTGATCACAGATATTCTTGCCCGGGGGCACAGCATAGGCAATCATTCCTGGAACCACGACTATTTTCTTATGCTGCGGCGACAAAAAAACCTGCAGAGGGATATCCATAATACTCAGGAAATCTTAAAAGGGTCAGGAATACAACCTCTTGTTTTTCGTCCACCCGTGGGCATCAGCAGTCCTCGTCTTTGGAAGGCGTTAAAAGAGGAAGGCCTTATCACAGTTACCTACAGCTGTCGTGCCTTTGACCGGGGAAATCGGAATATCCAAAATCTTGGTGGAAAAATTCTCAAACATTTGCAACCCGGTGATATTGTAATGCTCCACGACCTTGCACCACATAAGAAAAACCAGCTGAACTATTGGCAAAAAGAACTTGACTGCCTCTTTAGTACTTTAACCCTGGATTTTAATCCTGTTCCTTTGGAACAACTCATCCAGCAACCTGTAATGAGGTTTATAAATTGAACCTTTTAAGCTTGTTGTAAATCTGAGTCTGTTAATTCGTGATGATCCCCTGATAGGGCCCGGTTCCCCTCTGGGAACTGACTCTCTGGATGCACTCGAGATTGCTGTAACCATTCAACAGGAATATGGTGTGAGAATGGACCCGGAAAACACAAGCCGAATCGTTTTGTCAGTCTTTGGCAACTCCTGCTGAATATATCAAAGAGAATGAATAGAAATGCATTCTCGGACAGGCTCCTGGCATTCTTTCTCTGGAATATCGAGAGATGGAATCCATCTACCTTGACCTGAAAGATAATATACTGTATTTACATGCCCACAAGTAGGAACAGATAGTAGATAAATGAGATAAAAGGTCAGACCGGCCGCCTTGGTCAAGTGNCAGAAAAAAATAAAAAAGGGATTACAGATAGAAATAGTCTGCAATCCCTTTGAAATTCATGGAGGCGGCGATCGGAGTCGAACCGATGAATAATGGTTTTGCAGACCACTGCCTTAGCCACTTGGCTACGCCGCCGCACTGTTGAGGAAATCTTTATACCACAGTTTTAGTTTTTGACAAGGGAAATGTTTGAAAATGGGTATGGATATTGATTCACTTGTTCGAATGAACAAAGAGACACTGAGCAGGTTTGAGAGAATAATTGATTACCGATTTACTGATCTGCGGCTGTTGCAGAGAGCGCTGGTACACTCTTCCTATGCTTTTGAACAATCCCAGGCCGGGCAGGACAATCAGACTCTGGAATTTCTCGGAGACGCTGTACTTGACCTGGTTGTTGGACATATTCTCTATCAGAAATATCCGAAGATGCGGGAAGGTGAATTGACCAGGCTGCGGTCTGCACTTGTTAATGAGACGCATCTTGCAAATATGGCAAGGGACATTGAGTTGGGTGAGTTTCTCTCTTTGGGCAGGGGAGAGGATGCGTCAAATGGAAGAAACAAATCCTCCATCCTCTCATGTGGCTATGAGGCTGTTATAGGGGCAATTTTTGAAGATACGGGATACCAGACTGTCTGTGAGCTTATTGAGAAATTTTTTATGCCCGCCATCGAAGGGAAAAAGGAAGAACTGTTAATTGCCGATGCAAAGAGCCGTCTGCAGGAAGTTTTGCAGGACAAATATAATGAAGGCCCTTTATATATAGTTGAGGCTGAAGAAGGGCCATCACATCAAAAACTGTTCACTATCGCGGCTCATTTCCATGGGACGGTGTTGGGCACGGGGCAGGCCGGTTCGAAAAAAGAGGCAGAGCAGAGAGCGGCTGCCGCAGCCCTTGAAAAACTGCAGAATGACTCCGCATAGGCAATATGGCTCTGGTAATCCCCATTTTTATTCCCCATCGCGGATGTCCGCATCAATGTCTTTTTTGCAACCAGCAGTCGATTACAGGCCAGGATGACAGGGATCGGCCTGTAGAGGAAGAGATAGTCCGGACCATTGAGGAGTGGCTGGCACGGAGCCGTGGGCGAAACGAGGTTCAGGTTGCCTTTTACGGGGGATCATTTACCTGTCTTGCCATGGAGGAGCAGATTGGTATGCTGTCGCCTGTCTCCCCATTTATCGACTCTGGACTGGTAACATCCATTCGCCTTTCAACACGGCCTGACTGTATCGATCGGGATATCTGCAATTTCTTACAGGAGTTCAGGGTGAAGACTGTGGAGCTTGGTGTGCAGTCTCTGAATGACCATGTTCTTAGAAAATCCCGACGTGGTCACACTGTTCTGCAAAGTAGAGAAGCGGTAAAAATACTGCGGGGGGCCGGCATGCAGGTGGGAGTTCAACTTATGGTTGGTTTGCCCTCTGAGACTACGGTCTCATTTCTACAGGGTATTGATGAAGTTATACGGCTGCAGCCCGATTTTGTCCGTCTATATCCGGTGGTTGTTGTGAAAAATTCCGGACTGGAAGATCTCTATCATCAGGGAGTGTATCATCCCCTTTCCCTGAACAAAGCAGTAGCGTTGTCAATAAAAGGGTATTCACGTCTGGCAGGGGCGGCAATTCCGGTTGTACGTATGGGACTGCAACCTTCCAAATCTCTGGAGGAGAGTATTGTTGACGGACCTTACCATCCCTCCTTTGGCGAGCTTGTTAAATCAAGAATCTGGTTTAGACAGATTCGAAAAAAGCTGAATACTCTGCTTCCTGAAGAAAAAGTGACAATATTTGTCTCTCACCGTGATCTTTCGGCGGTAAACGGGATGAAAAGACAGAATATCAAGCGATTGATCGAGCTGGGGTTTGGTGATCGTTTCGGAATAACAGCAGATAAAAGTATGGAACGAGGTAGTATCAGGTATGATTTCGATCAATAATCTGGATTTGCGGTTTGGCAAGAAACATCTGTTCAATGATATTTCCGTGCAGGTATATCACGGTAACCGAATAGGACTGGTAGGGGTAAATGGTTCCGGTAAATCGACGTTACTGAAGATCATGGCCGGGATTTCAGCTACCGATGATGGGGTGGTCAGCAGATCAAAGTATTTTACTGTCGGTTATCTGCCCCAGGAATCAGATGATCTGCTGTCGGATAAATCCCTTTATGATGAGGCCGAAACAGCTTTTTCACACCTGCTGGAATTGCAGAAAGAGGCTGTCGTTCTCAATGAGAAAATGGGCGGAGCTGGTGCTGAATCGGCTGACTTTCAGAAGCTGCTTCGACGTCAGGGAGAGATCCAGCATCAACTGGATGGCAGCGATATCTATGCCATACGTGGAAAAATTGAGAAGGTGCTGAATGGCCTGGGGTTTTTGCAGGAAGATCTGGAAAAACCGGTTTCGTCTTTTTCCGGAGGTTGGCAGATGAGGTTAAAGCTGGCCAAAATGCTGCTCGAAGCACCTTCTCTATTGCTCCTGGATGAACCTACAAACCACCTTGATCTTGATTCTCTCACATGGGTTGAGCAGTTTCTGCGCTCATATAAAGGAGCGATGGTTATAATTTCCCATGATCGAACCTTCCTGGATAAGACAACGGAGTTTATCTGGGAGATCAGTCTGGGCAGCCTGGATGTATATAAGGGGAATTACACTTACTATCTTAAAGAGAAGGCGGAACGGAGAGCCATTACTAAAAGTGCCTATGATAATCAGCAGGCTAAAATCAGGCAGACAATGCGGTTTGTTGAGAGGTTTCGAGCCAAATCGACCAAGGCAAAACAGGTGCAGAGTAGGGTAAAACAACTGGAAAAGATGGAGCGTATTGAACTGGAGAATGAAAATCGTCAGATTAAATTTTCTTTTCCTCCGGCGCCGCCATCGGGGCGGGATGTCCTTCAGGTTGACAATCTCAGTAAAAGTTATAATGGAAAGCCCGTCTTTACAGGTGCAGAGCTGATGCTCCATCGTGGGGATAAGGTTGCCGTTGTCGGGGTTAATGGTGCTGGCAAATCAACTTTCATAAAGATTCTTGCAGGGGAGATTGAACACGACTCCGGCACCGTTCGGCTGGGGGCAAATGTTGAGATGTCTTACTTCGGCCAGCATCAGGCCCGGGAACTCTCTCCTCAATTTTCCGTTCTTGAAACCATGGTGCTGGGTGGTGAAGAGATGACCATTACCCGCACCCGTTCTTTGCTGGGGGCTTTTCTCTTTCGGGGAGATGATGTTGATAAGAAAGTTGCCGTTCTCTCCGGCGGAGAAAAGAGTCGGCTGGCTCTTGCCAAAATGATTGCAACCCCTGCTAACTGCATGCTCCTGGATGAACCGACTAATCATCTGGATATGAGCTCCCAGGAGGTGTTGCAGGAGGCCATGGCTCAGTATGATGGAACCATTATTGTTGTCTCCCATAATCGTTATTTTCTAGACTCTTTTGTAAATAAGGTGCTGGAAGTTAAAAATGGTCAAATAACTTTCCATGAAGGTAATGTGGCTGAGTATCTGCAAAAACAGGAATTGGATCGGGTCAGGGAAAAAGAGAGGGTGGAAAAGAACCGCGGTGCGTCTGCAAAAGATGAAAAAGACACAGCATCGGAATTAAAAGAGGGGAGAAAGGAACGTAAAAGGCTGGAAGCCGAGAGACGACAGGAGCGAAGCAGGCGGGCCGGACAGTGGCTGAAAAAAGTTACAGAGGCGGAAAAAAAAGTAGAGCTGCTGGAACAGCAGAAAGAGGAGCTCGAAGGCCGTATGGCTGACCCGGAACTCTATTCAGATGAACATGGTTGGGCAGAGGCAGGCAGGGACTATGAGACATGCAAGCGGCGTCTTGAGCGCTGGTATGACACATGGGAAACTGCTCAGGAAAAAGTTGAGGAGATTGACGCACAACTTGATATGAAAAATCCGGGTTAAATCCTATTTGTCGGTCGCGAGCAGTTGGTCTTCCGCCCTGACAATCTTTTGGTCAACCTGTCCGTAATTAAAGAGCAGCATATAAAGCAGCCAGCCGTAGCAGAAAACAGCTGCAATGGCTATGAGTGGAAAAAAATATCCCAGCGGGCAGAGGATGAGAACGGTGAGCCAGTGGAGCAGGATCACTTTCCGGGAATGCAACTGGATCGGGAAATCTCCATGCCGGCTGATAACCGCAAGTCCGCTGAGGTTCCAGCCGTAAAGAGCGGTAAATGCATGCATCCTCAGAAGTGGCAGGGTTTCCTGTGGGTTGTAGTCAACAGAAAATTCCAGAAGAATATAGATAATACCGGTGATCGCTGTAATCACCAGAAAGAAAATCCCCGAAGTAAGAAAGGCCTTTTGCTGCAACCGTACACCCTGGTGCAGGTATAAATAGAGAATAAAAGAGACGGTGAAAAACAGTATTGTGGCTATGGCAACCTGGGGCAGGAACCAGTTGGCAAGAATAAAGAGAAAGAAAATGATAACCCCGAGATTTATTATCCAGAAAGAAACCTCTTTGAGCATACAGGTGAGTGGTTGACATTCTTCCTTCATCAGGGAGAAAATAACCGACATGCTGATAAGTGAAATAGGGAAGGAAAAGCCGAGAAAAAAGGTGTCCAGTTTCAGTTTGTCCAGAGTAACCCAGTGACCATAAACGGAGTTGAGAGTGGCAGGGATCGAGATAAACAGCCCCAGAGAGAGGCAGAGGAGAGCGGCTTGATGGAATTTTCTTGCAGTACTTTCACCGGATGAAAAGAGCCCCCTTGGAAGGCAACTGCCGAAGTGCTGTACGCGCACTGTCTCAGTGATTGCTGCCAGTGCCAGAGGGATTATCAGGGTAAGTGCATACCACTCCAGAAAGGCACAGAAGGCAAAACTTACGGTAAGCAGAAGGAAAAGGAGAGCTTTGGGGCTTAAGTTTTGTCTGCCCTCTGTGAAATAGATAAGCAGAGTGCCACCACCGCAGAGATTGAAGAGAAAAATATGTAAGCGCTCAAAGTTCAGCACCTCCGGCGGGATAAGGTGATGGAGAAAACCGCATGTTAAGGCTGTGGTCATAATGACCCAGAATGTTGCTTTTAATTTCCTGCTCATATTCTATATCTTTTCCTGAGTATCTATTCCCAGCAGGTTTCGTAGTGTTGTTTCCAGGTTGGGGTGACGGAAATGAAAACCCGAATCCTGAAGTTTTTTACTGGAGACAGAACAACCTGAAAGTATTATCTCCCTGGCCATCTGTCCATACATACCCTGGAAAAGTCTGGCGGACAGGGGAAAGAGCAAAGGGCGGTCTGTTATTTTCGCCAGCACACGCATTAGCTCTCTATTAGTCACCGGTTCCGGTGCCGCCACGTTTACAGGTCCTTCCAGGCTTGAACAGGTGAGGGCATGGAGCATGGCCGATATGAGATCATCGTCACTGATCCAGCTTATATACTGTTTACCTGATCCGAAATACCGTATAAAGCCCAAAGGCGATGTGGAGAGAATCCGTTTCAGTGCGCCGCCCCGGGGAGTCATGCTTACTCCCATACGAAAAAAAACGGTTCTGATACCTGCCTGCCGGGCCGGTTGGGCCGCTTCTTCCCACTGATGACAGACGGTGGAAATAAAATCTTTTCCCGCCGGTTCAGTTTCATCAATGAGCCTGTCCTGACAGTCTCCATAATAACCAACGGCGGATGCGCTGAGCAGCACTTTGGGTGGTTTACTTAGTGTTGCAAGTGTTCGGGTGAGGAGTTCCGTACCTTTAACCCTGCTCTCAAGTACCCTCTGTTTGCTCTCTACAGTCCAGCGTTTAAGACCGATGGGTGCGCCCGCCAGATGGATGACTCCGTCAAGTTCCGGCAGATCGGTCTTGCTTAAAAATCCTGTTTCCGGATCCCAGAAGATTTCATTTCTATTTGCATAAGGACGTCTGCGAACCAGGGTGTAAACAGTGTGCCCGCCGGTTCTGAGCAACGGGATGAGCCTTCTTCCCAGGACACCACTTGCTCCAGTGATCAGTATTCTTAAAGGGATCTGACTGCATTGTTGATGCAGGGCAATATCTGCGGTGAGGGTGCGTTGACGGTGGCGAAAACCTCCTGTGAGTTTTTTTTCTACATGGTTTTTAACAAACGAGGGTAAAAAGCGGTGGGCCGGGAGAGCGTATTCTATCCTGTCTTCCAGTAGAGATCCTTTTTTAGTATTATGAAAAAAATGAGAGTGGGTCCAACTGGAAAAAGGACCTTTCTCCTGGATATCTTTGAACATCTTACCGGGTTTGTCTTCAACATGGCGGGCGTGGAAGTAAAATGGGAAGGGCCCTGCGTACATTTTTAGTTTTACTTGACTTCCGGGCCTGATATTCCCCTGTTTGGAGATCAGAGTGTTTTTTTCCCAGGGGGGAAGAAGGCGTTCAAGAGCGCCATCCCTGCTGTGATATGTATAGAGATCTTCTGCTGAACAGGGGTATTCTGACTGATAGACAAAGGAACTGGACTGGTTTTTCAAGGCAATCTTCCTGCTAAGGTTTTATTTACGGATCCCGCTTACTCTGGCAGGTTTGCACCAGACTGCAATTAACGTTGACCGCTACGCTCGGTTGCTGAATAGGTAAAGGTTATTGCGGCAGATCC